>Ga0326597_10002695_pt1 | contig 26259 bp, 21 predicted proteins | sample RVTome_12_FD_203789 | JGI IMG/M metagenome (GOLD analysis project Ga0326597, IMG submission 203789) | Soil microbial communities from uranium-contaminated site in the Upper Colorado River Basin, Wyoming, United States - RVT100D185 | ecosystem: Environmental > Terrestrial > Soil > Contaminated >... | reverse complement strand
ATCAAGCATAAACAAACTTGGCGCGCGAAACAAACACAATTAGTACAGTGTCGCCTGTATTCATAAAACATAAATGGCAAATGGGTTCGTTTCGCATATTTGTTTCTTGGGAAGGCAGGGGTTCGTTGCGTTTTTCCCAATTCACTGAGGCAACGATAGTAAGGGCTGAGGAAGCGACGTACCGGCGACGTGGGACCGAATCTGTTGGATTCGTTAGATTTCATGTTGAAGAATCCTAGAGAAGCTCTCCATAGCTCCGCGCTGCGATTCCCGTGCTGCGCCGTGTCGTCGAAACGCAGGGCGAGGCGGTTTTTCCGCATGAGTCGTCGGGCGGAGCCTGCCCCGCGGCTGCTTGTATAACAAGCGCGCCGTTCTCTGATTGAGCTCTAAGCAGCGAACGGTCGGTCTTTTCTGGCGAAGTCCGACCGGCGAAGTGCGGCCAAGGCGGAGCCAGGTCTTCCCGGAATTACGCGTCCGCGAGATACTCGTGGATTCACTCACGCGTACCTTTCGCAATGAGTTCGGGCTCGGCGGGCCTTGACGCGACGTGTAGGCCCGCTAGATTGGGCGGCTCGCGCAAGTCGCGTGGAGCGGGCGTTTGGCGGGGTACGGTCGGTCGAACCGGAGACCCGCCGGCATCGTCGGTGCGGTCCCGTGCGATCGCGCGGCGTTTTTGGACGAACATCGTCGCACGAGAATACGATCTTATGCCAGGATTGAAGCTGCCAAGTTACTGTGCCAAGCCGGGGGAAGTCGACCGGCGTTGGTGGCACGTCGACGCCGCGGACGAAGTGCTGGGCCGGCTGGCGGCGCGCATCGCCCCGATCCTGATGGGCAAACACCGCCCGACGTATACGCCGCACGTGGACACTGGTGATTTCGTCGTGGTGACGAACGCCGAGAAGGTCCGCGTAACCGGCAACAAGGCCACCACGATGACGTATCCGCGGTATTCGTACTATCCGGGCGGATACAAGGAAATCCCGTTCAAGCGCCTGCACGAGTGTCATCCCGACCGGATCGTTCGGGAGGCCGTACGGCGCATGCTTCCCAAGAACTCTTTGGGACGGAAGATGCTCAAGAAGTTGAAGGTGTACGCTTCGGAAACCCATCCGCACGCTGCGCAGCAGCCGCAGCGGCTGGAAGCCTGACGAAATTCGGAGATATCCCGCAGTGACAGAAGAGCCGGCATCAGACGCGCTAGAACAGACGACCGAAACTCGGGAGCAACCCGAGCCGGCGGAGCCGTCAGCGCCAGCCACGCAGCCGTTAGCGGCGAAGCCGCGCGGTGAAGGCCTCACGTACATCTGGGGCACGGGACGGCGCAAGACCTCCGTGGCCCGCGTGCGGATTCGTAGCGGCGAGGGGAAGTTCCTGATCAACAAGCGCGAGGTGCCGGAATTTTTCAAGGTCGAGCGCGACCGCGCCGCCGTGCGCAAGCCGCTGGAAGTCACGGAAACGGCCGAAGACTTCGACGTATTTGTGAACGTGTACGGCGGGGGCATAACCGGACAGGCGGGGGCGGTAATGCTGGGGCTGGCCCGCGCGCTCGTCAAGGCGGACGCCGCGTACGGCCCCAAGCTTCGCGAGTATCATCTCCTTCGGCGCGATCCGCGCAAGGTCGAGCGCAAGAAGTACGGCCAGCCGGGTGCGCGCAAACGCTTCCAGTTCTCGAAACGCTAGCGCCGCGGTATCCCGTTCAGGTCTGTTTTTCGGGTGCGTGACGCGGCGGGTAACCAGACCGTCGCGGGAACTCTTCATTCTCTGAAGACGGCGGCCTGAAGGTAGTGTGCAGCTTCGATTGGTGGATCATCCTGTCCACCACGGCGAAGGCCGTGCGTCGCCCGACCTTCCACGTTGGGCGATTTATGAGAGAGTGAGTTCCGGCAGACTTAAGGCTCTCTAACGAGACGCCTGTTTCAGGCACTGGTGCCTCGGGACGTTCGCGCAGGCTAAAGCCTGCGGCTCGGTCTTGTTAGAGTTCCTGAGCCTGATACCAGTTCCGAGGTTAGTCATAGCCGCGCCGAGCAGCCCGCAAGTGCGAGGCGAGGCTCGGCTGTGAGTAACGCGGCGGAGCCTTGACGCTTCGCGTAACGGGGAACGGCCCGTGGCGCGGATCGGCAGGTTAGATCTTAATTGTTGCGAGATATGCTGAGTATAGGCTCTTTGCAACTGGACGGGCGGTTTGTTCAGGCGGCCTTGAGTGGATATAGCGACCTGCCGATGCGGCGGCTGGCACGGCGTTACGGCGCTCCGTATACGCTCAACGAGGTCGTGCTCGACAAGATTGTGATCCAGCGCGGCCGCAAGCAACGGCAAATCCTCGACGTGCCCGCGGATGACCATCCCGTCGGCGGCCAACTCATGGGCTCGAACCCGGAGGACTTCGGTGAGGCGGCGGCCGGCATGGCCCAGGCGGGCTACGACGTTATCGACGTCAACTTCGGATGTCCGGTAAAAAAGGTCGTGGGCCGATGCCGGGGTGGTTTCCTGCTGTCGCAGCCCGGCGTGGCCCTGGACATATTGCGGCGCGTGTATGACGCCGTCGGCCGGAGTCGCCCCGTGACGGTCAAGATGCGACGCGGAATGGACGACTCGGCCGAGAGTGACAAGTCGTTCTTCACGATCCTGGACGGAGCGTTCGAGATCGGGCTGGCCGCGGTGACGGTTCACGGGCGGACGGTGCGGCAGCGTTACGTTGGCCCCAGCGACTGGACGTTCCTCGAAAGGGTGAAGCGACACGTCGGCGAGCGCACGGTCCTGGGCAGCGGCGATCTGTTCTCGGCGGAATGCTGCGTGCGGATGATCCGCGAGACCGGTGTGGACGGCGTGACCATCGCGCGGGGCTGCATCGGGAATCCGTGGATCTTCCCGGAGTGCCGGGCGTTGTGGGACGGTGGTGATTTGCCCCCGCCGCCCTCGTTGGAATCGCAGCGCGACGCAATCGCGTGGCATTGGAATGAGGCTCTGCGGTTTTACGGCGAGAGGCTCGCTCCGCGCATAATGCGTAAGTTCGGGATCAAGTACACCGAACTGCATCCCGCTTCGCGCCGGGTCCGCGACGCATTCATCGCCGTCAAGACGCCCGCGGAATTTGAGCGCGTCCTAGACACGTGGTACGACCCGGCCGCCGACTGGCCCCCTGTCGTGCGCCGCCCGTTCCCGGAAGAGCTCATCGCCGCCGGAGCCACGGCGTGGTTGGGCAGATGAGACGCGGCCCTCAGGCGATTTACGATCGAGCGACGTAAGCACGTATGCAATCGTCCCTGCGCTACGCAATACCTTTGTGTGAGCACGATGGAGGGTCTGGGATTCTTCCTTACCACAGGTCGCAGGTCTTCATCAAGAATGGCGAAGCCTGTAGCCCAACGGTGATGTCGTGGCAGCGCTCAACGGGCCTTGATAATCTCGCGTCCGTGCGCGATGATGCCCCCGGTCAACGGGACGGTCAGCAACATGTGGTCAGGCGAGTGATCCACGCGAACGACGAAGACTATCTCGGCATTCTCACGGCGTGCATCCGTGTTTGCGCCGAGTATCAGCCAAAACTGGGGCACGCCGCTAAGGTTGGCTACGGTCTGGAGGAGTTCCAGCGGATCTATAAAGCTGACCCTTTCTACAACTGGCTTGGGCTCGACAATCCACTTATGTACGCCGCCCACAAGGCTGCCGGTGGGATGACCAGCATTTACCGCCAGATCGGGATCGGCTGCGAGGTGTTGTTCAGACGTGTTCTGCAAGACCAACTTGGCCTGAACGACGAGGACGTGAGGTGGTCCTACTCGCTACCGCGGAGTGGCGGCAGGGCGCGCACGCTTCACCTCGATGCTAGGATACCCTTGTCGAGCGTTTCAGATACTTCTCGGAGGGGTCGCGTTCGATCCTGGATGCGCGCTGCTGCGCGCAGGATCGATGTGGATGCTGAGGTTGCCAAGACCCTAAGGGGCATCGTGTTTGAGATTCGCCAAGGCTATAAGAGCAAGGATTCCAAGCGGCAGAATGCTGATATCGCCAACGCTGCCACGGCATACACCAGAGGGCTACTTCCGTGTGCCGGAATCCTGTCTCTCCAGATAGATGATGACATTTCCCAACGATACCGCCACGAAAGATGGGTGGTCCTCACGGGATTGACCGGAGCGGTGTCTTCCCACGAGTCGATTTACGCCTTCTGTAGAGATGTCGTGGGATACGATCTTGCCGGGTTTTTTGAACGCAATTGCCGAAGTCTCAAAAAGGAAGTGGAGACCGTGCTCACGGTTCTCCCTACCCCGTCATGAGCGGCATTGACACTCGTACTTCTACTCGGCAGAACGCAGACCTGACCTTCAAGATGAACAGCCGGTTTGGCAGGCACGGTTGGCTTCGCCTGACGCCTGCCTATTCGGTCAAACTTGTCTCCGAGATTCTGGCTGGTGCGGATCGCGGAATCCGAGTTCTAGACCCCTTTTCAGGGACGGGCACAACCCCCCTTTGTGCGGCTTACGCCGGTGACAAAGGAGCCGGTGTCGAGATCAATCCCTTCCTCGTATGGTTAGGGAACGCCAAACTAGCGACATACCGTGCTTCTTCCATTGACGCCGCAAGGGAAGCTCTCTGTAGCATCATCTCCCGGGCAGGGCGGCGGAACAACGCGATGCTCACCCCGCCTCCGATGCACAACATTGAGCGCTGGTGGGATACCGAGCCCTTGCGTTTCCTGTGCGGGTTCAAGACGGCTTTGGAAGACGCTGCTCCCACGGGGAGCCCCATCAGGGATTTGCTGCTGATTGTCTTCTGCCGTCTACTGATAAGTCTCTCGAATGCTGCATTCAATCATCAGTCGATGTCGTTCAAGGATAAAGTGCCCGCGAGATCCTTGGACAAGCTCCAGCCGTTGTTGTTCGATGTTGAGCCCGATTTGGCGTATTCGGCTCGCATGGAAGGCGAACACGTTCTAAACTCGGCTGCGGAAAACCCGCGCGGTGCTGGAGTCGTCGTTACGGGCGACTCGCGTTCAGTGTCTACTACGGTTCACGACACCTACGATCTTATCGTAACGTCGCCCCCCTATCCCAACCGGATGTCGTACGTTCGGGAATTGCGACCGTACATGTATTGGCTGGGTTATTTGAAGACGGGGCGGGATGCCGGTGACATGGACTGGTCGGCCATCGGTGGCACCTGGGGGATCGCGACCAGCAGGCTTGCGACTTGGCAGAGATCATCGGACGGTTTTTACCCGCGTTATTTCGACTACATCCTGGCCAAAATACGCCATGCCGACAAAAAGAGTGGCTCTATTCTATCGAATTACGTGGCCAAATACTTCGAAGACATATGGGGACACATAAAGAGTGCTAGAAGTGTGGTTACTTGCGGCGGGGCGGTGCACTACATTATCGGCAACTCGACATTTTACGACGTTCTCGTGCCGGTGGAGCGATTGTTCGCAAGTATGCTCACAGAGGCGGGGTTCAGCAATGCTCACATCACGCGCATTCGGAAGCGCAATTCGAAGAAGGAACTATACGAGTTCGACGTGAGCGCTACAAGGTGAAGCGTATCCCACGAAGGTTTGCAGTAAGGTCATTGACGAACGGGAACGCCGAACCCGGCCGGGCGGTGTGGCGTTGCGAGAGGTTGCTACGTGGTTCATCCTACTTGCTGTCTGGAAGCGTGATCGGGAACAAAAGACGCGCGTTGACGAGGCGCTATTGGCGCTCCGGGCCCGCGAGGCCCAAAGCGTCGGCCATGACGTGGAATATGACGTTTTGCTCCAAAACGCCGTGGAACATATATGCGCCCGGGCCGCCCGCGTAGAGGGGAACGTCCTCTCCGGAGTGGACGCCGCTTCCGAGTGGTATCATGCACTCGCCCAGGTAATCAGGGTCCTGCGTATCAACGTCTGACAGATCCGGCCGGGGGATGGTGGCGGGGCGGAATCCGTCACCATCATGCGGGAAGCGCTTGGTGCCTTCGGGCTGTTCGGCCGAGGCGCCGTGATAGCCGGGGCCGGCGGCGTAATTGAGCGTAGCGTAGGGAAGGCCCAGGGCGTCCCGGGCCGGGCCGCTCGCCGGTTCGCCACGCGCGTTGTTGTGGACAACTTTGCCGAGGATGGGGTTGCCTCGCGTTGCGTATCCGCCCATTGTCATCGATGAGCCGTGGTCGGCCGTGACGATTATCAACGTGTCACCGCTGTTGGTCTTCTTCTTCGCCGCGGCGACGGCTTTGTCGAACTCGATGGTCTCGGTCAGGGCACGGAACGGATTCGTGGCGTGGTGGGCGTGGTCTATGCGCGCGCCCTCGACCATCAGGAAAAAGCCCTTGGAATTCTTGGACAGCAGGTCTACGGCCCTTGCGGTCATTTCGCTCAACGAGGGCTCGGATGCCTTGTCCGAAGCGCGGTCGTGCTCGTAGTTCATGTGGTCCGGCTCGAAAAGCCCGAGAAGGCGGTCCGTGGCGGAAGCGTCGACCGCATCGAATTGAGACTTGTTCCAGACGTACACGGCGCGCTCACTCTTAACCCACTGCGCGGTGAGATCGCGACCGTCGCGGCGTTGCCCGCTTATTTCGGAATGTTCCGGGTCACGGAGGAAGTCGGGAAGAAAGAACGCCCGCCCGCCGCCGAGCACGACGTCTACGCCGTTGCCTTCCGCAAACTCGATCAACTGCCGGGCGATATCCGGGAACCCGTCGCTACGGGCTTCTCCGGGAAGATTCCCGTCGGATTGCCAGGCGCGCTCGGGGGAGTGGGCGTACAGGGCGGCCGGGGTCGCGTGCGTCACGCTGGACGTCGTCACGATTCCCGTGGAAAGGCCCGCGCGTTCGGCCAGTTCCAGGATCGTCGTGAGCCGGCGTGCGTTTGCGTCGGCGTGATCCCCGCGCATAGTTCGCTCATCCATCGAGAGCACGCCCGCCTTGGTCTTCACGCCGGTGACCATGGCTGTCATCGTGCCGGCCGAGTCGGGCGTTTGCTGGTTGGTGTTGTAGGTCTTGATGAGCGCGGTGTAGGGCAGTTTTTCGAAGTTGAGAACTTTTTCCTCGCCGGGCGTGCCTTGAATCTGACCGGCGAGAATTCGTGCCGCGGTTACCGTGGAGACGCCCATGCCGTCGCCGATGAACAGGATGACGTTCCGGGCGTTTTCGCGATTGGGGGCCAGTCGCTTGGCGGACTCGACCGCGGCGCGGCCGTCGCGGTACCACTTGTCCGGACCGTCCGCCGGGGACGGTGCGGTCATCATCAGCACTGCGATAACGCTGGCCAGGTGTTTTCGTGCGGTCATTTCATTCGTTAACAAGCTGGGCTCTCATCAGGATTCGCCGAGCGCGTCAATGGCCGCGTTGGCGAGTGCGTCGCAGCGCTCGTTTTGCGGGTGGCCGGAGTGGCCGCGAACGTGCTCGTAAGTCAGGTCGTGCTTCAGGGCGAGTTCATACAGCGTTTTCCACAAGTCGCTGTTCTTTACCGGCGGGCTTCCCGGTTTGGAACCGCGGCGCCAGTTGTTCTTGAGCCAGCCGGCGATCCAGAATCGCAGGCCGTTAATCACGTATTCGCTGTCGGACACGAGGCGCACGCGCCAGCGCCGCGCCCCTTTCAGGACGCGAAGCCCCTCGATCGTGGCGGTCAGTTCCATGCGGTTGTTTGTGGTGTTCGGCTCGCCGCCGGAAAGTTCCGATTGTTTGCCGCTGGCCGGATGTGCGAGGATTGCCGCCCATCCGCCGGGGCCGGGGTTTCCGCGGCACGCACCGTCGGTGTAGAGGATGACGTCCGGACCGCCGCTCGCGTTGTTAGTCTCGTCTTCCATGTCGTAGTTGCTGCGCCGTGACAAACCCGTAGCGGGCTGCGGCCGTGGCGAGTAGTATACGGACGCGGAGTTGGGCCGCCATGATCCGTGTACCCGGCGCGAAATGGACCACTTTCACTATCGAAGCGGAGTGTTGCACTGCGAGTCGGTGGACCTGCGTCAGGTCGCCGCTGAGTTCGGCACGCCCACGTACGTCTATTCGGCCCACACGCTGCTCGACCATTACGACCGCATAAGCGCCGCTTTCGCGCCGCTCGACGCGACCATCTGCTTTTCGGTCAAGAGTTGCCAGAACCTCGCGATACTGAGGCTTTTGCGTGAGCGGGGGGCGGCGTTCGACATTGTGAGCGGGGGTGAGCTTCAGCGTGTGATGGAGGCCGGCGGGGATGCGTCGCGGGCCGTATTTGCCGGTGTGGGCAAGACCGACGAGGAGATTCGCGCAGCCGTTCGGGCGCGCGTCGGCTGGTTCAACGTCGAGTCCGAGCAGGAGCTGGCCAACATCACCGAACTGGCCGAGAAGCAGGGAGCCACCGCGCGAGTCGCCGTGCGCGTCAACCCCGACGTCGATCCGGTGACTCATCAGTACACGACGACCGGCACGCGCGAGACGAAGTTCGGCGTGGGGATCGAAAGCGTCCGCAGGTTGTTTGCGGACTTCCGCGGCCGGCGCGGGCTAGACCTCGCCGGGCTGCACTTTCATCTAGGCTCGCCCGTGTATTCCGTCGAGCCCTACGTCCTGGCGCTTAAGAAGGTGCTGGGGATTGCTGATGAGCTCAGGGCCGATGGCCACGGCATACGGGCGATCAACATCGGGGGAGGCTTCGGTGCGCATTATCAGGCCGGCGAAGCTTTACCGGCGAGCGCCTACGCCGAACGGATCGTCCCGCTTCTTCGGGGAAGTGGTCTCGAAGTGATTCTCGAGCCGGGGCGCAGCGTGGCCGCGAACGCGGGAGTGCTGTTGACGCGGACTATCTACAACAAGGCCGGTTCCGACCGGCGTTTTGTGATCGTGGACGCGGGGATCACGGAGCTGATTCGCCCGGCGTTGTACGGCTCGTATCATTTTGTGTGGCCGGTCGAGCCGGCAGACGGACTGGTCCCCGAACATCGCGGGGCCGACCTGCGGCTCGAGGACACGGTTCTTACGGACGTGGTCGGGCCCATATGTGAGTCCGGCGATTTCCTGGCCCGTGACCGGTGGCTTCCGCCTGTTTCGCGCGGCGAATTGCTCTGCGTGTTTGCAGCCGGGGCCTACGGCTTCACGATGAGCAGCCAATATAACTCCCGGCCGCGCGCCGCGGAGGTCTTGGTCAACGGTGGACTCGCCCGGGCTATCCGCCGCCGGGAGACGTACGACGACCTCGTGCGCGCCGAACGTTCATGATGATCCTGCGGGACGTGTCTAGGGGCTCAATACACTTAGAACTGCGTGTGGTGGGGGCTCGCTCGCTCACCTTTGACACGGCAGCCCTTGATACCAGTTCCGAGGTTTGTCATAGCCGAGCCAAGCAGCGCGCAGGTACGAGGCGAGGCCCGGCTGCCGCTGTCGCATGTTGCCTCCGCGCTTTCTATACTTGCCGTGTGGAGGAAAGTACGTCGGGTCGTTAAGGACGAGAAACCATGAGCAATGCACACCCCTCGAATCCCACGGTAGCGGAAGAGACGTGGCGGGTCTTCAGGATCATGTCGGAGTTCGTCGAGGGGTTTGAAACTATGTCGCGCGTTCCGCCGGCGGTGTCGGTGTTCGGGTCGGCGCGCACGAGGCCCACGGACGTTTATTACAAGGGTGCGGAAACGCTGGCTCGCGAACTTGTCGGCCAGGGCTTTGCGGTGATAACGGGCGGCGGGCCCGGAATTATGGAGGCGGCGAACAAGGGCGCCGCGCAGGCCGGCGGGGTGAGCGTGGGGCTCAACATCTTCCTTCCGCAAGAGCAGGCCGCAAATCCGTATCAGAATGTGTCGCTCGATTTTCGTTATTTCTTTTGCCGGAAGGTGATGTTCGTCAAGTACGCGGTGGCCTTCGTGTGCTTTCCGGGCGGGTTCGGCACGATGGACGAGTTCTTCGAGTCGATGACGTTGATTCAGACTCATAAGGTCGATCCTTTTCCCGTCGTGCTCATCGGAAGTGATTTCTGGTCGCCGCTGGTCGACTGGATGCGGCGCCACCAGGTCGTGTCGGGCCGTTATATTGACGAGTCCGACCTCGGGCTTTTTCGTATCATGGATGACGTGGTAGAGGCGGCGAAAGTGCTTTGCGATTCGTGCAAGACCACGGCTGGTGTGTCGGCACAGACCGGCCGCCCGCCGACGGACGTGACCGCGGAGGGAACCGTGACAGGAAAGGAACCCAAACGGCCAACCACTGGCCCGCCGTTCGAAGATCTGGCGCGATAGGACCGGCGCCGGGCACGTCTCTGGTGGCCACGATACGAGAACCGAGGATTCGCCACCTTTATTGGAATGTACCCGCACCGAGCCGGCGCAAGCGATAAACTTTGCGGTTTGCGTGGCTTGCCGCTACAATGTGCATACCGCCGAAAGCGGGGGCGGGCGGGAAGTAACGTCCGATTTCGGCATTCAAGACTACGATTAGAGGTTTTGATTCACAACACGGCGATCGGCGTCCCGACGTGGTCCGTTACGTGGACCTCTATAGGAGGCGGCAAATGAGACTTGGAGTCTCCCTGGCGATTGCAGGGCTGTTCGCGTTCATTGCCGGTACGCCATTGGCTTCGGCCGGCGACGCACTCAATGAGTCGGGTGACGCCGGCATTCAGGATTACAGCGCCGCGCGCGAGCTTCTTCGCGAGGTTCCGGTTCCTCCGCCTGACGAGACTTTTCCGTCCCCGCCGGAACGCACCGGGTCCGGCGGCGGATCGGTGGTTTTCGGCCGGTTCACGAGTATTCAGGTAAACACGAACGCGTTGGGCGAGAACATTCCGAACGACGCGGCCAACGAGCCGTCGATCGCGATCGACCCCACGAATCCGAACAACGTTGTAATGGGTTGGCGGCAGTTCGACACGATCGCGAGCAGCTTTCGGCAGGCCGGCTGGGCATACAGCCATGACGGCGGCGAGTCCTGGACGTTTGCCGGCGTACTGGAACCGGGACAGTTTCGAAGCGACCCGGTCCTGGACTCGGACGCCGACGGCAACTTCTATTATTACAGCCTGAGCACGGTAACCTCGGCGGAAATGTTTATCTCGAACGACAAGGGCGTGTCATGGAATGGCCCGTTTGACGGTTTCGGCGGCGACAAGGAGTGGATGGTCGTCGATAAGACGAACAGCATCGGGCGCGGCAACATCTACGCCAACTGGAACCTGTCGTTCAGTTGCTGTTCCGGCGACTTCACGCGCTCGGTCGACGGCGGTTTCACGTTTATGCAGCCGATCAACATGCCGCAACGCCCGTTCTGGGGCACGATGACGGTCGACCCGGACGGAGATCTCTTTCTCGTCGGCATCGGAACGCTGGGAACCGTCGTGGAGCGCTCCTCCAACGCCAAGGATTCCAATCAGGTTCCGGTGTTCGACCGCGTGGTGAATGTAAACGTCGGCGGAGGCCTGTCGTTTGCGACGGGTCCGAACCCGGCGGGCCTGTTGGGACAGTTCTGGATCGCGAGCGACCACTCCGACGGACCCAGCCGGGGAAACATTTACGTCCTCGGTTCGGTCAACCCGCCGGGCTTCGATCCACTCGACGTCATGTTCATACGCAGCTTCAACGGCGGCCTGTCGTGGACGCCGCCGATCCGCGTGAACGACGACGCGCTGGACACCTTCGCGTGGCAATGGTTCGGGACCATGTCCGTCGCGCCGAACGGCCGGATCGATGTCGTATGGAATGACACGCGCATCAGTGGATTCGCTAGCATCTCGCAGTTGTTCTACGCATTCTCGGAAGACCAGGGCGACACCTGGTCCGAGAACGTGCCGATCACGCCAGATTTCAACAGTCACCTGGGCTGGCCGCAGCAGAACAAGCTCGGCGACTACTACCACATGATCTCCGACGACTTCGGGGCCAACCTCGCCTACGCGGCGACGTTCAACGGGGAGCAGGACGTTTATTTTCTGCGCATCGGGCTGGACTGCAACGAAAACGACTTCAATGACGACGATGACATCGCGGAGGGGCGCAGCCAGGACTGCAACGGCAATGACATTCCCGACGAGTGCGACGTAGCCGACGGCACCAGCCCCGACTGTGACGGCAACGTCGTGCCGGACGAATGCGATCCGGACAACGACTCGGACGGCTTCGTGGACGGCTGCGACAACTGCCCGAGCATCCCCAACGCCGATCAGACCGACACCGACGGTGACGGCAAGGGCGACGTGTGTGACGTATGCCCGCTGGACAACCCGGACGACTTCGACGGCGACGGTGTGTGCAACTCCGACGACGAGTGCCCCGATGATCCTGATAAGAGCGTCATGGGCGATTGCGGCTGTGGAAACCCAGAGACGGACGACGACGGCGACGGCGTGCCGACCTGCGTGGATCAATGCGCCGGGGTCGACGACGCGCAGTTCGCGCCGGGCTGCGTGAACGCGATACCGGCCGTCTCCGATTGGGGGCTGGCAATACTGACACTGCTGCTGCTCACGTTCGCGAAAGTGATTCACGGTGCGCGGCGCACGCGCCGGGCCGTGTGAGACACTGTACAAGTCCGGCCGGCACCCGGACTGACGCGGCCGCCAAGTCAAACGTCCGGCGAATCCTCTGCGCGTCCACGGGCGCACGCGCGCGGATGATACATTGCCAACGGCAAGCGGCGCGATGCGGCGCTTGTGAGTCACGGGCAATTCACAGGCCGCGGGCACCGAACCGGCGCTCGCAAGGTTGCACGAGATTGAAAGCGGGAGTCCGCGCGCATAGGATGCACCCTTGTCCGTACCGGCACGCGGGCGCATACGCACAGAAACCAAGGGAACGGAGTCTCGACACCAGATGACGGACCAAGCATTCGCACACCTGCACGTTCACACGCATTACAGCCTGCTAGACGGGGCCACGCGCATCGACGCGCTCGTCGCCCGTGCCAAAGAGTTCAACATGCCCGCGGTGGCGATCACCGATCATGGCAACCTGTTCGGCGTGATAGAGTTCTACACGGCCGCGCGGCGGGCGGGGATCAAGCCCATCATCGGGTGCGAGGCTTACCTGGCGCCCGGCGACCGTCGCCGGAAAGACGCCGCGCAGGACAAACAGGCGTATCACTTGCTTCTGCTGGCGATGAACCTCGAGGGATATCACAATCTGATCCGCTTGTCCAGCATAGGGTATACGGAGGGGTTTTTCCGCAAGCCGCGCATAGACAAGGAAGTACTCCGCGAGCACTCTGCCGGCCTGATCTGCACGAGCACGTGCATGAGCGGAGAAATACCTCATGTGCTGCTCCACAAGGACCGCGCCGCGGCGGAGGAGTTGGCCAAGACATACCTGGGGATTTTCGGCCCCGACCGCTTTTTCATCGAGCTTCAGGACCACGGCATTCCCGAGCAGCGTATGCTCAATCCCGAGTTGATCGACATGGCCGGCCGACTGGGCGTCGCCACCATCGCGACCAACGACGTACACTACCTGAATCACGACGACGTGGAGGCCCACGACGTTCTGTGCTGCATCAACACCGGGGCTTTGGTTAGCGAGGAAGACCGGTTCAAGTTTCCCAGCGACCAGTTCTACTTCAAGAGCACCGCGGAGATGGCGGCGCTGTTTCCTTCCTGCCCCGAAGCCCTTGGGAACACTCTGCACGTCGCCGACATGTGCGATCTCGAGCTGGATTTGACGACGCGCCACGCCCCGCGCTTTCACGTTCCGCCAGAGGCCGCGGACGCGACGGGCAGGACGCCTACCGACGCCGAGTACCTCAAGAAGCTGGTCTTTCAGGGAGCCGCGGCACGCTACGAGGACATATCCGACGGGCTCCGCGAGCGGATCGAATACGAACTGGAGGTCATCACCTCAAAAGGCTTCGCGAGCTACTTCTTGATTATCTGGGACTGCGTGCGGTTCGCGCGTCAACAGGGAATCCCCGTAAACGCGCGCGGCAGCGCGTGCAGCGCGGTGGTGGCGTACTGCCTGCGCATCAGCGCCGTGGAGCCCATTCGGTATGGGCTTTACTTCGAGCGCTTCATGGATCCGGACCGCGACGAAATGCCCGACATCGACCTGGATATATGCCAGGAGGGCCGCGCCACTCTTATCAACTACGTGCGCGACAAGTACGCCCACGTCGCGCAGATCATCACGTTCGGCACGCTCAAGGCCAAGGCGGCGGTAAAAGACGTCGCTCGCGTGATGGGTCTGGGCTTCGTAGAGGCGAATGAACTCACCAAGCTCATTCCCAACGAACTGAAGATGACTCTGGACAAGGCCCTGGCCCAGGAGCCGGAGTTGAAAAAGAAATACAAGTCCGATGCGACCGTGCGGCGGATACTGGACATCGGCCGCAAGCTCGAGGGCGTCGCGAGAAACGCGGGCGTACATGCGGCCGGGGTCGTGATCGGGGACCAGCCGCTGGTGACCTTGCTCCCGCTCTACCGGGCTGACAAGCAGGACACGCTGGTTACGCAGTTCGACGGCCCCACGGTCGAGAAGGTCGGCCTTTTGAAGATGGATTTTCTGGGGCTGCGGACCCTGACGATCCTGGAAAGGGCCCGGGTGCTGGCGGAGCGGACCAGCGGACGGACGATCGATCTGGAACGTCTGGATCTTGCCGACGCGAAGGTCTACGAGTTGTTTGCACGGGGCGAGACGCGTGGCATATTCCAGTTCGAATCGGGCGGGATGCGCGAAGTCATCATGCGGATGAAGCCTAACCGAATCGAGGACCTGACCGCGGCGAACGCGCTATATCGGCCCGGACCGATGGAGTACATCTCGGATTACATTGCCCGCAAGCACGGGGCGGCGTGGAAGACTCCGCACCCGATCATGACGGAAGTGCTCCAGGAAACATACGGCATCATGGTCTACCAGGAGCAGGTCTCGCGGATTGTGAACCGGCTCGGAGGCATCGAGCTCAAAGCGGCGTTCCGCCTGGCGAAGGCGATCAGCAAGAAGAACACGGCGATGATCGAGTCGATGGGCGAGGCGTTTCTTTCGGGATGCGTCGCCAACGGGGTCAGGCGCACCGTCGCGGAAGAGACGTTTCAGGACATACTGAAGTTCGGCGGCTACGCGTTCAACAAGGCCCACTCCACGGGATACGCCCTCGTGGCGTTTCAAACGGCCTGGATGAAGACGCACTTCCCCGTCGAGTTCATGGCGGCGCTTCTGACGCTGGAAATGTCGAACACCGACAAGGTTGCCGAGTATCTCGAGGAGTGCAAAGGAATGGGCATTGAGATCGTCCCGCCCGACATTAACTCCTCCGAGCTGGAATTTGCGGTTTCGCGCGACGTCGCGCACCCGACCGGCGATTCGCGCGTCATTCACTTCGGGTTGGGGGCGATCAAGGGCGTCGGGGCGAAGGCCGTGCGCGCGGTCACCACGGAGCGGGCGGACGCGGGCCGCTACAGGGGCCTGTTCGATCTGTGCGAGCGAGTCGATCTATCATTGGTCAACCGAGCGGCGATCGAAGCGCTGATTTGCGCAGGAGCGTTTGACCGGACCGGTGCCATGCGCAAGTCACTCGCAGATTCGCTGGACGGCGCGATTTCCGCGGGGCAGAGCGCCCAGCACGACAAACGCATCGGCCAGATGGGCCTGTTTGTGGATGACCGTGCCGCCGAGGAAACACAGCGGCTGGTTGACCACGGCGGTGCGGAATGGCCCGAGGCCGAGATGCTGGCCCGCGAAAAGGCCGTGCTGGGTTTCTACATAACCAAACATCCGCTGGCGGCCTCCGCGCAGCTTCTCGACGCCTGTGCCAGCGCATGCACGGCGGAACTGTCGCAGCGCAAAGATGGCGACACGGTCGTTATGGGTGGGATGGTGTCCAGCGTGCGTACGCTTACGCCGAAGAACGGGCGCAACTCCGGAAAGCGCATGGGAATCGTCACGTTCGAGGACCTTCACGGACGAATCGAAGCGGTCGTGTTTCCTGATGTCTTGGAAAGGTATCGGGCGGCGTTGGCCCCGGACAAAGTGGTATTCTTGGAAGGCTCGGTCGACAGAAAACGCGAACAGCCCTCTCTGTGCGTGTCGCGCGTCGTAACCGCGGGCGACGCGGCTTCGGCGTTTGCCAACTCCTTGATCCTAGACGTCGACAATGCGACGCCCATTGACGAACTCGCCCAACTCTTGCGGAATAACCGTGGAACGTGCAACGTGTATCTGAACGTTACTTCACCGCAAAACCTCGTCGCTCAGGTCGAATGTCATCCGTCCCTGCGGACAACGTGCGGTGGGGCACTCTTGGCCGAACTCCAGCGGATGCTGGGCCGCAAGGCGGTTTGTGTTCTGGGACCCAGGAAAAAAATAATCCCGTTGGATCTCATTGTTCCGCAATCGGAACCGCAGGGTCCCCCGGACCGGCTGAACGAACCCCTCCTGGCCGCACGTTGAACGTGATTGAGTAGGCGCCCTGGCTCCCATGCAGTGCGCACTATTCGCGCTTCGATTTGGCGCGCAACTCGTCTGAAGAAAACCAGCATGTAAGCTGACCGGGATGGATTCGCATGAACGTCTATTGTGGTGACCATGAAGATGGCCCTGCTTGAAGCATCGGACCCGGAACAGCCGATCGTCGAGGCGGTTCGCCAGGGCGATCGCAAGGCGTTTGAAGAGTTGATGCGCCGGCACAACGGCTGGATTCGGGGTGTCGTATACGGTGTGCTCGGCGAACGCGACGGCCTCGACGACGTCGTTCAACAGGTCTGGACGGCGGTCTGGCGGCGTATCGCGGAGCTGCGCGACGCCGGGCGCTGGCGGCCGTGGGTGTACCGCTTGTCACGAAATGCGGCGTTGGATGCCGGCCGCGACGCGACGCGCCGGCGCAGGCGTAATGCGGCGCTTCCCGGGGAGCCCCCCACGTCCGCGAGTACGACGCCCGATGCGGAGTTGGTCGGCTCTGAACAGCACCGCGAGGTTTTGAATGCCATTCAAGAGCTTCCGGTTCTTTATAGAGAACCGTTCGTGCTACGTCATCTTCAAGGTTGGAGCTATCGGCAGATCGCAGAGGTTATGGATATGCCGGTCGATTCCGTGGAGACGCGCCTCGTGCGCGCCCGGCGCATGCTCCGAGAGTCACTGAAAGAAAAGCTGGGTTTGGGAAATGGGACAAGTTCAGAAACACGTTGAAAGACTGATCGTGCGCAGGCTGGATGATGAGCTCTCGGCCGAGGAAGAGGTCGAACTGGACCGCGAGTTGATGCGCAGCCCCCAGGCCCGCCGTTTGCTGGACGAGTACCGGCGGGTCGACGCGGCCGCGGCGCAGGCGCTCGGCGGGGTTTTGGCCGACCGCGGCCCCAGGTTCGACGAAACGGATGCCCGCACGGGTCGCGTATGGCAACGTAACAAGGGGCGGGTACGGGCTTGGTGGCTGATCCCGGGAGCGATTGCGGCCGCCTGGCTGGCTTTGAGCGTCCCCAGCCCGTTTTCGTGGCGCGATCGACGCGCGCCGTCCATCGTTGAGTTGCAGTCGCGGAGGCCCGACGAACGTGGGAGTGAACTCCGTACGGTAGGGACCCCGGAGCTGATGCGGAACGTCGGCAATGGTTTGTTTCCAGAGAGCATTAAGCGCTCGACCGGCCGCAACGTGTTGGGCGTCATCGGGAATGACGGAAACGTGTACTTGATCGAGGTAGAGCGGGTGCGCACGCTAAGGAAGCCCAACACACCGGCAGCGGCGGCGCGCGACATGAACGGGGTGATGTAGCCGCGCGCGGGCTGCGCCATCCGCCCCAGTACGGAAACTGAAAAGGAGTCTACTGATGTTGAAAATCGCTATGAGCTTGTTGATTGTTGGGATTCAGCAGTGGATGCTGAGTTCTGCCGTGGAAACGGAGGAGAAACAGACTTCCGGCGAAGCGCGGGTGATAGTTCTTTCCGGAGATAAGGCCTCAGCAGGTTGTGTTGCCGTGGCCGGCGCGGAACCCGGGGCCGGCAAGTCCGTCTTCGTGGTGGCGTCGACAGGCGAAGCTGGAGAAGATGGGAACGGCAAGACCGTTCGGAATGTGATCGAGTTTCGCCACGGCCACGATGCCGACGCGGAGAACAGAGGCTGGCTGGGCGTTTCCATAGGCGTCGTCCCGAGCGCCGTGTCCTCGCAGGTTGGTATCGAGGGCAAGGGAATCCTTGTTTTGAACGTCATGGGCGACAGCCCGGCACAGAGTGCAGGTCTTATGGCCAACGACATACTGCTGGCGATTGACGGCACGGAGATCGATGGATCGGTGGGTCACGGTGCGCAGTTGATCTCACGGCGCAGCCCCGGCGAAGAAGTCGAGATCACCATACTGCGCGAGGGTGTAGAGCAGAGCGTCAAGGCGGTGCTCGGCTCGAGGGCGGAAATGCCCGCGTTTGAGTGGAAGTCGCTGCTCCCTCCGTCGGCGGAGTTGGATGAGGAGATCAGGACCAAAGGCACCGTGCTTCACTTCGGCCCGGAAGGTAAATGGGTCTTCAAGGACCTCGGCGACGTGGCCGAGATCGAGGGACTGCCCGAAAGCGTCCGCGCCTTTCTTCCGAAGGCGGGGACCAGCTCTGTGCGCGTATGGGAAGACGGGGAAGGCAAGAGTATGGTGCGCTGCCGGGTGCAGCGCGACGGCACATCGCTGGTCATAGAGCAGGAGGACGAAGGCGACATCGCCGTAACGCGCACGGATGACCAAGGCACTGAGACGAAGTCTACATACGCCTCGGCCGACGAATTGCGCGCGGGTGACCCTGAAGCCTTCGAGTTGTTCGATGACGCCTCGGACTCGGCAATTGTCAAGCTGGACATAGACGGGATCGCCGGTATCGAGGAGATCGACATAGACGTTCCGGACCTGAAGAAGCACATTCTCCAGTGGAAATCTCACGTTGGCGAGGGCGTCGCCAACGCGCTGAAGGAACACGAGATTCACCTCGAAGGACTGCACGAACATCTTGTGCAGTTAAAGGAGGCCTTCGGCGAGGACGCCCTTCCCGAGCTGTTTCGGGATCACTCCTGGCACGCTAAGCCCCGCCAGTCTTTTGAAGTTCGCCCGGACGGCACGATCGAAGCCCGGCTTCGTAAGGGAGATTCCGAGCTGGTCCGCACGTTCGACGACGAGTACGACTTGCAGCAGCGCCGCCCGGACCTGTATGAGAAGTATCTGGAACTGACCGCCGCGGAGGAATAATTCCGATTCACGACGCCGCCCGGCGCTACGGCCGGCGGGGATCGCCTACCGACCTTGCGTTAGGGTATGCGGTCGGCTGAAGACTGACGGCCGAGGATGCCCTGCGCATTCTCGGCCGTCGCACTTTATGGCGGGTGCGGAAAAGGCTCCGTGTCAAACCGTCGCCGTTTGCGCGGCCGTCGCTTCCTTCGGAACCGGCGCGTCCGGGTGAAAGAGCCGCAGGCTTAAGCGGGCCGCGTCCGGCGAGTCGAGGGCGCCGAGCGTCCACGCCGGGAAGAGCGCCCGGTATGGCCGGCGCTGGGCGGTCACACGGCTTTCGATGATCGAGAGTGCCTCCGCGTACATCGCCTCCGTCGGGGGCGCATTCGTGCCGGCCGCACGGCTGCGCGCCAGGAACAGCACCGCGTTGAAATCCAGGACTAGTTCGTGCGTGCCGGCCGTAAACGTCAATCCGCTGATCGCGAAGCTGCGCGCGATTATCCGCGACCTGATCCACCGCCGCAGAAGATCGCTGGACGCCTGGGGCAGCGGCGCCGCCAACGCGCCGGCGCCCAGCCGCGCGAGAGGAACGTTCATGCCGAGGAAGCGGGAGGCATAGGTGCTGCGCATCTGCACGATCTGAAGGAGCTTCATGATCATCGATATGCGCTTGCGGAACCCGACCTTGCGTCCAAGCGAATCGGCCGGAAAGAAGTCGTTCCAGAGCGTGATTCCCAGGAGCATCCGCGGAGTCAGCGGAGACTGTCGCGGCGACGCGTAGCCGGTGATAACCGTGCCGCCTTCGACTCGCCCGAAGCCGGAGTCGCGCAGGCTGCGGTCGAGTTGACCACCTTCACACTTGCCCGCGGCGTTGACCAGTTCAATCGCCCCCGCAAAACGCTCCCACAGATCGCCGTTGTTCTTGCCGTCGAACAACTCGGCCAGCCGGTCGCAAAGCAGGCCGCAGCTCTCTACGCAGATGTCATGCCCGTGCGTTAACTGGACATAGTTTCCTTCCCAGCCGGCCGTAGGTTTGAGGATCTTCTCGATCGCGTCCTTCTGTTTATCAAGGGTGGGCCCCCGGCCGGCCTGCACCGACGGGCAACTGAAACGTACGAATACGCGGTCGGCGTCCGGCGCGTTGGACACACCGTAGGGGTATTTTCCGCAGATATGGGGCTTGGCGTCGGCGCCGAGTTCGGAGTGGATGATGCAGCGGTTGTTCGCGCGGTTGAAGAACACGCACGCCCCATCTTCAGCCTTGGCCAGCACGTACTGGGTGGCGCCGGTTACTTCGTCCGAATCAACGAGCTGCACCCGCGCCAATTGAGGATATTTGGCGGCCCAGTCGAACTCGCGGATGGCCTCGACCTTTTCGTCCTCGACGACAATGCGCCACGGCCGCGTGCAGCAATTTCCGCACGAGTGGCATTCGAAGTTAAGTTCCGGGTCGAAGACGGTCAGGCGCATGGTTGCAATCCTTAGTCATTTCCGGCGGCTGCCGGCACTCATTGGGTTATAGGGCCGACGACGTGCAGGCCCGCGCAAACTCACCCTTTAGTCGGCCAGGGATACGCCCGGCTTGACAGAAGTGCGGAGTACACCAGGAAAGCAGCGCTTATCGGGACCGTGCCGCAAATCCCGATCGGCAAATCCGCAGCGACGTGATTCCATGACCGTCAGTTTGCGGCGAGGCGAGCGGTCTAGCGGGCGGTGCCACAAGCCTCCCGTGCGGAACTCAAGCCGGACAGGTCGCTCAACAAGGTCTCGACCACCAGTTGGACGTTGGCGTTCAGGTCTAGCTGGCGTTCCGCCAGAGCGATACGGTTGATTGCGTCCGCGGCGCGCGCGGGACTATGCTGCCCCGCGAGAAGGCGCACGTGCTCCACGTGGGCCGGGTTCGATTTTGTTGGTTGGCCGCCGCTGCGCACTCGAAGAACGTCCGCGTAACACGCCGCCGCCATCTGAAAAATCGCTTTGAGGCCGCGCCGGGTCGCTTCGGTAGGCGTAATGTCAGGGTCGGCCTTTCGATATACGACGCCCAGGGCCTTGGACTCATCGGTCCATTGCTCGCCAAGATTTGCGGTTTCGCCGCCGAAAAGCGACGCCAGCCCGGCCGCGATGCGCCCATTGCGCTCGAACCACTGCTCGTTGGCGATCGACAGCGCCCGCCCCACGCTCCCACCGCTGAAGTGTGCGTACCATTCCGTCTGTTCCTCGGAAAGACCCCGCACAAGTTCCGTGAGTCTTGACTGAACAAACCGGGTGGGCAGCGGGTCGAAGGGCACCACCTGACACCTTGACAGCGTGGTCGGCAGGAGTCGGTCCAAGGCGGAGACGAGAAGAATTATGAACGTCGGGCCCGGAGGCTCCTCGAGCGTCTTCAACATGACGTTTTGGGCGTGCGCGGTTATGCGGTCGGCCTCGCGCACGATGAAGACCTTGGCGCGTCCCCGCGCCGGCGTCAGGCCGACCTTTTCGATCAGAAAATGGCGCAGTACATCAACGCCAAGTTCGAGGGCCTTCCGCTTGCGCACTTCGGCGTCGGGGTGCTCGCGGCCGAGCTGACGATATATTACATGAAGATCAGGGTGTGTGTCGGCCGCGACGGATCGGCAGTCATCGCATTTTCCACAGCCGGCGCGCAGGCGCTCCACCTGCACGTCTTCCGCATCGGCGGGCGGGATGCGCATTTCCACCGGTGAGCCGCACAAGAGCAACTGTGCCAAACCCCTGGCCGCCAGCTCTTTCCCGACGCCGTCGGGGCCGTTAAACATGTAGGCGTGAGGCATCCGCCCACACGCCAAGGCCCGCTGCAGCACGCCCTGCGCGCGGGGCTGGTGCTTCAAATCGACTAGCGACATTGCCGTAGCACTTCCAGGATCTTTTCGTGGACGGTGGCGCGGTCACGACCGGCATCCACCACAACTACCGGCGCCGGATAGTGCGCGCCGACCTCGATAAACAGCCGCCGGACCGACCGGTGAAACTCCAGGGAGCGGGCTTCCATCGCGTCCGGCTCCGCGCCGTCGAGGAGTGTCCCCTGTCCGCGGACTCTCCTGCGGTTCTTCCCGGCGTGGTGACTCTTTCGGCCGACGCGCGCGAAGCCCTCCGACGGTTCCAGGTCGAGAATCACGGTCAGGTCAGGCCAGCAGTCGCCGACCGCAAAGCGGGCCAACTCGATCACCCGCCGAGTATCGAACCCGGCGGCGCCCTGGTATGCGAAAGTGGACGTAATGAAGCGGTCGCACAGGACCGTCTTGTCAGCTTCCAGGGCCGGTTTGATAACCTCCGCCACGAGCTGCGCGCGCGACGCCATAAATAGCAGCGCTTCGCAGTTGACATTCATTTCCGCAAGGTCGTAATCGAGCAGTACGGAGCGGATTCTGTCGCCGATCTCGGTGCCGCCGGGGTCTCGGCAGCGTACGACTTCGCCACCGGCCGCACGAAGTTCATCCGCGACCAAGTCGCGCTGTGTCGACTTCCCACCGCCGTCGCAGCCGTCGAACACGATGAAGCGCCCGCGAAGCCGATCCACGAGTTTGGAGATGTCCACAGTCATTTCCGCTGAGCCGGAACAGGGCCTTCACGCCCGGCGGGCCGCCTATAGCCGCCGCCTGCTTTCCTCGAAGACGTCCGCGGCGTTGTAACTCGATCTGACGAAGGGCCCGGCCGCGACGCTTAGAAAGCCCATGCCCCGGGCGTGGTCCGCGAGGGCGTCAAACTCCTGCGGGGCATAATACTTCTCAACCGGCGCGTGGCCTGCGCGCGTCGGGGCGAGGTATTGACCTACCGTGAGCACGTCGCAGCCGGCGCCGCGCAGGTCTGCAAACGTCTGATAAACTTCCTCTTTGGTTTCGCCGAGACCGACCATTACGCCGGACTTGGTTACCAGCTCGGGCCCCGTTTCCTTGACGATGCGCAGCACCTGGAGCGACCGGCGATAGTTGCCCTGCGGGCGGACTTTCGGCGTGAGCCGCTCGACCGTTTCGATGTTGTGATTGTAAAGGTCCGGCCGTGCGTTACAAAGCGTAGCGATGCATTCTCGCCGCGCGTGAAAGTCCGCGGGGAGCACTTCAACCGTCGCTTCCGAACGCAGCCCGCGAATTGCCGACACGCACTCGGCGAAATGTGCCGCTCCCTCGTCATCGAGGTCGTCGCGGGCAACGGCAGTAATCACGACGTGGGCGAGCCGAAGTTCCGCGACCGCCTCGGCGAGCCGCTGCGGCTCGTCGGATGAGGGCGGTTCAGGCCGGGCCGTGGTGACCGCGCAGAAGTGGCACCGGCGGGTACACTTGTCGCCCAGAATCATAAAAGTCGCGTGCCGCTTGGACCAGCATTCCGAGAGGTTGGGGCACCTGGCCTCCTGGCAAACCGTGGCCACGCCGCTGCGCCGGACGACGTCCTGCGTATGCCCGAAATCGCCCGAAGGCAGTGGGCGCTTGAGCCAGGCCGGCAAACGCCGCCGGCCACTCGATCGCCCTGTTGTCAGCACCGTCAATTCCAGGATTTTCCCTCTATTCTCGGGCCGCAAGTGCTCGAAAGCACACATCCGCGTGCTCGCTCTCCTTCCCTTGATTCTACAACAATCCCGGTTCGGGGCCAGCCGGATGATTGACCCCGGCGTCCGCGCCCGGTACGATTGCATTGAAGGGATAGTTCACTATGATGGGGCCGGTAATAGCAGGCTCGACGCATGTCGATCAAGATTGAAAAAGTGCTGTACCCGACGGATTTCTCGGAGATGTCCCTGGCCGCGCTGGCCCATGTGCGCCTGATTGTGGACGTGTTCGATGCGCGGCTCCATTGCCTCCACGTGGTGGATGAAGCCTACCAGTATTGGAGCGCCATGGGGCCGGAGAGCATTCCGATCGGTCCGCCGCCCGAAGACATGCTCGAGTTGGCGCGCAATCGAATGGAGAAGTTTCGCGAAGAGCACTTGGCCGGGCTCAAGTCGGAGCCCATAACGCAGGTTAGTATCGGAAGGCCGTTTGCCGAAATAATCGCCTATTCGCGTGACCAGAACATGGACCTCATAGTCATGGCGACACACGGCAGGGGTGCCATCGCGCACGCCCTGCTCGGCAGCACTACGGAGAAAGTAGTTCGAAAGGCGGTCTGCGCCGTGCTCACGGTCCGGGCCGATGACCATGAGTTTGTGATGCCCTAACAAGCCGCGGGGAGGACCGACGACATGGCGGAGAAACCTTCGAAGCCCGTGCTGGTCGACGTGGAGGCCCGCGTCCGCGGCAATACCGGGCCGGCCGCCTTCGCCGGCGCCATTCTCGTGTTCTTCGGCTACTTCTGGTTCAGCGGTGCCGGCGAGACGGACGCAGGATCGGCGGTTCCGGGCCAGAACATGCTCGTCTTCACGTTGCGGCTCGGCGGGCTGCTCATGATCGCCATCGCCGTCTGGTGCAGCATCGGCGTGCCGCTCGCGTTGCTGCTCGACGCCGCGTTGTCCGTAGTGATCGGCGCGTTCATCGTGCTGAGCGCCGGACTGATTGCCGCCGGCAACGGGGTTGCTGTAGCACCGGTGATTTACGTTATTTGCGGGGCGATCATCATAACGACGGGGGTGCGCGACCTGGCGGACTATCGCCGCCTTCCCGCGGAAGAAGAGGGAGGCGACAACGACGCACATGAAGAAACAGTCGAGGAGCTTGCGGCCGCGAATGAGTCCCTAATAGGCCAGGATGGGCTTGCGGATCCTCCGCCGGCGGCGGACCCTAGCGTGAAACGAACGGGGCGCCGCTCCGCAAAGTCGCGGCCTGCCTCGGACAGACGCGCGGCAAATCTAGGCAACAGGGACTACCGTGCCGGATCGTGACAATACCGCTCCCGGCGCTTTCTCCTGGAAGTATCGGGGCCACGCCTCGTGAACGACGAGCACTTCGACCCTGATTTACGCCGCTACTCGAGGCAGTTGCTCTATGACAATATCGGTGTCGCGGGGCAACGCCGCCTCGCCGCCGCCCGCGTTCTGCTCGTGGGATGCGGGGCGCTGGGGACCGTACTCGCGGAAACGCTCGTCCGCGCCGGCGTCGGGCACCTGCGTATTTGCGATCGAGACTTCATAGAACTGGACAACCTCCAACGCCAGGTCCTGTTCGACGAACGCGACATCGCGGACAACCTCCCCAAGGCCCAGGCCGCCGCTGCCAAGCTTTCCCTCATAAACTCCAATGTCGTCGTAGAGCCGCTGGTGCTCGATGCCAACCACGGCAACATCGAGTCCGTTGCCGACGGAGCCGACCTGCTCCTCGACGGGACCGACAACTTCGAGACGCGGTTTCTTCTGAACGATCTCGCGGTAAGCTCGCAAAGACCGTGGGTTTACGGCGCCGTCGTAGGTTCGACGGGCCTTACCATGACGATTATCCCCAACGACACGCCTTGCTTGCGCTGCCTCTTCGACCAAGCGCCGCCGCCGGAGATGAACCCGACGTGCGATACGGCGGGAGTGCTCGGGCCCGCGGTCAACGTCGTGGCGAGCTTGCAGGCGGTCGAGGCGATCAAGCTCCTGACCGGGCGCGTTACCGAGATCAACCGGCACCTGGTGAGCGTGGACGTTTGGACCGGCCGAGTGATAAACCTCGAAGTGCAAAACGCCTATGACCGGGGCGACTGCGCGTGCTGCAAGCGGCGCGAGTTTTCCTACCTTGCCGGCAAGCACGCGCGCACCGCGGCGGCGTTGTGCGGGAGAAACGCCGTCCAGATCAACGCAACCGGCCCTAGCCGCGTAAACTTCGGCGCACTCGCGCAGAAGCTGATGCCCGTCACAACGGGCAACGTCACGCGGAGCGAGTTCATGCTGAGGGCCACCGTCGGCGCGCACGAACTGGCGGTATTCGCAGATGGCCGCGCTATTATAAAAGGAACGGACGATCCCGACGTGGCGCGCACGCTCTATGCGAAGTACATAGGCGCATAAACGGCGCCCGCGTACGCGTTTCTTTCAAACGCAACCGGGGCTGAACGCGCCCCGCGGAGCTCGACCGCCGAACGGGACCGATGGGGAAGCGCAGCGCATGAGTGCGAGCCGGCGAGCACGAATGTGTGGAGTGCGAACCGGCCCTCGGGAGCTTGCGGACAGGGCCGTGTAGCCGCCGGTCGCAGGCTGCCTCGAAACTCGCTTGGCGGGGGAAATGACTCATGCCGTTCGCGATCCGTATCGACCGGCGCATTTTGGACGGCCTGATCGCACACGCCCG
>Ga0326597_10002694_pt1 | contig 26272 bp, 25 predicted proteins | sample RVTome_12_FD_203789 | JGI IMG/M metagenome (GOLD analysis project Ga0326597, IMG submission 203789) | Soil microbial communities from uranium-contaminated site in the Upper Colorado River Basin, Wyoming, United States - RVT100D185 | ecosystem: Environmental > Terrestrial > Soil > Contaminated >... | reverse complement strand
GGCGGCCTCTATGAGCGTATGTATGAGCGCCGGGCCCGACGCACCCGGCGGTCGTACGCCGTCAGTTTGCTCATCGATGGCTCGGCTTCGATGCTCCAACCACGGTCGATTGACGGTACGAGTCGCAAATCGCCATGGGGCCTGGCCGCCGCCACTTTGGGCGCCTGGTCTCTTGCCCACTTGTGTGACGAGCTACAGATCGACTTTGAGGTGGCCTTGTTCAACCGCTCATTTGCGGCGGAGCCGTTGGACACCGAATGGGAGTATTCTCGCCGCTCGACACGGACCACCAGCGGGCTGCGCCGGACGCAGGGTTCGAGCGCAGACCGCCTCGCCTCGACCGTCAACCATTACATGATCAAGTCGTTCCAACAGCGCTGGCGATCAGTCAGCGATGTGATGGCCGGCTTGTTTTTCTCAGCCGCCGATGCCAGGACCGCCGCCGAATATGCTCGCCGCGAGCCCCGCCAAGCTCCCCCTATCTCGATGTTCTCCAAAGGCGCCAACGTTGACGAGTTCAACGTGACCCATGCCGCCGATCGTATGGCCCGGCTCGGAGCGACTGTGCGAATTCTGGTCGTCCTCGCCGATGGGATGACCCGGGGCTCGAGCCATGAACTCCAGGCCGCCGTGGCGAGAGCCGAAGCCAACGGAACCATCGTGTTGGGTATCGGAATTGGTGAGGACACCGTCGAGACGGTTTACTCCCGGTACCAAATCGTCGAACGGCCCGAAACGTTGGCCCGCTCGGTTATCGAAGGTGTGAAGGGTTCGTTACGACGAACCCTTCACGCAGAAGGTTTTTCAAGTCGGACATTCTCGTCCGACTTCCATTGGAAGGAGACGACTCATGTCTAAAACGGTCATATTCAAAGATCCCACCGGAGAGGGCTCGCCTATCGAGCTCGAAACCTTCAAGGTGCCAAAGACAATTCCCGACTACGAGCACCGTATCAAGAAGATTCCGGATCCTGATCCACACTATGTGGACCTCGGCATGCTCTATCGGTTTGCGCAGGTCGAAAAGGTCCGCCGGGAAAGCTCGGACTCCTTCGTCCCTCTCCATGTCGCAGTGCGTGGCCATATGGGCACGGGTAAAGATCACGACATCGAGCAGTTCGCTGCGCTGATTGAGCTTCCCTACTACCGCATTCCACTCACCGGCGAGGTTCGTGACATAACGCTGATCGGCTCGACAAAACTTCATGGTGATGGAAAAGGTGGAACGGAATCCCGATGGGAGGATGGGGACATCACCCGGGCGCTGCGCGGACCTGCACTCGTCAACCTCTCCGAGCTCAACGCCGCCGGAGCGGAGACGCTTTTTGCGCTTCACGGCCTCCTCGATCGGTATCAGGCGATCGACCTGCCGAACGGTGAAAATGTCGAGTTGCGCGACGACGTCCGCCTGTTCGGAACGATGAACCCGACCGACCTCCGGGACTACGCCGGTACCCAGACACTCAACAAGGCGTTCGCCGACCGATGGGTTATCTGGCACAAGCGGTTCCCAAACGCCGAGCAGCTTCGAACGATGATCACGATGCGCTATCCGACCCTCGCCGATCCGTTCGTCGAGGCAATCGCCCGCCTCGCCGGCGAAATCAACGAGTCATTTGAACAGACCGACGCCGGAACCAGGGTTGAGACGCCCATGAGTTTACGGGGCACCCTCGACAGGCTCCCGACCGGCCTGCAAATGTTTTCGGACTCGGACGACCCGCTGCGGCGCTCATGGGAAGAGTTCGTCCTACCCCACGTCGATGAGTACGACCAGGACCACTACGAGACCGTCTGGAACGCCGTAGTGCGCAAGGGTCCATCGGAAAAACCGTATACCGGACGGGCGTAGAGCGATGCGCAAGTACGACACCGGTAATGAGGCCATCGACGCAGCCGTGGTGGCTCTTGTCGCCCAGGCCGGAGAGAATGCCAACCAGGACCTCGCCGCCGAGATCATCACCACGGCGCTCAAACTCTATCGGGACGGCGCCGCACGGGGTGACCTGAAACTCGTAAACACGGCTCTAAAAGAGATGCGCTATTCCATGCTCGTCTTTTCGCGTGATCGTGACCGGCCCAAGGTGACCATGTATGGATCGGCGCGCACCCCGAGCACCACCGTCGAATACCAATTGGCGAAACAGTTTGCGGAGATCATGGTGGCGCGCAACTGGGCTGTCATTACCGGGGCCGGCCCTGGCATCATGGAAGCAGGCAACGAGGGGGCCGGGATGGATGCATCGTATGGCGTCAATATTCGCCTGCCCTTCGAGTCGGAAGCCAATCCGTTCGTGTCACCGGATCGCCTCATCAACTTCAAGTATTTCTTCACCAGAAAACTCGGATTCGTGAAGGAGTCTTCAGCCTTTGCCCTGTTTCCCGGAGGGTTTGGCACGATGGATGAGGCCTTTGAGTTGCTCACGCTCATCCAGACCGGCAAGGCGGACCTGCATCCGATTGTGATGGTCAGTTCGGACCAGTCCAACTATTGGGCCAGGTGGAACGAATTCGTGATCGATGAGTTGGTGGCCTCTGAGCTGATCTCGCCCGAGGACCAGAACCTGTACCTCATCACCACCGATCCGACAACGGCCGCCGACGAGATCTGTCACTTCTACGCAAATTATCGATCCCAGCGATATGTGGACGGCAAGCTTATCTTGCGAATCACCCACGGCCCTACCGGAGACCAGCTTTCAGATCTCAACGACCGCTTCTCGGACATCGTCGTGTCTGGCGTGATCGAGACCGTCGAGGCAAGCGGTGCGGAGCTTCGGGACAACGATGATGTGGCGGCCAGCCGCCTTCAACTTCACTTTGATCGCCGCCACTACGGGCGACTTCGCTCACTGGTCAATACCGTCAATGACTGGGTGGCGACGACCGAGATCATCCATCCCGGCACGCCCTTCACCGACGAGCAGCAGGACCGACCGTGGTAACCATCTTCCAACGGGCCAGAGTCAATCCAGCTACCATATTCATGCTTTGAGAGAAATACTTTCCGACCTCGTGGCCGAAGAACAGGCACTTGATCAGCTGTTGCAGCGGATCAATCCACGCGACTGGCACAAAAAGAAGATCCGTAGTGGATGGACCATCCACGAGTTGGTCAGCTACCTTTCCGAATCCGAACGGTACGCGTACAACGCCCTGGCCGAAGGCGGCTCCCAGCTCGTCGATTTCGAGACCCTCGGCGGCATAGACGGACTCCGCAAGCAGGCCATCAGGTTGGGCGACGGGATGCGCTCCCAGGACATCATCGAGGTTTGGCGAGGAGCCCGGGCGAAAGTCATCGAGGAACTCTTCCGAATCAACCCCTCCGATCGAGTGCCGACTTTCGACGGGACCATGAGCGCCCGCACATTCGCCACCGCCAAATTGGTTGAGGCCTGGTCGTTTGCACTTGAGATCTACGAAACCATCGGTGCGGAGGAAGAGATGGAGGACACTCTGCGACTCCGACATGTTGCCTGGTTCGCCCTGGCGAGCCTTCCATACGCTTTCCGGAAGGCCGGCGTTGAATATGACGGGTCGGTCCGCCTCGAGGTGATGGGCCCGAAATACTCCAAATGGATGTTGGGACCCCGCGACTCGGATCAGGTGATCCGCGGCCAGGCCTCCGACTGGTGTCGGATAGCCGTCGGGTTCATCCGGCCCGAAGATGCTCAAACGATCAAGACCGAAGGTGACATGGCCGCCACGGCTCTTGAACTCGTCAACGTCCAGCTGTGACATTCCCCCGGCTCATCGGGATGGTCCATCTGCGACCACTCCCGGGCTCCCCGTCGTTCGGTGGTGATATGGCGTCCGTCGTGGCGCAGGCGCAAGCTGACGCCATGGTTCTCGCCGAAGCCGGTTTTGGCGGAGTCATGGTCGAAAACTTTGGCGACGCGCCATTTTTCAAGGACAACGTACCGGCCGCCACGGTGGCGGCGATGACCAGGGCGATTGACGCAGTCAGGCGAGTGATCGATCTGCCCATTGGTGTCAACGTGCTGCGCAACGATGGCCTGTCTGCACTGGCGATCGCCGCAGTAACGGAAGCGAACTTTGTTCGGGTGAACGTGCTTTCCAGCATGATGTTCACCGATCAGGGGATCATCGAAGGCCGGGCGGCCGAGGTCGGCCGTTTGCGAACCCAACTGTGCCCGCAGGTCGCCGTGCTGGCCGATGTCTATGTCAAACATGCCGTCGCCCCGGAAGGGCTCACGCTCGAGCAGGCCGCCATCGACCTGTGGGAGCGCTCAGGAGCCGACGGGGTCGTGGTTTCCGGGACCGGCACCGGGTCAGCCACCAACCCGAAAGACCTGCAGCGGGTTCGTGCGGCGATCCCCGATGCCCCGATCTTCATCGGCTCGGGGGTCACGCCAGATTCGGTTGGGATGCTCGCAGAGTGGGCCACCGGATTCATTGTGGGTTCCGCCCTGAAGGCGGGTCCTGTGACCGACCCGGTTGACGCCGGTTTGGCCAAAGCGTTCGTGGCCGCAGCCGGCTAACCCTCCTTGGTCACGCTGAATCCTGTCTTGGCAAGCAGTCGGAGAAACGCCTGGGCCGGTTCTTTGAACTGGGCCGGCCGAAGGACATCGTCGAATTCGTCCATGAACCGCACCATGGCCTCGACGATGTGCGATAACGAAATCGTATTGAGGTTCGAAACATCTGCCCTTCCAAACGCCACCAACCGCGTCCGGACCAGCCCGCCGGACCGGGACGGCAGTAGCGAAACGCCCGATTCGGTCAGCTGACCGATCACCCCGTCAAGCTCGGTGGCATAGATCCATTCAACCCGCTGCAACACGGTGTGTAGCACCTCGTGGCGGGTGAGACCGGGATTGAACACAGCTTCACCTTGTTTGACCTCGCCGATGATCACATCGATGGTTTCAGATTCGAGTTCGAGGACGTCATCGTCGATGAGCAGCATGCGACAGTCGTCTTTGTCATGCGGATCGGTCGCATAGATCTGCCCGGGGAACCGCAGAGCCACGATATCGACGTCGGTGAGCGTTTCGTACAGCCCGGACTTCGTCTTCTTCTGGACTTCCATTTCGCTCAAGGTGAGATACCCATTGAGACGCAGATAGGACTCGACGAGATTAACTGCAATATCCATGCGGCCATTGTGGTCGTCCCGGTCGCCAATCGGGCGGATCCTTCTACGATACGGGCATGGATCTTCCGTTCAGTCCTGCGACCTCGGCGTGGTTCGAGGCTTCTTTCCAGGCGCCTACCGTTGCCCAGTCGGCCGGTTGGGAGGCCATCGGTGAGGGAGCCCACACGCTCATTCATGCCCCAACCGGATCGGGAAAGACGCTCGCCGCCTTTCTCTGGGCACTCGATGGGTTACTTCACACTCCGATTCCCGCACGGGCCGATCGCTGCCGGGTCCTCTACGTCTCACCGCTTAAGGCACTGGCCTACGACGTCGAGCGGAACCTGCGAGCCCCTCTCCGAGGTATTCGCCAGGCGGCCACCCGCCTCGAGTTGGACGAACTCCCTGAAATAACCACCTCGCTGAGAACCGGCGACACGCCGGCGAACGAGCGCCAGCGGATGCGGCGCAGGCCACCCGACATCCTCATCACGACTCCAGAATCGCTGTTTCTGCTGTTGACATCCGAAGCCCGCGAGTTCCTGCGATCGGTTGAGACGGTCATCGTCGACGAAGTACACGCTGTGGCAGGGACCAAACGTGGTGCCCACCTCTCCTTGTCACTGGAACGCCTCGAAGAGATTTGCCACCGACCCCCGCGGCGGATCGGACTATCCGCCACCCAACGCCCGCTTGAGACCATCGGCAGGTTCCTGGCGGGCGGCGAGATCGACGGTGACAACTGGCAACCTCGCCACGTGACCATCGTCGATGACAAGAGCGAAAAGGAACTCGACATCAACATTGTCGTCCCGGTCGAAGATATGACCGCCCCCGCCCCGCTTGACGATGAACCGAGCGAACCTCAAGACAGCCGATCGATCTGGCCGGCCGTGTATCCACGGATTCTTGAAACCATCAGGAAGAACACGTCAACGATCGTGTTTGCCAATAGCCGGAGATTGGCCGAACGACTGTCGAACGAACTGAACCGGATTGCCGATGAACCGTTGACCCGGGCCCATCATGGCTCGGTGGCCCGCGAACAACGGGCCGAGATCGAGGAGGCCCTCAAGGGAGGCACCCTTCCGGCGGTCGTGGCCACCTCGACGCTTGAACTCGGTATCGACATGGGAGCCGTAGATCACGTCGTCCAGGTTGAAGCACCGATCAGCGTCGCGTCGGGCCTTCAGCGAGTCGGCCGGGCCGGTCACCATGTCGGTGCCACCTCCGCGATGACCATTTTCCCGAAATATCGCGGTGATCTCCTCGTCAGCACGGTGGTGGCCGACCTCATGCGGAAGCGATTGGTAGAAGCCACGAAGATCCCCCGCAATCCGCTCGACGTGCTCGCCCAGCACATCGTGGCCATGGTCGCCATCGACGCCTCCACAGTCGATCAGGTTTACGAACTGGTCCGCCGAGCCGCTCCCTATGCCGACTTGGGGCGGGGACCGTTCGAAGCAACCCTCGACATGCTCGCCGGGCGGTACCCCTCCGACTTGTTTGCCGAACTCCGGCCGCGCATCACCTGGGACCGCCTGACAGGCGCGTTGGAAGCTCGACCGGGCGCTCAACGACTCGCTGTCCAGAATGCCGGCACCATCCCTGACCGGGGGTTATACATCGTGACCTTGCCCGAGGGAGGCAAAGTTGGCGAACTGGACGAGGAGATGGTCTACGAGTCCCGGGTAGGCGATGTCTTCCTTCTCGGAACCACCGCCTGGAAAGTCACAGACATCACCCACGACCGGGTGATCGTGCTTCCGGCGCCCGGCGCCCCAGGCGCAAAAATGCCGTTCTGGCATGGAGATCAGGCGGGGCGTCCTCTGACCACCGGCCGGGCCTTAGGAGCGTTCGTCCGTGAGATCGGGGCGGCCGACCCGAAGGATGCCGGGGAGCGACTCCAAACAGAATACCGACTTGACGCCCTGGCAGCCAGGAACCTCGTTGCCTACATCACAGAAGAAAAGGAGGCGATCGGAGCGCTCCCCACCGACCGCACTATCGTCATCGAACGGTTTCGCGACGAGATCGGCGACTGGCGCCTCGTGTTGTTATCACCGTTCGGTGCCAAAGTTCATGCCCCATGGGCCATGGCTCTCGGCAAACGGTTCGCCGAACAATACGGCCACGATCCCAACGTCATTTGGGCCGACGATGGAATCGCTTTCCGGTTTCCGGATGCCGATGAACCTCCCAACCCGCAAGACCTGCTCATCGACCCGGAAGAAATCGAGGCGATGGTGGTTGATCGGGTGGCCGAGTCGGCGCTGTTCGCCGCCCGGTTTCGGGAAGCTGCCGCCCGCGCCCTTCTCCTCCCCCGCCGACGGCCAGGGAGCCGCACTCCCCTGTGGCTACAACGCCGCAAGTCGGCTGACCTATTGTCAGTTGCCAGGGAATTTGGTTCATTCCCGATCATGCTGGAGACCTACCGGGAAATACTCCAGGACGACTTTGATCTCCCTGCCCTCATCGAGGTCCTCGGCGACATCCGCTCCCGCACGGTACGGGCTGTCGAGGTGGATGTCGACGTTCCTTCCCCGTTTGCGGCCTCCCTGCTGTTCTCGTTCATCGCCGCCTACCTGTACGAAGCAGATACGCCCCTGGCCGAGCGACGGGCCGCTGCGCTAACTCTCGACCGGGACTTGCTTCGGGAGCTTCTCGGGGAGGGCGAGCTTCGGGAACTCCTGTCGGCAGATGTCGTGGCCACGATCGAGTTGGAGTTACAACGACTGGCCGACGGATATCGAACCAAAGGGGCCGAAGGCGTAGCAGATCTACTGAGAATGCTCGGACCCCTGACAACCACCGAAGTCGATGTGCGCACGGAAGACGCCGCAATCGAGACCCTGGCGGCCCTTCAGGAGACTCGCCGGATCATTCCCGTCACCATCGCCGGCACCGGGCAATGGGCGATCATCGAAGATGCGTCCCGACTCCGTGACGGTCTCGGGGTACAGATGCCTCCCGGCATCCCCCACACCTTCCTGGAGCCCGTCGTCGATCCGCTCAGCGATCTCATCGGTCGGTACGCCAGAACCCACGGACCATTCACGAACGAACACGTTGCCCGGCGGCTGGGGCTGCCCATTGCGGTGGTCGACACGACCCTGCAACGTCTTGAAGCGGCTGGACGAGTCACGGCGGGGGAATTCCGGCCAGGCGGGGTTGACCGTGAATGGGTGGACAATGACGTACTAAGGCGACTCAAGCGGCGCTCATTGGCGGTACTGCGCAAGGAGATCGAGCCGACCGAACCCGCCGCCCTGGCCCGCCTTTCGGTCAGCTGGAATGGCTTGACGACCAGGCGTCGCTCGGGTGCCGGCCCGCTGCTCGATGCGGTGCGCCGACTGCAGGGGGCGGTCATCCCGGCGTCGGTGTTGGAAATCGACGTCCTCGCCGGCCGGGTCGACTACTCCCCCGGCGTGCTCGATCAGCTCATGATGACTGGTGACGTGGTGTGGATGGGCCGGGGAACACTCGGGAGCCGCGACGGCAAGCTGGCTCTCTATCTACGTGAACAGTTGCCGTTGCTGGCGCTGCCGTCGACCGACGAGCCGCTGACAGGCCAACTGCACGAGGCGATCCGGCAGCACCTCACCGGCCGCGGGGCCTCGTTCTTTCGAGATCTATACGAAGCGGTGGGCGGCGGAGACCCCTCCGAGGCCCTTGAGGCCCTCTGGGACCTCGTCTGGCACGGCGAAATCACCAACGACACCCTGGCGCCGGTCAGAGCCCTATTGACATCTCGCCCCCGCAAGGCCGGCAAAGGCCGACCGTCGGTTTCCAGTTCATTCCCACCGTCATCGGCCGGACGTTGGTATCTGGTATCCGATCTCATCGGCAATTTGCCAGAAGCGACCGCTCGGGCGACAGCCTGGGCGGACCAGCTCCTTGACCGCCACGGGGTTCTCACTCGCCGGGCGGTGCTCGGGGAAGGTTTCCCCGGCGGGTTCTCGGCCCTGTATCCGGTGCTCAGCCACATGGAGGACATTGGAAAGGTGCGCCGCGGGTACTTCGTCGAGGGATTGGGGGGGTCACAGTTCGCCCTACCAGGCGCCGTCGATCGTCTCCGCACCGGCCCGGCCGACCAGCCGATTCTCGTGGCAGCCACAGACCCGGCCAACCCGTATGGTGCAGCCCTCGACTGGCCGACCCACGAGCACGGCCGGGCTTCCCGGTCGGCCGGGGCGTATGTGATCCTGTCGGCAGGCAGATTGATCGCATACGTGGAGAACCGCAAAGTTCTCACGTTCACGCATGACGTCAACCAACTGGGCGAGGCCGCCGGGCAGATCGCCGAAGCCGGCCGACGCCGAACCGGCTTGAGACTTCTGACGGCCGATGACGAACCGATCGGCCAGACTCCCCTGGGGGGCCTCTTGAAAGAATCTGGTTTCGTGCTCGGTCACCGGGGCCTTACGTACCGACCTGCCTGAGGGCGACACGATCTGCCAGGGAGCCGGACGGGTCGGAGCCGCGTCGACCGGTCGCGTCAGTTACTCAAGTTGAACCGATCGCGGCCCAACCGGACGACCAAACCGGAGCAGCCCTCCAAGATTCCCAGCGCAGAAGGAACCAAGCTGGTACCCGGCTCCTTCTTCTGGAATTCGCCCGGCTGCGAGCGCCTTACTGACAGTGGCCGCCGCCGCTTCCCGTCGGTCGAGCCGGCGGCCTCCGCGCTAGTCCCCCCAGGCCACTGCGTCCGCTCGAGTCGATGTCCCCAAGGTGCCCCAGCTACCAGACGACTGATGACGCTCCGGCCCCACTACATGCCGAAAGAGCCCTTCTCGTGCCTGCGAGGAAATCCTGATCTAGACGAGTCGGCTCCCCGAGCCCACCGGCCTTCGAACCATGAGAAACGTACAGGTCCCAGCCGAACGGACTCCTGGACGGCAGTAACCTGGCACCCATCAACTCAAGGAGCGCCATGACAGTTTTTCGGGTCAAGTCCCGCAGTTCAGGTCGAGCCATTCGGATCGAAGGCGCCACATTGAGCGCCGAAGGGACCTGGTTGTCCATCAAGGCGGCCGACAAAACGACCATCGCTATCTTCGAAGCCGGAGCGGTCGAGTATGCCATTGACGAGACCGCCGGCCCGGTGGACGACAACTAGCGCCAACCTCAAGGATGTAGCGAAAAGACGACGGGGTAGCTAGGCGGGTCTGGCCAGGCCCCGGAGCTGGGCAAACGTAAAGATTCCGGTGGAATGGCCATCCGGTTGAAAGACGAAGTTGATCCCATAACTGCCCACCAACTGTGCGTCGACGATCCGGGTCAAGGACGGGGCCATGAGACGAAGCGGGTTGGGATCCTTGGAGCGGCAGTCGGCGCACGCGCAGGCATTTCGAATCGACGATGCCGGCCACGTGTCGATCGCCCCATCCGACCATTCCATCGTGAGCGTGGAGCCTTTCTCACCAACTTCAATCCGCACAGGTACATCCAAAGCCTGGCCAGACTACCGGTAGTGTGTCCCAATGGCAGAGCTGACCGTTCGACCGGGGAACCCGGATTTCCTTGAACTCCCCTGGGAGACCCCACTTGGTGACTGGGATATCGAACAACTGGTCGATCTGCCGAAGGGGATCTCGCGCCATACGGTCCGATTCGTTGCGTACGACGAGGGAATCTACGCCATAAAGGAACTCCCCACGAAACCGGCCAGGCGGGACTACCAGATCCTCCGAACACTGGAACCGTTATCGGTGCCATCGGTGACTGCGATTGGCCTGGTCGAAAGGCGCGCCGACGACCCGACCGAAGAACTATCGGCCGCCCTGATCACCCGGTACGTCGACTTTTCGTTCTCGTACCGTGAACTCCTCCAGGGCCCCGGATTTGGGACACGACGCAGTCAGATGCTCGACGCCTTCGCCAATCTCCTCGTCGAACTCCATCTGGCCGGATGTTTCTGGGGTGACGGTTCCCTGTCAAACGTTCTGTATCGGTATGACGGCCCGGCGATCGAGACGATCATGGTCGACGGGGAAACCGCCTCGATATACGAAAAACTCAGCACCGGACGCCGGGAGGAGGATCTCTCGATCATGGAGGTAAACGTTGCGGGCGGAATGGCCGACATCGCCGCCGCGTCCGGCAGGGACCTCGACGAGGCAGACCTGGCTCTCGGCGAGGACATCTCAACTCGATATCGCGCGCTCTGGAACGAACTCACGACTCAGATCTCGATCGGACCTGACGAGCGTCACCAGATCGACGAACGAATCGTACGCCTCAACAGCCTCGGTTTTACCGTCGATGAGATCGAGGTTCGACCAGCTGAGCACCGGATGGTTGTTCGAGCCAAAGTAGTCGGCCGCACCTACCACCACGATCGGCTTCGTGAGCTAACCGGGATCGACGCGTTGGAAAACCAGGCCCGACAGATTCTGTCGGACGTTTACTACTTCCAGGCAAGAATGAAAGGTTCCGGATCCACCGGGAAGTCGGTCGCGGCGGTGCGATGGCGGGTGAGCGAATTCGAACCCATGATGGACCAATTCCGCCAGACCGACGGGGTGCTGGATCCACTTCAAGCGTTTTGCGACGTCTTGCACCATCGTTACCTCGCTTCTCAGGCGGCGGGCACCGACATCGGCACGAAGCAGGCATATATCAGCTGGGTGGCTGAAGGTCGACCCGGCTACGACGTTTCCGGTAATTCCTAACCCTGCGATCGTCGGACCAATCCAAGCCGGATCAGGAATTGGCGGCTGGGTAACTATCGCCAGATGAGCAAACGACCGTCGGCGGTTCCTGCGGCAAGAACGACGTGCCCGGAGACTTCAACGGCCACCAGGTTGGTCGATAACACCCCTCCCAGAGGCAGCGTCATGACGACCTCGACCGTGTCACCCACCCGGCGCAACACCGCCAGTCCATCTTTGGGCTCGTTTGGGACGACCAGTTCAACCTGCCCATCACCATCAATGTCGAACGCCACGGCCATATCGAGATTCCGGCTCCGGATGCTGTGTGACGAATACCCCTCGATCGAGGCCACCAGCTCCAGCCGCCCCTTGCGCATCGCGAAGTATTCGACCACCCCTCCAATGTGGGGGGTTCGCACATCGACGAGCTCAACCGCACCGTTTTGACCAAAGGCAGCAGCCGCGATCTGGTGGCGCCAGCGCCCCCCCTGGCCGATCGGATCGGACTCGGCCACCAGCTCGGCGTTGTCGTCAAGCACCACCAACCGGGCGCCCGTTTCCGCATTCGAAACCGTCATGATGTATTCGTCGACCCCGTCGCCGTCGAGGTCCGCGAACATGCCGACCATTCCCTCAAACACGTCGCTCTCCAGCACCAACTCGCCCACGACCTCCTGAGTGTCAAGCGATACAAAGGAAACACCGGAAGCCTCGAAACGGTCGCCAAGCACACCGTGGTCATACCGATCGGTGGGATCAACCAGGACCCCGAGTCGCCGATCCGATGACAGTGTGAGCCGGCCGTCGGTCAGCGCATTTAGTTCGATGCGCCGGTTACCCGCCTCATCGGTGACAATCATGGCCCCGTCCAACCCGACGAAAGCCAGACCACCTGACTCAAGGGCCAGGGTATTCGAATCGGGCGAACCGGAGGCGGCGGGCGGTAGAACCACCAGGACCCCCTGGCCGGCCACCAACGCTGGTGGCGTTCCCGGGGCGGCCATCGAGAGATTCAATTCTCGATTGGAAACACCGTCGGCGCCGATCGTGAAACCGGATAATTCACCATCGGTATCAGCCATGACCAGGACAACGTCCGAGCCGTCGGCGATCCCGACCAGCCAGGCAGGTGTCCCCGACACGGTCTGCTCAACGTAGTCGTCAGGTTGTATCGACCCGGCGCCTGCTACATAACGATTGCCATCGGCGTCACCGAACGTGGTTGCGAATCGCAGTCCCGGCTCGATCAGCGACACCTCATCGGGGTTCGTCGCCGGCACGCAGGCAACGATCAGCAGACAAGCGAGGGCGAGCCCGCGTCTAACCAAGTATGCCTCCAGCTCCGGTCACGCCGCCATCAACGGGAAGAATCACACCCGTGATCCAGGTCGCTTTGTCGGAACACAGAAAGACGATGGCATTGGCGACATCCTCAGGGACACCAAGCCGGTTGAGCGGATGTGTCGCAGCCGCCGCCGCTTCGTTGGACTCCCACAACATTCGCGAAATACGGGTTTTCACGACCGCCGGGGCAACCGCGTTCACTGTCACGTTGGGAGCCATCTCAAGCGCCAGTTGCCGGGTGGTGTGAATGAGGGCAGCCTTGGCGACGTTATATGCACCGATCACCGGGGCCGGCTGGATCCCACCAACCGAAGCAACATTGACGATCGACCCACCGTGCTCACCCATCCACTGCTTCCACACTTGCGCCGCCCACAGGATCGGGCCGCGCTGGTTCACCGACCAGGTCTTGTCCATCGCTCCGAGATCGACGTCAGCCAGATTCCCGGGAGCCGGATTGGTGCCTGCGTTGTTGACGAGAATGTCGCACGCACCAAAGTGAGCGATGGTCTCGCCAACAGCTTCCCTGGCGCGTTCGGCATCGTCTGCGGCAGCCACGAGCCCGTAAATCGCCTCCCGGCGGCCCGTACGTCCGGCGATCTCCTCAACCGCCTCGGCAACGTTATCTGCCTTGCGAGACGTGATAACAACTCCCCTGGCGCCCGAGTTGATGAGTTCGACGGCCGTGGCGAGTCCGATTCCTCGCGAACCGCCCGTAACGATCGCTACCTTGTCATCTACCCGTGCGTCCATCGCCGATACCTCCAGGGAACGATCCTAAACCCTGACAAGCGTCACTCCGCGTCGTGGCCGCCCCGAGGCACGCCGCCGTATTTCATCCGGGTGTCTGCCATGGAAGCGGGCCGGGCATCGTCGTCGATGATTTCACAATCGAGCAATTCCCCGAGAAACAGCGTGTGGGTCCCACAGTCGACGGCCTGGCGCACCGTGCAGTCCATCCAGGCGATGGCCTCCGCGAAAATCGGGGCACCCGACGGGGCTTCCCCGATCGCCCAACCGTTGAGCGCCATCCCGTCTTTCTCAGCTGGTTTGGAAAACTTGCGGAATGGCTTCGTGTCGGCTGCCGACCACAAGTTCACGGTGAACGACCCGCCCGCCGAGATCAGACGGTGCGTGACGGCAGCTTTGTCGACTCCCACCGCAATAAGGACTGGCTTCATAGACACTTGCGTGACCCACGACGTCGTCATGGCGTTCCAGTCATCGCCCGAGCGTGAACCGACCAATACCAGGGCATTGGGGATCTTCCAGGTGATCCGATTGATGAGCTCGGGCTCCGGCATCAGTCTGACCGCTCGGTATCGGCGGTATCGTCAGATGTCCTCGATAAGCCCGGCACCATCACCACCGGGATAGATGAGGCCTGCATGACCTTCACGGCCACACTCTGCCATACATCTTCGGTAAAGATCGGCCGGGTCGCCCCCATGATGATTACATCGGACTCTCGCTCGGTAGCCATCTCTATGATGGCATTGGCAGGTGCATTCGACTCGACGAATAACGGTTGAGCAGCCAATCCTGCCGCCCCAAGACCGGCCAGAATCGGTTCGACGAGGCGCCGACCACGCTCCTCGACATAACGGGCAACTTGACGCTCCGATTCCGGACTCATTAGAGCGTCGGAGAACGGCCGCCACTCTTCGGTATCGAGTTCCTCGAGAAAGGGACGGGGTACCTCGATGCTGGTCATGACGGTGATGGTGCTACCCGGAGACCACAACCCGGCAACGAGCTCTACGACGGCTGCCGGAGGAAGCGCCCCCGCAGTTGCGATGAGAATGTGCACGCCCTCACCTTAGAGCGCATGGTCGCGCCGCGCAGCCCGCATCCCTGCCCGCGTGGGACTAGTCACTTGAGGAGCCGATACTTTGATTCTTTGGAAACTCACTGCTCCGTCGATACCAATATCACACACCACTACAGGGGCAAAGGGACTGATTTGAAACACACACTTGGACTGTCATGGGATCACGGGAAACAAAAGCTTGCTGCTGCCGTAGCGCTGCTGCTCATCGCCATCAGTCTGGCTGTCACGCCCGCTGTGTCGAGCCTCGAAGCGTCCAAACCACGTAACGCCGGCGTAACCGTCCAGATTCACAGCACCAGCGTTTCGTTCCGTGGATCGACCTGGGGCTAATCCCCGGTCACAATCAGAAAAGGTGCCCTTCCTCCGGGGCGCCTTTTCTTTGCTTCTCCCGACTGCTCATTGTGTCGGCCAAAAGTCCTTCATTGCAACTTGAGAATTTCCGGCCTGCTGCCGATAACAGACACACCACCACGGGGGTAAGGCACTGACATGAAGCAAACTTTCGGACTGTCCTGGGACCACGGCAAGCGCAAGCTGATCGCCGCCATCGCCCTTCTACTTATTGCCATCACCCTCGCCGCCACACCGACCGCATCAGGCCTCCAAGCCTCCAGATCCTTCGACTCTGGTGTGAGCGTCCACTCGAATGCCGACAGCTTCACCCACCGGGGATCCACCTGGGGCTAAACCCGCCGGTTTCAAGCTAAAAGGCGCCCTTCCTCCGGGGTTCTTTTTCTTGACCGGTTTGTCGAATACCCGTTTTTGTCACACCCAGTTGTCATGATGGCGTCATGCACCAGTGCGACACCTCCCCAACCTCGCTCGGATCGGTCAATTTGGCCATCTGTGCCGACTGCAGCAGCTACAAATGGACGGACAAGCGTGGGGTGACTGTGGATTCTGGCGAAGCGATCACCAACGCCTACGGCTCCTTCATCCTGGCCGGCATTCTCCCCTATATCGGTGCTCCGGGGGGCCAGGCTCTCATCTACCAGGTCCCGCGGAGATTCCGTTCTCGCCTGGCCGTCCTGCCGGTCGGCACCTGGATCGAGATTCATCCGGGCCTCTTCGCGACTCAGGATGGTGCGAGCCTCTTGCTAGCTCCCGCCGATCCAGCCGTTTCGCGCAATCTTCACGCACTCGGTTAGGCGATCACCCCAAGCGGATCAGTGTTCGATCCGCAGACAACGACCCCAATCTTGCGCGATTCATCGCGAACATAGGCCCCCGACAACACTGCGGCCAACGCCGCCGCACCGCCGGGTTCTACGACAAGGTGAAAGTCCGTCCACAACATCTGCTGGGTGGTCAATACCCATCGGTCACTTACCAGCACCGATGGAACCTGGTTGGTTCGCAGAATATCGAAAGCCAGGACACCAATGGAACTGGCGCCCAGGGAATCGGCCGCCGGACCACCCACGTGATCACCGGCGACCGGCCGCCCGGCGGCGGCCGCCGCGGCATACGCATTGGTGTGCTCGGTCTCGACGGCAACGACCTGCACATCGGATCCGTAATAGGCGGCGATTCCCGAGGCCAGGCCTCCCCCACCAACCGCCACCAGGACCACGTCAAGATCTCCCGCCTGTTCATGTAGTTCGACGCCGACCGTCCCCTGGCCGGCGATCACGAGCGGATCGTCATAGGCGTGGATGGCGAGCGCCCCGGTCTCGGCCTGGCGGGCTTGTGCCTTGAGGAGTGCTTCGGCATATACCGAACCACCCACATGAACCGAGGCCCCCAACGAACGAAGCCGGGCCACTTTTATCGGCGATGAGATCGTCGGCACAAAGATCTCGGCCGGTACCCCAAGCTGCTTGGCAGCGTAAGCCACTGCCAGCCCATGATTCCCACCCGAGGCGGCAATGAGGCCCTCTGGACCGCATCCCTCTCGCAGAACCTTGTTCAAGGTCCCCCGCGGCTTAAAAGAACCGGTATGTTGAATTAACTCGAGTTTCAGAGTTATCCCATTGAGATCGACAACCGGCGTCCTCCGAATGTGGCCCCTGATCGTCTCTGAGGCGGCGAGAACTTCAGAACGGTTGATCATCAAGGGATCGGTTGATGCCGAAACTGGGTTTCAAATAGGGAGGCGTACAGTCCGTCGGCATCCAACAGTTCCGCATGGGTTCCCGACTCCACGAGTTGGCCCTCGTCAAGTACGAGGATTCGGTCAGCGGCCAGGATGGTCGACAGCCGATGAGCAATAACGATCGAGGTTCTACCCTCCATCACCCGTTCCAGCGCATCCTGGATGAGCGCCTCCGACTTAGAATCAAGGTGCGAGGTGGCTTCATCGAGGATTAACATGCGCGGATTCTTGAGGATCACCCTGGCGACGGCGATCCGCTGCTTTTCGCCGCCCGACAATCGGTACCCGCGCTCCCCAACCAGGGTGTCGAAACGATTCGGCAGTGATTCGACGAAGTCGAGAATATTCGCGGCGCGACACGCCTCCACAAGTTCGGCTTCGGTCGCATCAGGCTTGGCATATCGTAGGTTCGCACCGATGCTGTCATGAAACAGATAACTCTCCTGCGTAACGACACCGGTGCCATCGGCAATCGATCCCAATGTGAGATCTCGCACATCATGGCCGTCAATCCGAATAGAGCCTTCGGTGACGTCATACAGCCTTGGCACGAGATAGGACATCGTGGTCTTGCCGGCGCCTGACGGCCCAACCAGAGCGATCATCTGACCGGGTTTGGCTTCAAACGACACGTTGCGAACCGCCCAGGAACGCCCGATCGGACCAACCGCCGATTCTCCTTCATCGGAGGAGCCACCCCCGAACGCCCGAAATCGCTTCACCGCTTCCAACCCTTCACCGGCGCCATAACGAAAGGACACATCCTCGAATGCAATCTTGCCCTGTAGATCGGTCAGATGGACGGCATCGGTTTTCTCGGCGATATCAAGAGGTAGATCAAGCACTTCAAAGACCCGTTCAAAACTCACGAGGGACGTGGCAAATTCGACCCTGGCATTCGACAGCGCAGAGAGCGGCCCATACAACTGAGCCGTCAAAACCGAGAACATCATAAGGTCACCAACCTTGATGACTCCGTTGATGACCATGGCACCGCCCACCCAAAAGACCGCGGCCGTCCCAACCGCCGTGACGAGACCCAACGCAGCGAAGAACCAGCGACCAACCAGTGCCCGCCGGACCCCCAGGTCCCTGACGGCGGCGGCTTCAAGCGCGAACTTGTCTTGTTCCATCAGAGAACGATTGAACAGCTTCACGAGCAAAGCTCCACTCACGTTGAACGTCTCCTGGAGAATGCTCGACATGTTGGCGTTGTGTTCCATCGCCTGCTCAGTGACGCGACGGAGCACCTTGGCAACTCGACGGGCTGGATAGACGAATAGGGGCAGCGCGGCCACCGCCAGCACGGTAAGACGCCACTCGGTACTAATCATGACAACGAGGATCACGATCACCGAGACGAGGTTTGACACAATCGTTACGAACGTCCCGGTAATGGCTGACTGAGCACCCACTACGTCGTTGTTCAAACGAGAAATCAGCTCACCTGTACGCGTGTTCGTGAAGAATCTGAGCGACATCGCCTGAAGGTGGGCGTATGACTGCCTCCGCAAGTCAAAGATGATCCCTTCGCCGACCCTGGCAGACAACCATCGCTGGAATCCGCCGATAATGGCATTCCCAAAGGGCACGGCGACCATGGCCAGCCCAAGCACTGTGAGATAGCCGAAGTCCTGGTTGGGGATGGCCTTGTCCAACAGTTCGCGAATGAGGATGGCCGGCAACACGGTGACACCAGAGATCACCAAGATGGTGGCGAACACGCCGGCCAGGGCGAGCCGATAGGGTCGGGCGTATGCAAAAACCCGCCTCAGAAGACCGCGGTCCACCTTCGGTTTGTCTTGATTTTCATCATATTGCAGCCGGGCATACCAGCCACCACCATGAAACATGAATAGTCTCCCGGGCTTTATGGTCCCGATCAGGAACCGGATTGTTCCGTGATTGCGACGTTCCTGAGCAGGATCATAGAACGAGCGAGTTCGACCAGGACTTCCTTGCCAAACTTCTGACGATCGAGCAGCTCATAGCGAAGTCCAGTGTCATACCACGTAAGAACCGGACCGTCGCGGGTGGTGACCCACCAGGCTCTGGCTGCGGACACACTTACCGGCTCACAGGCCGTGATATCGAGGTCATTAAATCGGTTACATCCAAGCGAGTCGTCATCGGCGCTCGGAGCCGGATCCGAGGAATCCTCGGCAACTTTCAGCTGAAGAAGCTGAGATACCGAACGGCTGGAAAGGTACGGGGTCGACTTCCAGAAGCCGAAAGCGGCTACATATGCGTTCGTCAGCCGTCCGGTCGAGACGCCAAAGACCAGCTGCGAGGTCACATGGGCCGTGCCGGCCGGTAACAATTCGGGAACTTTGATGGCAGGCACCACCGCGCTGATTTCGTTCGGAGCGGCTTGGACGAATGCGTCGGTCCCCGGCGATCGAGCCCAGATCTCCTCTACGACGGCGGGTGGGTCACCTTGCACAAAAGGCACCGGTGGGTTGTACCAATCCAGAGAGCCCACTTCGGGTTGGGTCTCGGCGGCTACCGTCGTAACGGTCCGAACGGTCCCATCACCCCGATCTCCCAACCATTCCTCGGTCACACCAAAGCCGACCAAAGGGCTGTCCCCACAGGCCGACAAAAGTACGGCGCCAAGAAGCGCCACGATTCCGATCCGAACAGTCACCATGCAACAGGTCTAACGCCAGCGGGTGCAAAACGGTTTCATCCACGAGATAGGATCGACCAGTGACCCGAACCGGCCTTGTCGTATCCACCTTCCCGGACCCTCCCGAACTCGACACAGCCGTGTCCTACGCCAGCTTGAAGGAAATCGCCGCCGGACGCTTGCCAGACCTTTTCCGCATCTACGCTCCCGCCAGGATTGTGGCGTTCGGACGGCAGGACACCCATTCACCCGGTTTTGGCGAGGCAGTCGCCGCCTGCGAGCAGGAGGGCTTCACCCCCGTCGTTCGGTTGGCGGGAGGCCGGGCCGCGGTGTTCCACGAAGGAACTCTGGCGTTCTCCTGGCAGACCATGACGTCCCAACCCAAGCTCGGAATCTCCCGGCGATTCGAGTTCGTCACCGGCGTCCTGGCGACGGCGTTACGGGCATTGGGCTTCGAGGCAACGGTTGGAGAGATCCCTGGTGAATACTGCCCCGGTCGGTACAGCATCCATGTCGCCGGACAAAAGGTGATCGGGATTGGTCAGCGACTGGTCGATGGCGCTGCACATGTCGGAGGTGTCATCGTCGTTGACGACCGCGTATCGGTAAACCGGGTCCTGGGCCCGGTTTACCGCGCCCTAGGCCTGACCTGGGACCCCGGAGTCACCGGAGCGCTCGCCGACCATCGCCCGGTCAGGTCGTCAGACGTGTCTGGCGAAGTAATCGCCGAACTGCGAAGACGGCTTGAGTTGTTCGACCTGGCGCTCCCGACGGATCTGGTCAACCAGGCTGCGCTGCTCGTACCCAACCATCAACCCGCAGACCGTTAGGCTTGAGACACAGCACCCGAGAGTGACATGGCAAAGATCCTGCTTATCAATGGCCCAAACCTGAATCGCCTCGGCTATCGCGACACCGAGACGTACGGGACAACCACCTTGTCCGATGTCGAGAAGCAGTGCCGGGATTGGGCAGAATCGGTCGATTATGAACTTGACGCGATGCAATCAAACCATGAGGGCGACCTCATCGACGCCATTCAACAACGGGGACCCGATGGGATTGTCGTCAACCCGGGCGCACTCACCCATTACTCATATGCGCTTCATGACGCCCTACTGGACGCCACCGTACCGAGCGTCGAAATACACATATCCAACATCAAGGAGCGGGAACCGTGGCGGGCGAATTCGGTCGTTGGTCCAGCCTGTGAGTACACGATCTACGGGCGAGGCGTTGAAGGATATCGCGACGCCATCTTCCACCTTGCCAGCCACCTGACGATGCCGGCTACCACCATAGCCTACGGACAGGAACCCGATCAGATAGCTGATCTGCGGGTGCCTGGCCCGGGGAGCCCCGTCATGGTGTTCATCCACGGCGGATTCTGGCGCCCTCAATGGACCAGAGACCTCATGGACCGATTGGCAATCGACGCCACCCGATCAGGATGGGCAACCTGGAACATCGAATACCGGCGATTGGGCACCGGAGGCGGCTGGCCAAACACCGGTTTTGATGTCGCCCAGGCGATCGATCACCTCGCTGAATTGTCAATCGAGCATGACCTTGACCTATCAAGGGTGGTTCTGGTCGGTCACTCCGCTGGAGGACAGCTAGCCCTGTGGGCTGGTGCCCGCGCCGGCCGACCGACCAGCTCGCCAGGGGCCGACCCGCTGGTGCTAGCCACAGACGTGATTGGTCTCGCTCCCATCACAGACCTCGTGAAAGCACGATCATTGAGCGACGGGATCGTCGACGACTTTCTTGCCACCGCTCAGACACACACCAACGTGTACCGGGCTGCCTCGCCGATCGACTTTTTGCCGGTCGGCATCAATCAGATCATCGCCCACGGAACATCCGATATGAGCGTGCCTGTCGAGCACAGCCAGGCATACAGCCGGGCGGCCCGTGAAGCGGGAGATCCGGTGGTCTATCACGAGTTCGACGAGGTAGACCACATGAGCCTTATCGACCCGGCTTCGGAGGCGTGGCAAACCGCCCTTTCCGCACTGTCGTGAGTTCCGCCCCGGTCACCGCTCCGGTACTCCTCACAGGGTTCGCTCTTATCGGGCTACTCGTTGCCGAAAGACTGAACAACCACCGATCTCGACTCGTGTTCAAAACCCTCGCCTCGCTCGGGTTCATCTGGTCCGCCGTTGGCGGCGGTCTGCCGACCAGCCTGCCGGGCAGCCTGATCCTGGTGGGACTCTGCCTGTCATTCGTCGGGGATGTGTTGCTCGTATTCGAAAACCGCTTCCTGGTCGGTCTGATGGCGTTCGCGGCCGCCCACCTGGCCTACGCAGCCAGTTTCATGTTCACCGCGGTCAACCTCCCGGTCGTGGTTCCCGTGACGGCTATTGCGGTCGTGGCATTCCTGGCGGCACGCCGCTGGCTGCTTCGGCGGGTCTCGAGCCCCCTCCAACACCCGGTACTCGGCTACATGCTGATCATTTCCTTCATGCTCGTGGCGGCCGCCGGTTCGTCGAATCACGTCATGTATGCCGGAGCGGCCCTGTTCTATCTCTCAGATCTGGCGGTGGCTCGTCACCGGTTTGTCGCTCCCGGCCTTGAAAACAAGCTGATCGGGTTGCCGCTCTACTACGCGGGTCAGTTGATTCTCGCCTCGACCGTCAACTAAGCCCGCGTCGGCGTTTGCTACGGTCAGTTGGGGACCGTACGTTCCATTGAACCGTCCGTACCTCCCCGGTCGGGGCGATTGGCCCTGGCACATCACCCGACGAAGCGAGAGAATTACAGATGCCATGAGAGGAGTTGGACTATGCGGGTCCCATTCAAGAACCGATCTGAAGCGGGCAAACGCCTCGCCAGTCAGCTAGAACACCTCCGACACGAAGACCTCGTAATCCTCGGCCTGCCCCGTGGGGGCGTTCCGGTCGCATTCGAAGTCGCCCAGCGACTCAACGCCCCGCTCGACATCATCGTGGTACGCAAGCTGGGCGTGCCCTTCCAACCGGAGGTGGGAATGGGAGCCGTCGGTGAGGATGGGATTCGAATCGTCAACTCCGCGATCGTCGATATGGCAGCCGTGACCAGGCATGAGTTCGCCGATGTGGAGGCTCACGAACGGGCCGAACTCAAACGGCGGGTGCAACGCCTACGCGATATTTGGCCGCGTCTCCCTCTCGAGGGTCGCGTCGCTGTCGTCGTTGATGACGGAGTAGCAACGGGTTCCACAGCAAGAGCCGCCTGTCAGGTCGCCAGGGCTCACGGAACCTCCCGCATCGTGCTGGCCGTTCCGGTTGCCCCACCCGGATGGACGCTCGACCTGAAGGACGTTGCGGACGAATTCATCTGCCTGGAGACACCGTCGGACTTTCACTCAATTGGCCAATGGTACGAAGACTTCTCCCAAACCCCCGACACCGAGGTACTCGCCTGCCTTGATCGCAATCGGGACCGGTCAATCCCCGCAACCAATCCTCGTGATCTGGCTGCTTCCGAGACCACCGACCGACCCAAGAACTTCAAAGAGATTCAGATCCCGGTCGGACCGGTCGTTCTTGAGGGGCAGCTCACCACGCCGGCGCAACCCGTCGCGGTGGTGGTGTTCGCCCACGGAAGCGGCAGCAGCCGGCTGAGCCGTCGCAACCGTTTCGTCGCCGACAGCCTCAACAGGGCCGGCTTCACCACCTTGCTGTTTGACCTCTTGACAGCCGAGGAGGAACAAAACCGCAACAACGTCTTCGACATTGAACTCCTGGGGACGCGCCTGGTGGCCGTCACCAACTGGCTCGCTTTGCAACCTGACACTCGCCGGCTGCCCGTCGGCTACTTCGGCGCAAGCACCGGCGCAGCCGCCGCCTTGTGGGCATCCACCGAACCGGGAATGCGAATCGCTGCCATCGTTTCACGCGGCGGCCGACCTGACCTCGCCGCGGAAAGACTCTGGCAGGTAACTTCCCCGACGCGCCTGATTGTGGGAGGCAACGACCAAACGGTGCTCGACCTCAATAACAATGCCATCGCAGAGATGCGATGTGAAAGCGACCTGATCGTGGTTGACGGCGCCACCCACCTTTTCGAGGAGCCCGGCACGCTTGCGAAGGTTGCGGACCTGGCTGGCGAGTGGTTTACCGTCCATCTCAAGGCCATCGCGTATCCTGCCGCGGCCCGCCCGGCAGACCCTCCCACCGACCCATTCTTTGACCGAGCCATCGAAGACGCCGAAGGGGTGGAAGTGTTCGAAAGGCCATTCTCGTTCCATGGAACGGCGCGAGAACAGGCTCAGGGTTCAGAGGTGTTCGCCAATCCCGACGAGGCGGTTCCTCCCTCGGTATTGATGGACGGTTCTCCAGGGCACGAGTCGTACAGCCATGCAGAAGACGCCGATTGGGCGACCGACGACGAGGACGCCCGAACCAATTTCTAACCCGCCGGACCGAGCCCCAAACGCAGTCAGGCCGGGTCTGGCACGATCTTGTAGACGGTCGCATTACCTTGCTTTCCGGTAATGGTGAGCGCATCCATCTTCCGAAGGCAATAGGCGGCTTGTTGGGCGGACCTTCGCGAAACGGAGGCCCGATCGGCGAGATCTGCCGTAGTGAATTCTCCAGGGAGAACAGGAAGCAAGCCGACAAAATCGCCCACCGACTCGAACCGATGGGTTTCGAGGACCCGCAGGAGCCGCCGCTCTTGCGTCACCCAGCCTCGCCGACGGCGGCGTTCTTTCTTCGCATCAAACGCCCGGTCCTCCTGTTCCTCTATGAGAACCACCTCAATGGTCAGGTTCGGCCGGTTGATCAGGTGTGGGAGATAGACGACCTCGCCAAACACGTCAAAAATATGACCCCGCTTCGGGGATCGACGCGGCTTCGTTGGGGGTTCGCCGAGCTTGTTCAACCATTTCGTGATGGCGATCGGATGGACAACGGTGACCGCATAGTCCTCGGTGAGCCGATCCAACTTGGAACGCATGGCCGAGAAGTTGCGGGTTTGGATCTCGATGAGTTGATCGCCACGCACCATGTCGATGATGTAACCATCGAGCGGTACCTCGAACTGATCACCCGGTTCTGAGTACCACTGCTTCAACTGGGCGTGTAATGACTTCTCGTTGAGAGTGCCGACACCTGACATGCGCGCATCCTGGCAGGTCAGGGCCTGTTTTACATGGATCTGCCTTCTTGGAGGCGATCGTCGGCCCACCCCGCAGCAATAGTCAGGAGGGCCGCCAGGCTCACGGCACCGGTGAGCGCCAAGAGAATGGGGACATAGGAGCCGGTCAGATCTCTGGCAAGTCCAACGACCGTCGCACCGAAGGCAGCCACAAAAAAGATCACCGACGACTGCGTACCCGAGATCTCTCCGTACTCGCTCCCCGCATACCATTTGGTCATCACCATGGCTCGCAACGGAGTGATGGCGCCAAAAGCGATCCCGAACAATACAAAATGGCCAACCATCGAAACACCCGAACTACCTGGTATCGCGACGAGTATGGCGATCGCCAGCACCCCGAAAACGCCACCCGTCAATACGGTGGCCCGGACCCGGCTCGCCAGCAGCGGGGCAAGGTAGCGTCCTGGCATCGAAATCACCGAGGCGAGGCCTGCCCACAAGGCGACTGCAGACAGCGGGAATCCGGCTTCGGTGAATCGGTCAACACGGTGGGCAACCAGGCCCTGCACGGACAGATAGGCGAGCAGCAGGGCCATCGTGAAGTACACAAACCGACGATCGGCAAGCAAGGAACGTATGCCGGCCGGGGTCGGACTGGCGTGCGACCCAAACGCTCCGATCCCACCCGGAATAGCCAACCATCCTGCGATCAGGGCCGTGAGGAAGATGGCCACTCCGAGAGTCTGAGCCGTCGGCCGCCAGCCGAAAGCCGATACCAGCCGTTCGGTCAACGGAATGAAGATCGCCCCCGCCAGGCCACCAATGAGCGTCAGGGCGCCGAATGCCTTCGGTTGGCTGATCGGCGCGACCCATCCGGCGATGCCGACCATCGACGGTTCGTAGTAGACCGCCGCCGTGGCGGGACCTATGAGAAACCACCAGGCCGCGAACACCTGCCACGGTTCAGTTGAAAGGGAAAACGTCACCATCCCCGCACACGCCAGGGCGGACCCGAGGACGATCACACCGCGGACCCCGTGTTCGTCCATATACCGACCAAGCGGCCTGGCCACGAGAGCCGAGGCGATCCCGGCCCCCGTGATGCCAAGGGAAAGCACGGTGGTCGAAAAATCTGCCCCGGCGGCGCCATCGGTGACAAACACGCTGAACCCGTACAAGATCGAGCCAAAGGCAACCACGATGACGGTGGAGAACCCGAGCACGATGCGCCGATTCGAGTAGGCCATCGGTCCAAGCCTAACTCGCAAATCTTGTGCGCTCCCCGACCGAATCGACCAGAATGCACCGTATGGCAACCAAAACAACCGTCACCCATTGGGGTGCGTTCGATGTCGACAGCGATGGCGTCAACGTCACCGGGGTTCGACCGTTCGCCAAGGACCCCGACCCATCGCCCATCGGGGCTTCACTGGAAGCAGTGACGAGGAGCAGGGTGCTCCATCCGTCCATCCGCAAAAGCTGGCTTGAGGGCGGTCCCGGTACCCGCGGTGACCTCAGGGGGGTTGATCCATTC
>Ga0326597_10002693_pt1 | contig 26273 bp, 23 predicted proteins | sample RVTome_12_FD_203789 | JGI IMG/M metagenome (GOLD analysis project Ga0326597, IMG submission 203789) | Soil microbial communities from uranium-contaminated site in the Upper Colorado River Basin, Wyoming, United States - RVT100D185 | ecosystem: Environmental > Terrestrial > Soil > Contaminated >... | reverse complement strand
ATCGTTACAAGGCTACGTTGCGGCGTTGCGGTCTGCAACCTAGGTTTAGCGAGCCCCGGGATCCGAAAGGCCGTTGAGGACAACGCGGATCTCGGATGCGGTACCCGCGCGATCTACGATGAAGAGGAACCTCTTGCCATCCGGAGAGATGTCGTAGATGCGCCCGAAGGTCCCGATCGCTGCAAAGGAGACCGGGAATAGCGTCTTCGAAGATACCAGGACGAGGCCTCCCCCGGGAGCCGGCGCCAGCGACGCGGCGACCAGGCTCTCATCGCTGAGATAGTACAGCGTGCGGCCGTCGGGAGACCAGATGGGTTGGGCGGCCCCCGCGGTCGAGACTTGCAGTTTATGGGCCAGGCTTGGAAACGCGCGGACGAAGACTTCGAACCGCCCATTCTCGTTCGACTGGTATGCGAGCCAGTGGCCGTCTGGGGTGAGCCTCGGCGAAATCTCGCGGAAGGGCTCGCCGAGCAGAATCTTCTCGTCTCCGTCGAGGCTCTTGGAGACAACGTCATAGTTCTGCCGATCGCGCTTGCTGTAGAGAAGAGAGCGACCATCGGGCGTCCAACTGGGAAAGGTGAGATTCGAATCGTGAGTGACCCATAGCTCGGGCTTGGATTCCTCGTCGATGTCGCGAACTACGAGCCTCGTGAGGTCCTTCACGAGGGCCAGGCGGCGACCATCCGGAGACCAAGCCGGGTAGCCCCCACCGGGAGGGCCGAGTCGGCTCAGAAGCTTCCGTCTCACGTCGTGCCTTGTCGAGAGCATCAGCGATCGGGACCGCGATCTCGAGCGCTTGCGGAAGCGGGAGCGCACCCCGCGCGAGCCGGGACGCCAGAGTTTCTCCCTCGAGGTATTCCATGACCAGAAAATCGATCCCGTCCTGGCTTCCGACATCGTGGAGGTGCAGATGTGAGGATGATTCAGGCTCGCGATGGCCCGGGCTTCGCGCTCGAGTCGGTGCCGGAGCTCCACGTTCTGGGCGAACTCTGAAGGCAGAACCTTGATGGCGACCGTGCGGTCGAGCCTCGTATCGCGGGCTTTGTAGACTTCCCCCATGCCACCTGCGCCCGCGGGGGCAAGAATCTCGTAGGGGCCGAGGTGGGTGCCCGCCGAGAAAGTCATTTCTCCGCCTTCAGGAGGGCCTGCCAGTTTTGAATCAGGGTCAGAGGGGTGAGGCCACCTTGCCCGACAGCAACCAGGAACCGTTCACCATCCGCCGTAACGTCGATGGGGGCGCTCAGTGAAATAAACCGATCGTCGAGGAGCAGGGTGGAGTCGATGGTGAAGAGGAGTCGCGCCGCGCCGGTCTCGAGCGGCTCCAGGGAGAGAACGGGAACGCTCATGACCTTGCCGCCGGGCGCCACGAAGTAGAGTTCCCGCCCGTCGCGCGGCCACAAGGGAAACATTCCCCCTCCTGCGGAAACGCGGCGGGGGGCGCTCTTCCCATCGAGAGATCGCAGGTACACGTCCGGCTGACCGGCCTCGTCCGATGTGTAGGCGATCGAGTCCCCATCGGGAGAGAACTCCGCCTGGAACTCGTCTCCCTCCCCCTCGATCACGGCTTGCGCCTCTCGGGTCGAGAGGCTGATGGACCAGATATCGTTCGAATTCGTCGTTCCGAATCGGAGGTGTTGGAACAAAATGCTTCCACCGTCGGGCGACCAGACGGAAGGCACGTCCGAGAGGGAGTCGGTAAACTCGGTGAGCACCTCCTCGCTGTCGCTCGCGAGAGGTCGGATGACGACGTGATATACACCGTCGATCAACTTCCGGTGGGCGAGACTCTTTCCATCGGGCGACCAAGTGAGCCGCGCGTCTCCCTCGCCGAGACGGCGCGGGCCGCTCCCCGAAGCATCCACGAGCCATACATACGAGGGAGAGCTAGCATCGAGTCTCCCCGAGACCGCCACTTGCTTACCGTCGGGAGAAATGCGTAGGCCGCCGATCGAGTCGAATGTCGCGAGAGTCGATAGCTCCTCTCCCCCTCGGCTCATCCAGACGAGGCGCAATGGAGGACGGTCGGCGTCGTCCTTCTTGAAAACGAGGTGGGACGGAGAAGCGCTCGCGAGAACGGAACCGGTGCTAAGCGAACCGGAGGCAAGTCTGTCCGGTGCGAGTGGGAACGCCTCACCCAGAAGCTTCGGGGTCGAAACGTCGAGTCTATGCGCGAGGAGGACGCGCTCGCTCGTCGTGGAAATCAACTGGCCCCCGGCCTCGAAGGCCGATTGGGCCAACGTGAGAAACTTCCCGCTCCCGCCGCGGCGCGAGCCGATGTAGACCCCGGGCTCGCGGCCTCGAACCACGTAGAGAAGATGCTCGCCGTCCGGGAGGATGTGGGGCCTCCAGTGCGCCGCTTCGCCCCGGCTCAGGTCCAGTTGGGTCACATCGCGCGGAGCTCCCTCGGAAGAAGCCAGCTCCTGGATGACACGCGAACGCTGGCTGTGGAAGTAGATCGTTCCATCCTTTCCCCAACTTGCAACGAAGGGGAACCTCGTACCTACTCGAGAGATCGTCTGAGGGGGACCACCGGATACCGCGACTTTCTTCATCTGCCCGCGCGAGAAGAATCCGACGGTATGGCCGTCGGAAGACCAGAAGGGGTACGTCGCACCCTCGGTCCCGGATAGAGAACGGTATCGACCGTTGGCGAGAGAATATATCCAGAGGAGGCTCTTCCCGTCCGCGATCGCTTCGACGGCGAGACTTTGCCCATCGGGGGAGAGGGCAAAGCCGTGAGTGAAAGCAGTCTGAGCGCCGGGCGGAGGCGAGATCGAGGCGACGATGGGCTCGCCCTGAGGGGCACGGTCCCAATTGCGGAGGCCGACGAATCCCGCGATCACCAGAGCCAGGGCGGCAATGACATAAGCGAGTCGGCTCCGATTCGGAGCCGTTTCTTTCTGCGTCGGCTGCCGAACCAGCTCGAGACCGACGGCGACGTCCGAACCGCTCTGCCAGCGGTCGTCCCGGTCTTTGGCCAGACACCGCCTCACCACGGCATCGAACAAAGCCGGCGCCAGAGGCTGCTCCCTCGTGACCGATGGAGGCTCGGTGTTCAGAATCGCCGCGATGACGCTCGCCGGCGAAGTTCCCGAAAACGCCCGCTTCCCCGTCGCCATCTCGTAGAGAACGGCGCCGAGGGCCCAGATATCCGTGCGCCCGTCGACTTCCTTCCCTTCGAGCTGCTCCGGAGACAGGTACTGGAACGTGCCCAGAATCTTTCCCTCCCCCGTGAGCGGCCTCTCTCCATCCTTTGTGGGTGAGTTCGAATCCCCCGAGGTCAGACGTTCCAACGGGTGATGCTTGGCCAGGCCGAAGTCCAGGAGCTTCACCCCGGCCTTCGTCAGCATCACGTTTCCGGGTTTCACGTCCCGATGGACGATACCCGACCGGTGGGCTTTCTCCAGAGCGCGGGCGATCTCGCTTCCGTACCGAAGGACTTCTTCCAAGGGTAGTGATCCGCGGCCGAGCCTCTGAGCGAGAGTCTCGCCCTCGAGAAACTCCATCACCAGGTAGTCGACCTCCCCCTCGCGGCCAATGTCGTGGACCGTGCAGATGTGTGGGTCGTTGAGGGCCGAAGCCGCCTTGGCTTCTCGTTCGAAGCGCGCTCGCCTCTCCGGATTCGAAGCGACGTCCGGCGGAAGCACCTTGATCGCGACGGTGCGGTCGAGCCTCGTATCGCGAGCTTTGTAGACCTCTCCCATGCCTCCGGCGCCCAGGGGAGCGATCACTTCATAGGGTCCCAGGCGAGAGGACGGCTGAAGAGCCATTGTGGGAAGAAGAGGGCGGGATTATAGCAGGCGCTTGACACTCCAGAAAGCTTGACCCTTTTCTGGCACTCGTCTGCGAGCAGTCCATGACACCGCCTGCTCTCGATCACGCCGTCAAGGCGTGCTGGAACCACGATCCCAACGAGCACCGGTTGCAGACGGCGTCCGATCTGATGCGAGAGCTGAAGTGGATCGCGGAGCGCACTGCTCCCGTGGTGCTGCAAAAACCGGACGACTCTGGGCAGGAAGCGGGAGCTGTTTCTTGGGGGGGGTGGCGGTAGTCCTGGCGGGAGTCGCCGCCTGGAGCTTTCTGCGCTCCTCGCCGAGAGCGGAGCCATCGATTACCAAGCTGGATCTGAACCGCATTCACTGGCTGCGGGTCCCAATGCAGCGCGACTTTAATTCCAGTTGCAGCGCTCATCAAAGCGATTGCCTTTCGCTCGCTTTCACGGCGCCCGCGCTTGGACAGCTCCTTCTTCGTCACGACCGAATAATAGATCTCGAAGCTCTGGTTCTCGAGTATCGACGCGAGAAAGCCGGTGTCGAGAAAATCGATGAGAACGTCGCTGTCGACCGGTGTCGATTGGCGGGGCGGCGCGGCAATGCCTCCGCCACCCGACGTCCCGGTGCGGCGCTAACGGTCGCGCGCGCGAGCGCGCACTCCCTGCAAGCCGCCCATGTAGTGAACGCCATTCAGGCGCCTACCCCGGGACGACGGCAGCTTGACTCCTGGCCGGGATAGTTGCCGCTTACGCCCACGTAAGAAACTCGGGCGGCGCGAGGATGCGTCGTTTGCGCAGCGGCTCAGGACCTTCTTCCTCACAGAGCCGCCGCAGCCGAGGCATGGTTTGGGCAGCACGAACGAGGAAAACCGTGGTAGGGCTTGCGGGCGCGGTCTTCGCCCAGGGCGGCGCCGGCTGTCCAGCGCGGGAGGCCATCATTTCCACGACGCTCGCCGCGACGGCACGCGCAACCGGAGACAGGCCCTTCGGACTCGGAAGCTCCGACCATGACAGGCGGCATCCAGCGGCGTCGGCTACCCACTGCCTGGCCCGGAGTGCGTCACCTTCCAGGAGGGCCTCGACCAATTCACGAAGCTCCATGCAGTGCCTCCCACAGATCGTCGAATGCGTAGCGCGCTTTCAACTCCCTACCGGGAACGAGGTAGGCTTCGGTCAGCCCCCACACCTCCCCCTTCTCCCCGGGCAATTTGGAGAGCAGCAGGCGAGCGTCGGCGATATCCAGGTCATCTCTCCAGGCGCTCAGCTTCATCGCGAGCAACTGGGGGACTGCCAGCATCCTGACTCGCAGCGCCGCGCTCTCGAAGACAACGTCTCCCAAGGCGAGGCCGTGAACGTAACCTTTAGCACCGTCGTTGAGCCAGTCTTCCGGAAGACCAAGTCGCTTACCCACCCGCGCGGCCGCGTCACGCATTATCTTATCGCTCGATACCGCATCCACATCCCTGGTCGAATCCCTGGCCCGGAACCGCAAAACCAATGCGGCGCCCCCCATGATGGTTAGGTCGTGAGGCGCCGAGGCCGAGGGCAGCTCGGCGGAGAGCGCTTCGAAAGCGCGAAGGATGTCCTCCCGCGTAAGGAGCCTCATTTCAGAATCCTAGCAGACCGAGGGCTTCCTCACGAGGTTTCGTCCGCGGCCGAGGGTGGAGGCCCCGGCGAGAGGACGGCTGTAGAGCAATAGGGGAGAAGAAGATTGCGGGCGGGGATTTTGGCAGCCGCTTGATTCCGCAGAAAGCTTGACGCTTTTCCGTCACTCGCCTACGATCCATTCACGTTAACCGCCGGCACGCGTTTCGGCCCCTACGAGATCCTCGGTCCGCTCGGATCGGGGGGCATGGGCGACGTGTACCGTGCCCGGGATACCCGTCTCGATCGCACCGTGGCGATCAAGGTCCTGCGGGATGGCGCGGGCGACCGGACGGATTGGCGCGGGCGTTTCGAGCGCGAGGCGCGGACCATCGCCAGTCTGAACCATCCTCATATCTGCACGTTGTACGACGTCGGGCGGGAGGACGGTGTCGATCATCTGGTCATGGAGTATCTGGAGGGGGAGACCCTTGCCGCGCGTCTCGCGAGAGGCCCGCTGCCGCTCGCGCAGGCGCTTCGGTACGCGATTGCGATCTCCGACGCGCTCGACAAGGCGCACCGCAAGGGGATTACCCACCGCGACCTGAAGCCGGGCAACATCATGATCACCAAGGCCGGTCCGAAGCTTCTCGATTTCGGGCTCGCGAAGGAGCGGCGGGACGTTGCACCAGCCGAATCGCTCTCCGAGCTTCCTACGGCCATGGAGCCGTTAACCGCGGAGGGAACGATTCTCGGCACCCTCCAATACATGGCTCCGGAGCAGCTCGAAGGCAAGGAGTCGGATGCCCGAACGGACCTGTTCGCCTTCGGCGCCGTCTTGTACGAGATGGCCACGGGAAAGAGGGCTTTCGAGGCGAAGAGCCAGGCGAGCCTGATCGCGAAGATTCTCGCCTCCGATCCGCCGTCGATGTCGGGGCTTCAGCCGATGACACCGAGAGCGCTCGAACGCGTCGTCGAGCGATGCCTGGCGAAGGATCCCGAAGAGCGTTGGCAGAGCGCGAACGATCTGACGAGCGAGCTGAAGTGGATTGCCGAGGGTACTGCATCGGTTGCTGCTGGAACCCGAACCATTCTGGGCAGGAAGCGGGAGCTGTTCTTATCGGCCCTGGCGGTAGTCCTGGCGGGAGTCGCTGCGTGGAGCTTTCTGCAGCCCTCGCCGAAAGCGGAGCCGTCGATTACCAGGGTGGAGATGAGTCTCCCGTACGACCAGGAGCTCGGAGGGTTCGTGGCCATTTCTCCCGAGGGAGACCGTGTGGCGTACGTCGCTCGGGCGGGAGACGGAACGAGGCGACTCTACCTCCGCTCGCTGGATGAATTTGACACTCGGGCCGTCGCCGGCACCGAAGGCGCGACAGATGTGTTCTTTTCTCCCGACGGCGAGTGGGTAGGTTTTTTTGCCGAAGGCAAGCTCCAGAGAGTAGCGGTGGGCGGGGGCGCGCCTGTCCCCATCGCAGACGTCCCGCGGGGTGCCTATGGCGCGAGCTGGGGAACTGAGGACGTCATCGTGTTTGCACGGTTCCAGCTCGGCCTCTATCGTGTGCCGGCCCGCGGAGGGCAGCCGGAGCTCTTACTCGCTTCCGACCCCGCTACTCTTGGATATTTTCTCGCGTACCCACAAATTTTGCCCGACGCTCAGCACGCGCTTTTCACCAGTGCGAAGGGGATCGGGGTCGTGTCCCTCGAGACGGGTGAGTGGGATATCGTGCTTCAATCGGCCCAAAGAGCTGTATTCGTCGAAAGCGGCCACCTCATCTACAGTTCCGATAGTGGACCCGGCTTATTCGCGATCCCGTTCGATCTGACGAGGTTCGAGGTTCGCGGAGTCCCGATCTCGATTCTGGATGAGACCCTTATGGTAGGTTCCACAGGGACCGTTCCCTATGCCGTAAGCTCGACCGGTACTCTGGCCTACTTGCCTGCCGCTACAGCACAACAGACTCTGGTGTGGGTCAATCGAAACGGATTGGAACGACCCGTTACCGAGGAGCGAGAGGAATACGAGACCCCGGTTATTTCCCCCGATGGTTCGCGCGTCGCTTTCGAGAGGGGTTGCGACATCTGGGTTCTCGACCTGGTTCGTGGCAATAAGACCCGGCTGGGTACGGGAGGATGCAATGGGCGGCCCCTTTGGACATCCGATGGGGAAGTCGTCTTTTCATCGAACCGAACTCAGGAATTTGAGCTCTATCGAGTTTCCGCGAGCGGCGTGGGGGAGCCTGAAAGAATTCTGCAGCGCGAGTTGACGCAGCACCCCTTCTCGTGGAACCCGAAAGACAACGTTCTGGCTTTTTTCGACGTAGGGCCTGACTCCGACTGGAACATCTGGATGTTGCATGAGGGAAAGCCCTCGCCCTTTCTCACGACGCCGTTCAACGAGACCTTCGCGCGTTTCTCACCCAACGGTCGCTTCCTGGCGTACGTGTCCAACGAAACGGGCCGGGACGAGGTCTACGTGGTGCCCTACCCGGAACGGAGTACCCGCTGGACCCTCTCGAGGGGAGGTGGGACCGCGCCCGTGTGGTCTCGCGACGGGAAGGAGCTCTTCTACCGGCACGGTGGAGAGATGATCGCGGTGGAAGTCGAAAGCGAAGGCGGGTTTTCTGTGGGTGCCCCCCACGTGCTCTTCACGGAAACGAAGTACCTCAGGGAGTCGATTGTTGGTGCCCAGTACGACGTCTCTCCGGACGCAAAGTCTTTTCTGATGGTTCGGCGCGAGCCTGGTTCCATACCGACACGAATCAAGATCGTCCTGAACTGGTTTGAAGAACTGAAGAAACGGGTGCCGGCTCCGTGATCGGGGCAGGCGCTTGATACTCCAGAAAGCTTGACCCTTTTCGGTCACTCGTCTACGATTCACGCACGTTAGACGTCGGCACGCGTTTCGGCCCCTACGAGATCCTCGGTCCGCTCGGATCCGGGGGAATGGGAGACGTGTACCGTGCCCGCGATACCCGTCTCGATCGCATCGTGGCGATCAAGGTCCTGCGGGATGGCGCAGGCGACCGGACGGATTGGCGGGCGCGTTTCGAACGCGAGGCGCGGACCATCGCCAGTCTGAACCATCCTCATATCTGCTCTTTGTACGACGTCGGGCGGGAGGACGGTGTCGATCATCTGGTCATGGAGTATCTGGAGGGCGAGACGCTCGCTACGCGTCTCACAAGAGGTCCGCTGCCGCTCGAACAGGTGCTTCGGTGCGCGATTGCGCTTTCCGACGCGCTCGACAAGGCGCACCGCAAGGGCATCACCCACCGCGATCTGAAGCCGGGCAACATTATTATCACCAAGGCCGGACCGAAGCTTCTCGATTTCGGCCTCGCGAAGGAGCGGTGGGACGTTGCACCGGCCCAATCGCTCTCCGAGATTCCGACGGCCATGGAGCCGTTAACCGCGGAGGGAACGATTCTCGGCACCCTCCAATACATGGCGCCGGAGCAGCTCGAAGGCAAGGAGGCCGATGCCCGGACCGACATCTTTGCTTTCGGGACGGTCGTGTACGAGATGGTGACGGCAGGCCGCGCCTTCGAGGGAAAGACCTCCGCGGGACTCATCGCCTCGATTCTGGAGCACGAGGCGCCGGCGCTCCCGCATCCTCTATTGAATCGCGTCGTGCAGAAGTGCCTGGCGAAGGATCCGGACGAGCGGTGGCAGAGCGCGAACGATCTGACGAGCGAGCTGAAGTGGATAGCCGAAGGAGGCGAAGTCGCGACCGCCGCTCCTCGCGCGAGCGGGCTTCTGTATTGGGTGGGTGCCTGCGTTTTCGCCGCAGCGATTAGCGGCGCTACCTTTTGTTCTTCAAACCCGCACCGCCGCTTCCGGTGACCCGCACCGTGATCACGCTTCCACCTGGCGAGCGACTCGCGAGCGCGGATCAGCCGACGGTGGCTTTGTCCCCCGACGGAACCGAGCTCGCCTACGTCGCCATCCGGGAGGGCATTCAGCAGATTCACCTGCGCTCGATGGACAGCCTGGAGAGTAAGGCCATCGCGGGAACGGAAGGGGCGGTAAGCCCTTTTTTCTCCCCCGATGGGCAATCGCTGGGGTTTTTTGCGAACGGAAAGCTGAAGAAGATCTCGGTGAATGGGGGGTTCCAATCATTCTCGGTGATGCCAACGTACCTCGAGGGGCAAGTTGGGGCCATCAGGGCACGATTGTCTTTGCGCCAATTTCGAACGGGGTTCTCCAGCGGGTGTCCGAATCGGGAGGGGACCGGGCGGCGTTGACTCGACTCGAAAAAGGAGATAGCGGCAACCGCTGGCCGCAGCTCCTGCCAGGAGATAAGGCGGTGCTCTTCGACGCCGGATCGACTGCTAATTCTCGACTGACAGTGCACGCGATGGGGACGAGCCAGCAGCGAAACTTGCTCCAGGGCGGAAGGTACGCTCGCTATGTACCTTCGGGGCATCTGGTCTTCGCGCAGGGGGGGACCCTGATGGCGGTGCCCTTCGACCCCGGGCGTCTCGAAGTTACCGGCACACCGATTCCGGTCGTCGACGACATATTCCAGTCTGGAACCACCGGCGCCGCCGGTTTCAGCGTCTCCGACACGGGATCGCTGGTCTATGTTTCCGGCGGCGGTCCTCCCGCCCAACACCTAGTATGGGTGGATCGCGCCGGGAATGAGGAGACCGTGGCGGCCCCCGCGAGGACGTATGGGACGGCGGGACCGCGACTTTCCCCAGACGGCCGTCGAATGGCGGTGCCTGTCGAGGGACAGATCTGGCTATATGATTTCGCCCGGGAGATCTTCAGCCGGCTTACACTCGAGGGACAATCGAACCTGACCCCGACTTGGACGCCGGATGGCAAAAGAATTGCGTTTAGCTCCATGCGAGAAGGAGCTCAGAACCTTTTCTGGCAATCGGCGGACGAGAGCGGCGGAGGCGAGCGGTTGGCGCGCAGCGAGTACCCTCAGTATCTCGGCTCCTTCTCGCCGGATGGGAAACTGCTGGTATTTCCCGAAATTCATCCCGACACGGTGTACGACATCTGGGTGCTTCGGCTCGACGACCTCGTGGCCGAGCCCTTCCTGCGGACGCCATTTACGGAGGCGGCGCCGAGATTCTCCCCGGATGGACGGTGGGTGGCCTACGTCTCGGATGAATCCGGGCCCTTGGAAATCTACGTGCGACCCTATCCGGGTCCGGGAGGCAAATGGCAGATTTCGGCTGATGGCGGCCTGGAGCCCGTTTGGAACCCCAATGGCCGGGAGCTGTTCTACCGTGAGGGTGACAAGATGATGGCGGTTGCGATTGAAACCGAGCCCGCCTTCTCCGCCGGCAAACCCAGGCTACTGTTCGAAGGTCGATATCTGCCGACGCCGGCCACGCTCCCGAACTACGACGTCTCCCAGGACGGTCAGCGTTTTTTGATGATCAAGGAGAGTGAACAGGCGGAAGCGATCACGCAGATCAACGTGGTGCTCAACTGGTCGGAAGAGCTGAAGCGCCTAGTCCGAGACTGAGACCGTAGCCGCGCGTCAAACGGTGCCAGGACTTCATTGAGACCGAGCTGCGTGACGACGCTTCCTCAGTTCGGACTGAGCCTGCGCAATTCTTCGAACCAGTTCAGGACGACGGTGACCGTGGGGGGCGCGTCACCGTACGCGCTCTCCATCATGAGAAAGCGGCCATCGAAAGCGACGTCATAGTTGGAGCTCGGGTTGTCAGTGCTCAATCTGTAGGGCCCCGCGAAGAGAACTGCAGGCCGCCCTATGACGAGATCGGGATGGGTTTGGACCGAAACGGCGAGCAGCTCATCGCCGTTCCGATAAAACAGCTCCTTGCCGTCCCGGGACCAGAGAGGCTCCACCCCTCCCTCAATGGAAACCGGCTCCCTCCGGCTGAGATTGGGAAAGGAGGTCACGTATACCTCCTCGCGCCCGGACTCATCAGAGACGTAGGCGAGCCACCGGTCGTCGGGGGAGAGCATTCCGGTGTGCTCGTTGAAACGGGTTCCCAGGAGAAGCTCTGGCTCGCTAACTCCATCCTTCTCGTCCAGGCGAACCATACCGATATCCCAGCCCTCTCCGATCTGACGGAAGAGAACGGTGCGTCCATCCGAGCTGATGGAGCTGGGAACGCGATAGGCACCGCTCGTTAGCTGTCGGGCGGCGCCACGGCCGTCCGCCGGTGCGGAAAAAATGTTATACGTTCCACCACCCCCGGTCGAGGCAAAGAACAGGTCTTTGCCATTGGGAGACCACAATGGCCTGGTGTTGCGCCCCTCGAACGTCATGCGGCTCTGAGTGCCTCGGGCGATCTCGAGCACCCAAGCGTCTTGGCCGCGAATGCCGCTCGTCGATACTGCAACCCGTCGGCCGTCCGGAGAAAGGCGCGGGTCAGGAAGAAAAATCGACCCAGGCTCGCTGTCGGCGAGGGGCGTCCTTTTCCCGCTCCGATCGACCCATACCAGGCGGTTGTTTCCACCCGCAGCCGGCTGGTAGACGAGCGTGCCCGAAGGCGAGACATCGTATTCCGCGAGGTTGGGTCCGGTACTGACGCCTTCGACCACCGGTACGACCTCACCGGTCATTTCGAGTCGGTCGAGATCGAAGGGGGCGGCGAACAGGGCGCCGCTGCGGCCGAACACGATGTGCCCCGTGGGAACGTAAGACGGGCGCGAGGCATCTTCGATGAGGACTTTTCGGGCGCCGGTCGCTACCGAGACCACCTTGACGTTCCCGCCACCTCCGCTCAAGGTCGTCACTAGCAGGGAGCGTCCATCGGGGAGTGCGTGCGGCCACCTCAGGGCCGATTGAGAATCGGCCACGATCACTTCGGCCGTCCCACCGGAATCGCGAACCCGCAGGATGCGTTGGGCGGGGTCAGAGAGGTAGATGAATCCGTCGATCGACCAAGTGGCTCCGAAAGGAGCCGCAACGCGCGTAAGGGTGACGGGAGGTCCTCCCGCGAGAGAGACTTTCTTCAGTTCGTATCCGGAACGATAGCCCACCCACTGTCCGTCGGGAGAAAAAAAAGGCCGGACCATGGTGCCCTCGATGAAACGAGTCTCCAATTCATCGAATCGGCGAATGCCGAGTTGGCCTCCTCTTCCCGAGAAAGCCAGGACGTTCCCATCGGGGGACACCGCCAGGTTGTTGAAGACCGAGACGTCGATCGGCACCTGAACTGCGAAGCGTTGCACCCGAGGATGGCTCGGGGGATCTCTTCTCCACAGGACAGCGCCCACGAGGAGCGAGCCCACGAGCGCTCCGATGAGGAACGCGGACTTCCACCCGATTCCCGTTCTCTCCGCCGGCGGGGGCAAGGCCTCCTCGAGACCCAGTCTCAGAGCCGAGATATCGCGAAGCCTTTTGGTGGGGTCCTTTCGCAGGCACCACCCCAGGAGCTCCCGCGTCCTCGCGGGAATCTCCTTCGGCAGTCGGCTCCAATCCGGCTCGGATTTCACCACCGCCGCCAGAACGTCGGTCACCGTCTCGCCTTCGAAGGCTTTCTTCCCCGTCAACGCCTCGTAGAGACAGCAACCAAAGGCCCAGATGTCGCATCGCCGATCGACAACGGCTCCCCGCGCTTGCTCCGGGCTCATGTACGACGCCGTTCCCAGGATGACCCCGTGGAGAGTTCCCTGGGCGAGAGTCGGCGATTGCGACCGTGAGGCATCGGGCGAAAGCGGCTCCGGTTCCACCAGCTTCGCCAGACCGAAGTCGAGGATCTTGGCCTTGCCTTCGGGAGTGACCTGGATGTTGGCGGGCTTCAGATCCCGATGCACCACTCCTTTCTCGTGCGCCGCCTCCAGGGCTTCGGCAACCTGGTGAAATAGAGGAAGGGGCATCGTCATACTGGATAGCGCCGCGGTCGATTCGGTCGAACGAGGATTTCTCCTTCGACCAGCTCCATCACGAGGAAACGCTTCCCCTCCGCTTCCTCGAGACCATGGAGGGTTGCGATCCCCGGATGGTTCAGCGCGGCGAGAAGCTTCGCCTCTCGCTCGAACCGGGCGACCCGCCCGCCGTCGGTCGCGAACGCTTCGGGAAGGACTTTGATCGCGACTTCGCGCTCGAGCTTCGTGTCGCGGGCGCGGTACACCTCGCCCATGCCGCCCACTCCGAGAGCGTCAACGATTTCGTAAGCTCCGAGTTTTTCGCCCGATGCAAGCCGCATGGTCGCGTGTCTGCTGAGTCGGCATGATAGGGAAGTGCGATTCGCTCCGCAAACAGCGATCGAGCGCGATCGGAAAAAGCTAGAGGGCGACGGATCACGGAGACGATCTCGGCTCAGGCCGGCAACCCGCGCGGGCCCGTACCCGAGCGAGCTCCGCCGGTGCTGCCAAGCACGGAGGGCTTGAAACCTCCTCGGCTTCCTAGTTATTTCCTAGCGTGTCGGCGAAGGTGGATCCGTTATCTCGACCTGCTCCGGCTACAAGCTCGATGCGAGCTCCTTCGCCGGCTGGGCGAAACGTCCGCAGTGGGGACTAACGAGTCGGAGCGCGATTTCGCGCGCCTACGTCCGACGACGTGATGCACTAACCGTGGCTTCCTTCCGGCGCCGGATGGCGCCCGAGCACCGCCTCTTCCTCTCGAATCGATAGAACGAGGGCGCGGTTCATCGAAAGGGTATGAATGGTAGCCCGCCCTTTGGCAGTTAGGGCCGCGACAACGACGCCCTCCCAGCGAAAATGCTCACTCCATTGGTCGAGCCGAGGGTTGAAAAGAGCCGCCTCAGTTCCGGTTTCTGGATCGGTCGCGGTTGTTCGAGCGGCCTTACGAAGCGAGCAGGAAACGCAGGCGAGCGCCAGATTATTGGAAGTCGTCCTCCCTCCCGCTGCAACGGGAGTGATGTGGTCCACATGGAATGACGCTTCCTGGCCGAGCTGTGAGAGTCCGCAGTATTCGCAACGATTATTCGCCCTTTCGAGCACCAGACGGCGTAACTCGGCAGGAACGAAGCTCTCCGTCACGGGGAATCGGCTTCGACGGCCCTCCGGGCTCGGAGCTTGATCAACGAAAGGAGCTCGGCAATCTCCACCAACCCCTCTGCTTCGACACGCTCGGAGACCGTAAGCTCTTCACCTCGGTCTTGCTTGTCGAGGAGGCCCTCCAGCCGTTGCTTCACACCCTCGGGGAGCGTGAATCGCTCCAGGTCGGAAGGCATTTCGAGCGCGATCAGTACGTGTCCAGCCATGGTAAGCAACTTCATTATGTCATACCAGACGGCCCGGATGCGTGAGCTCCATCCAGACGTTCGGCTCGATTGCTGCGAACTTCGTGGCGAGTGACAAGAAGACCGATGGAGAACCGAGCCCTGGTCAGCTAGAATCGCCGCACTCTTATGGTCGTCCAGCCGGGCGTCCTTCTCGGCCGGTACAAGGTCGAATCCCTCATCGGACGAGGGGGGATGGGCGAAGTCTATCGCGCTCGCGACACGACGCTCGGCCGGGAGGTTGCCATCAAGGCGCTTCCGGAGTCTCTGGCCGCGAACCCCGAAAGGCTCTCGCGATTCGAGCGCGAAGCGCACCTCCTCGCATCGCTCAACCATCCTCACATTGCAGTGGTTTATGGCTTCGAGCGAGTCGACGGTGTTCCCTTCCTGGCGATGGAGCTGGTTGCGGGGGAAAACCTCGCCGAGCGCCTGTCGCGGGGAGCGATTGCGCTCGAGGAAGCCCTTCCCTTGTTCCATCAGATAGCGGAGGCGCTCGAAGCGGCACATGAGAAAGGAATCGTCCACCGGGATCTGAAGCCCGCGAACGTGAAGGTGACTCCCGAGGGAAAGATCAAAGTTCTGGATTTCGGGCTGGCGAAGGCGCTCGACGAGGAATCGCTGGAAGGGGAGTTTTCGGAGTCGCCGACGAATACTTATGGAGCGACGCGGGCGGGAGTGATCCTGGGGACGGCGTCGTACATGAGCCCGGAGCAGGCGCGGGGGAAGAAAGTCGATGCGCGAACGGACATCTGGGCTTTTGGGGCGGTGATGTTCGAGTCGCTCACGGGAAAGCAAGCCTTCCCGGGGGAGACGACGTCCGACGTGATCGCCGCGATTCTGAAGAATGAGCCTGACTGGGAAGCCCTGCCCTCGGCAACACGGACGCGACTGCGGCGGTGTCTCCAGAAAGATCCGGCTCGGCGAATTCACCACGCCGCGGACGTGCGGATCGAGATCGAAGAAACGAAATTGGCACCCGAAGCCGCGGGAAGCAAGCGCAGCGTAGTCCCGTGGGTGGGCTTTGTCGCGATGACGGCGGTCGCGGGACTAACGCTCTGGGCGCCGTGGCGCGATGCGCCGTCTCGTCCTGTCGTGAGCACGCGACTCGATTTCCCTGATGTCGGACCTGTACTGCGAAAATCCATGAATGCGCTCACGATTTCGCCGGACGGCGATCGCGTGGCTACACGGGAAAGCGCGCGGGGCAGGCGCAGCTTTTCCAGAGAGAGCTTCAGAGGTTCGAGGCCTCAGCGATCGCCGGGACCGAGGGAGGCTCTGGTCCGTTCTTCTCTCCGGATGGGAAGTGGCTCGCCTTCTTCGCGGGAGGAAAGCTCAAGAAGGTTCCGATCGAGGGGGGGCCGATCCAGGTGCTCGCGGACGCTCCGAATCCGAGGGGGGGGACCTGGGGTCAAGGGGACGTGATTGCGTTCGTGGCATCGCCCTACACCGGGCTGGTGCGCGTTTCAGCAGCCGGCGGAGCCGTTGAGCTCCTGACTCGGCCCGAGCCCGGAGAGAACCACGAGCACCCGCGGTTTCTTCCGAGCGGAAGGACGGTCCTGATGGTGGCGCAGCCCAGGAGCCTCCAAGGCGAGATTGAAGCGGTGAACCTCGAAACGGGCGCGCGAAAGACTCTCGTGAAGGACGCCGATTCGCCGGCCTATCTCGCGAGCGGTCACCTGGTTTACAACCAGGCAGGCACTCTATTCGCCGCACCCTTCGACCCAATCGGGCTCGAGGTCACGGGACCGGCTGTGGCGATCACTGATGACGTTCAAGTGGCTCCCGCCCAGTACGACGTTTCAATCGATGGGGCGCTCGTCTACGTCCCGGGCCGCTCCCTTGGCCAGGGCGCGCTCGTCTCGGTGGATCGAGAAGGATCCGAACGGCCCATCACTTCCGAACTGCGCGCCTATTTTGGTCCGAGACTCTCCCCGGACGGGAAGCGCGTCGCCGTGACCATCTTCGACGAAATGCGGAACTCCAGCGTCTGGGTTTACGAACTGAGCCGTGATTCTCTCACGCGTCTGCCTTTCGATAACGGTCGTACCAACTCCCCACTCTGGAGCCCTGACGGCCGGAGCATAGCCTTCAGCGTCGTGGTGCCCCAATACCAGCTCGTTCTTGCGCCTGCTGACGGCAGCCGCCCGGCGGAGTCCTTGACGGAACCCAGCGGTTACTTGATCTTCGCGAACTCCTGGGCTCCCGACGGTCGTGGTTTGGTCTATCTGACGTTCAACCCGTCCACGGGCTCAGACCTCTGGACTCTTTCTCTCGACGACGGGGTGAGGAAGGCGATCCCGTGGCTCTCCTCGAATTTCGATGAGAGAGGCGCCGAGATATCCCCCGACGGTCGATTCCTTGCGTATCTGTCGGACGAATCTGGGCAGTATGAGGTCTACGTTCAAGCGTTCCCCGGCCAGGGAGCGAAGTGGAAGATCTCGACGAATGGTGGAACCGAGGTTTGCTGGGCCCGGAGCGGACGGGAGCTGTTCTACCGGGAGGACGACAAGATGATGGCGGTCCGGATCGAGACCCGACCGGAGTTCTCGGCCTCCAAACCCTCCGTCCTGTTCACCGGCTATCGCACGAGCAACCCTGGCTTCCGATTCTACGACGTCTTCCCCGACGGCGAGCACTTCCTTATGGTCCGCGGCGAAGAATCCCCCAGCTCGACCGAGCTCGCCCTCATCCAGAATTGGAGCGGAGAAGTCGAGCGGATGGCTCCGTCCCGATAGAGTCTAGCTGCCGGGTACCCGGCGTGCTCTCTCCGCCAGATAGCGTCGATCGAGGCCATGACGAATGAGACTCTTGATGACCGCTTGGCGACTCACGTTGAGCAGTCTCGCAGCTTCGTCGAGCTCCGCGAGCATCTCGACGGTAAAATCGACGTTGACTCGCTGAACCGGGGACATCATTCGCCCCCGGTTCGTGAAGTGGCTGGAAACGTCCTCTCCGCGATCGGCCATGCGGGCGATCTGCTCTGCTGTCCGTGGGCCCTTTCTACGTGCCCTCTTCATAAAGTGCTCGTTCCTCTCGGGTCGCCTTCCACAACGTGACCAGATGATGATATTCGCCTTCCTTGTCGGTTCTCATCTCGAAGATGACGGAATAAAGCTCGCCCTTCACCCAGCCAATCGCGCGGAATTGCTCCGGCAGGTCAGAGCGCTGGTCGAGGTAAAAGGGGTGGCTCCAGACTTCTTGCACCTCCTCGAAACTGATTCCGCGTTTTGGGTTGCGCCGCAGCGCTTCGCTTTTGGTTTTGTTGAACTTGAAGCGCACGAGCAATGGTATGACTGTTATACCATTATGGCAAGCGCGCGACGTGAGCGCCTGCTTACCCGCGCACCTTTGAGTCGTTCCTACCTTCTGATGGAGATTCCGGGGGGCGTTCGCTAGAATCGCCGCATTCCTATGGTCGTCCAGACGGGCGTCCCTCTCGGCCGATACCAGATCGAAGCCCTGATCGGGCGTGGTGGTACAGGGGGAGGTCTATCGCGCCCGCGACACGCTCGGTCGTGAGATCGCCATCAAGGCGCTTCCGGAATCTCTCCCGACGGATCGGGAGAGGCTCGCCCGGTTCGAGCGGGAGGCGCGTCTTCTCGGGTCGCTGAATCATCCTCACATCGCCACCATCCACGGGCTCGAGAGAGTCGACGGCGCTTCGTTCCTGGTCATGGAGCTGGTTTCGGGGGAAAGCCTCGCCGAGCGTCTTTCGCGAGGTCGGATTCCTCTCGACGAGGCGCTTCCGTTGTTCCGTCAGATAGCGGAAGCGCTCGAGGCGGCGCACGAAAAGGGAATTGTGCACCGGGATCTGAAGCCCGCGAACGTGAAGGTGACAACCGAGGGAAAGGTCAAGGTTCTGGATTTCGGGCTGGCGAAGGCGCTCGACGATGAATCGCGAGAGGGGGAGCTCTCGGAATCGCCGACGAATACCTACGGAGCGACGCGGGCGGGCGTGATCCTGGGGACGGCGTCATACATGAGCCCGGAGCAGGCGCGGGGGAAGAAAATCGACGTTCGTACCGACATCTGGGCTCTCGGCGCGTTGATGTACGAGACGGTCACGGGGAAGAAAGCCTTCGCGGGGGAGACGACGTCTGACGTTATCGCGGCGATTCTGAAGAACGAGCCGGACTGGGAAGCCCTGCCTCCAGCAACTCGGACATTGCTGCGGCGGTGTCTCCAGAAGGACCCGACGCGGCGATTTCGCGACGCGGCGGACGTTCGGATTGAGATCGAGGAAGCGGCAAACGCGCCGCCGACGGTTCACACCGCGGCGACCCTGAATCTCCTTCCATGGGCCATTGCCGCCATCGTGGCAGGGCTCGCTCTCTGGGCGCCGTGGCGCACGCCTTCCTCTCGTCCGATGGTGAGCACGCGTCTCGATTTTCCCGACGTTCTGCCCGTGCCGGCGAAGCCGATGAGATCGCTCGCGATCTCACCGGACGGCGAGAGGGTCGTCTACGCCGGAAGCCGGGACGGGCAGAGGCAACTCTTCCTGCGAGAGCTCGGGAAGTTCCAGACCCTGCCCATCGCCGGGACCGAAGAAAGCCACGGTCCGTTCTTTTCGCCGGATGGGAAGTGGCTTGCGTTCTTCGCCGCAGGTCGGCTCAAGAAGGTTCCCGTCGAAGGAGGTCCGGTCCACGTGATTGCCGATGCGCCGAATCCGGGCGGAGGAACCTGGGGGCAACGAGACGAGATCTTCTTCGTGCCCGAGCGCTACTCGGGGCTGGTGCGCGTTTCGGCTGCCGGTGAACCATCGGAACCCGTGACTCGAACCGAGGCGGGAGAACAACAAACCGGCCCCTTTCTCCTCCCCGGAGGAAGGGCAGTACTGATCGGGGTGCGGCCCGACGGTGTGGGAACCGAGATCCAGGCCGTGAATCTCGAATCGGGTGCTCGGAAGACGTTGATTAAAGAAGGCGACTCGCCTCAATATCTCGCGAGCGGTCACATGGTGTTCAACCGGAGTGCGACTCTCTTCGCCGTACCGTTTGATCCGGTCCGGCTGGAGACGACGGGACAGCCGGCCGCGATCACGGCGGGTGTTTTCAGTTCCTACTTCAACATTTCCCACTACGATATTTCGAGAGACGGCACTCTTGCATACGTCCCGGACACGTCAATCAACCATCGCCAGCTCGTGTCCGTCGATCGGAAGGGCTCGGAGGGTCCCATCACCCCGGAGCCGCGGGCATACGGCCCGAGGATTTCTCCAGATGGGAAACGAGTGGCGTTGGTCACCTACCAGGAGAATGTCACTCGGAGTGTTTGGTTATACGACTTGGAGCGTGATTCCATGGCGCGAGTTCAGTTCGAAAAAATCTTTGCCAGCTCGCCGATCTGGTCGCCCGACGGGAGCTACCTCGCGTTCCTCGGCAGGGTGCCCGATTATCAGCTCTTCCTCATACCGGCGGACGGCAGCCATGCCGCCGAAGCTCTCACCGAGCCCAGCCTGTATGTGGTCACCGCCGACGCCTGGACTCCCGACGGTGGAACTCTCGTCTATGAAAAGTCTACCCCTACGATGGGTTATGACCTCTGGACTCTCTCCGTCGATGGCAGGCAAGGGAGTCCCTGGCTGGCATCTCGTTTCAATGAACGGGCGCCGAGCTCTCGCCCGACGGTCGATTCATTGCCTACATGTCCGACGAATCGGGCCAGTTCGAGATTTACGTGCAACCCTTCCCCGGACCTGGCGCGAAATGGCAGATATCGACGAGCGGCGGGACCGAGCCCTGCTGGGCCAGGAGCGGCCGCGAGCTCTTCTACCGGGAGGGCGACAAAATGATGGCGGTCGGGATCGAGACGAGCCCGGAGGTCTCGTTTTCGAAACCGCTCCTGCTCTTTGCCGGCCGCTACGAAACGAGCTTCAACGTACACGGATTCCGCTTTTACGACGTCTTTCCCGACGGCGAGCACTTTCTCATGATCCGGAGCGACGAATCCGCGACCTCGACGGAGCTCGCCCTCGTCCAGAATTGGGGCGGGGAAGTCGAGCGCCTGGCGCCCTCGAGGTAGAGCCGGACGACTAGGGCGGAAATCCGATGCGGCGGACGAGGTCGGAGTAGCGGGGGTCGTCTCGGAGTGAGTCAAAAAGCGGGTCGACCTTCAGCCGCACGAGCTGTGGGTCTCGCATTTCGAACGCTTTCGAGCCACGCGACGGCGCGGTCGGCGTCATTCAGGCTCGCGTAAGCCCGCGACATGACGACAGGCGCGACGTAGCTCTTTTGCGAGAGGGCCTCCAGCTCCTGCAGAACCTTCCGCCCTTCAGCCTCCCTGCCGCCACGAGCGTAGGCAACGACGAGTAAGGGGAGAGAAGTCGCCACTCTTCCACCCAGCGAGACGTATCGCTCCGCTTCCAAGATGGCCTCAGCGTACTTCTCCTGCTGCACATAAACGACCGCAAGGATGCCGTGCGCCGGCGCATAATTCGGCTCCAGCTCGAGCACCTTCGTTAGCTCGGCTTCGGCGAGGTCGTAGCGCCGCGCGAAATAATATTCATAGGCAAGAAAAAAGCCGGCCATGACGTTTGCGGGATCCAGCTCGATGGCCTTCTTCCCCTCGGCAATCGCTTCCTCGAATCGGCCCATCGGCGTGAGATAGTGATAAGCATAGTTCCAATAGGGTCGGGATGCGCCCGGGTCCAGTGCGAGTCCCTTCTGATATTCCTTCTCGGCTTCCGCCCAATTCCAATCGGCGTACATCCGAACCTCGCCCATGGCCACGTGGGCTTCCATCGACGAGTCATCGAGGGACGAAGCCTTGCGCGTAGCCTCACGGGCCACCGGGTAACCCGCGAGAGGCGACAGTTCGCCCAGGAGCACGAGCTGCATCGTGGCGATGGCGATGAAGGCATGGGCGTCGGTGAAATCGGGATTCCTTTGAACCGCCTGGTCGAAGTAGTCGAGAGCTTTCCGGGCCTCCTCCCCCGTCACCTTGAAGTGGTGGTGACGACCCTTGAGGTAGAGCTCATAAGCCTCGCGGTCCACCGGCTTGGCATTCGTGAGAGAAATCTTCTCTTCCGGTGTCAGGCGACCCGCATCTCCTGAACGATCGCCCGCGCCAGCTCCTGCTGCAGTGCGAGCACGTCTCTCAAGTCGCGCTCGTAGCTCTCCGCCCAGAGGTGCTCGTCAGTTGCGGCCCGGATGAGCTGCGCCGTGACCCGAACCCGATCCCCCGACCTCTGGACCGAGCCTTCGACGACGGCGTCCACGTCGAGCTCCCGCGCGATGTCGGGAATCTTCATCCCGGTGTCCTTGTAGTGCATCGCCGAGGTGCGGGAGATCACCCGGAGGGATCGGACTTTGGCGAGGTTCGTGATGAGCTCGTCCGTCATCCCTTCCGCAAAATACTCCTGCTCGGGATCGCTCGAAAGATTCGAAAGAGGGAGGACCACCACGGATTCGATCGGCGTCGCGGAACCGCCCCGGAAGAGAATTCCGGCAAGCGCCGCGAGAGCGAGAAGTCCTGCGATCCCTGCGACCAACCGGTAATGCTTTCCTGGCTCGGCCGCCTTGACCTCTCGCAGGTCGGCCGCCATCTCGAGAGCACTCCGGTAACGGCGGTCCCGGTCTCTCTCCAGCGCCTTTCCGATGATGTGCGAGAGCTTCTCGGGAATGGCGCTGGTCTCGCCCGGAGACGCTGTCTTTCCCGTCGCCATCTCGTAGAGCACCGCGCCCAAAGAGTAGATGTCCGTTCGTTCGTCGAGCTTCTCTCCCCGTGCCTGCTCCGGCGACATGTAGGCGACCGTCCCCGAGATCGCCCCCGCCTCTGTCAGCGCCTCGCGCGCTTCGGTCGGCGTCTCCGAGTCTGCTCCAGCTCCCGAAGGTGCCAGCTTCGCAAGACCAAAATCCAGGACCTTGATCTGATTCCGCCCTGACACCAGGAACAGGTTCGCCGGCTTGATGTCGCGGTGAATGATCCCTCGCGCGTGCGCCGCGCCGAGTGCGTCCGCCACCTGGGCGCCTAACTCCGCGACCTCTTCGGCCGCCATCGGCTTCGAGTCGATTCGGTGCTTGAGTGTCTCGCCTTCGAGAAGCTCCATCACCAGGAAGCTTCGTCCCTCGTGCTCCCCAACGTCGTGGAGGGCGCAGATATTCGGATGGTTGAGCGCCGAAGCCGCCCGCGCCCCCGCTCGAACCTCTCGACGGCGGAGGGATTTCTCGAAAGCTCCTCGGGAAGAAACTTGAGAGCGACCTGCCTTCCGAGGCGCGTATCTTCCGCTCGGTAGACGACTCCCATCCCCCCGCCTCCGAGCTTCTCTCGGATGTGGTAGTGAGAGACCTTCTCGCCGAGCATTTCCTGAAGGCGACTTCCTTCGCGCGTCAGGAATCTAGCACAGCTTCGCGGGCCGCCGTGGCTACCTCAAGAGATCGGAGCTGGTAGTGACGATGACACCCTTGGCCGACCTCGCTGTCCCTGGGGCAAGCGCGGGAACGAACAGGGCTCGCACGATCTCATGGTCGCCATAGCTCCGGGGAAGGGACGGCGGTGCCTTGGAGAAGAGCGCCCGAGCCTGCTTTTCCAAAGACGCCCTACCCAGGGGCCGGCCCATCCATTTACATTCGCCCAGAAGGAGCCTTCTTCGTCCTGTCGATTCGCTGACGATATCCCACTCGGGCATCTCTCCCTTCCACCAACGTGAGGCGGCGGCCCAGGGTCCCAATTCGCCCAGGGGTGTACGCGGGTGTACGAGGGGCACTCGCTTGCGGCAGAACTCCTCCCAGGCGAGCGAGACCAGATGAGGCCAAAACCGATTCAGAAGCTCCATCCGGGCGCCGCGTCCACTGCTCGCCAGAAGTCCACGATAGGGAGCGACCACTCGAAACCAGAGGCGGAAGAACGGGTCGTCGATCTTGTAGAGGCTCCGTCGAGACTTCTTCTCGGACTCGGCGAATGGAATTTCCCGTCTCACGAGTCCCATTCCCAGAAGACGTTCGAGCGGCCGGGAGATGGACGTGGCCGGCCGGCCAACCCGCGCCGCGATCTCCGAGACTCGGTGCGCGCCGGCCCCGATGGCATCGAGAACCGGGCGGACCTCCAGGGCCGAGGGGACCTCTTCGATGAGGATTCGATCGGGCTCTCGATGAAGCGGACCGAGAGGGTCGAGAGCAAGCTGCTCCACGCGGGAGGCCGGGGTTCCTCGTTCTTCGACGGCCAGCTCCCAGTACCTGGGAACACCACCCCAGGCGGTGTAGTTTTCGAGGAGAGTCGTCGGCGTTTGCCGCCCGAAGGCCGCTTTCAGATACTGCGGATCGATGGGCCGGAGCTCCAGTATCTCCTTGGCGCGACCGTAAAGCGGGGCCTCTGCCGAAAGAACGAGTCCCTGCATCATGCGCTGACTAGAGCCCGCCACCGCGACGACGAGTCGGGCCTCGCGGGCTTCATGGTCGTTCCACTGCTGGAGAACGCTCGGAAGCTCGGGGGAAGAGATTACGAGATAGGGAAGCTCGTCGAAGAGGATCGGCCCCCGCCATCGGGCGAGCCGGGCCTCCCGCGCCAGACGAGAAAGAAGGGACCGCCAATCGCGGTACTCCACGTCGGCGAATCCCGGAAGGCGTGTCGAGACCGCCTGAGCGAAGTAGCGTCGTTGAACGTCCGCCGAGGACAGATCGGCCACGGTGTAGAGGCCGTCGTGCTTGCTGGCCCATTCGAGCAGCAGGCGGGTCTTTCCCAACCGCCGTCGGCCGTAGACAACGGCGAGGCCGCCGGCCCTCCGCGCCATCAATCGATTGAGGCGGGCCATTTCCTCGGAACGGTCCAAGAACAGCATTATGCGGAATAGCATAATGCCAACAGGAATAAAGAGCAACGAACCTCTCGATGGCGGAGGGGTTTCTCGAGAGTTCCCAGGGAAGAAACTTGAGAGCGACCTGCCTCCCGAGGCGCGTATCTTCCGCCAGAACGATGCGTAAGAAGGCCGTGAAGGTGGATCCGGCCGAATGATGGTGGCGCGCTTGTTTCGCTTCGAAGAAGAATCGTAATATCTCTCCCACGGCACGACCCGCTCAGCGGTCACCGAACGTTCGCACTGCACGGTCAGAGCTGAGCCCGGATTGCTCCTTGGGGAACTAGATGAACCTCAATTCCGGCACGCGCCTGGGGCCTTATGAAATCCTGTCGCTTCTCGGTGAGGGCGGCATGGGCGAGGTGTATCTTGCCCGCGACAGCCGGCTGGACCGTCGCGTCGCCGTCAAGATCCTTTCTACGGCGCTGGCAGCCGATCCCGGGAGGCGACAGCGTTTCGAGCGCGAGGCTCGGGCTGTCGGAAGTCTCAATCACGCCCACATCTGTGTTCTTCACGACATCGGCGAAGACCGCGGCGCCCATTTTCTGGTCATGGAGTACCTGGAAGGAGAAACCCTGGCGCAACGCCTCAGCCGGGGCGCGCTGCCGCTCGAGCTGTTGCTGCGGTATGCGGTGGAGATGGCCGAGGCCCTCGAGCAAGCGCACCGCCGCGGCGTCGTCCATCGCGACCTGAAGCCGGCGAACGTCATGGTCACCAAGTCCGGAGTGAAGCTCCTGGACTTCGGCCTCGCCAAGTTTCGCGCCGAGGCATCGGGAGCGTCGGGGCTTTCCTCTTGGCCAACCGAGTCCCGGAATCTGACGGCGGACGGGGTGATTCCGGGAACTCTGCAATACATGGCGCCGGAGCAACTGGAGGGGAAGGAGCCCGACGCGCGGACGGACCTCTTTGCTTTCGGATCGATCGTGTACGAGATGGCCACCGGGAGGAGAGCATTCTCGGGGGAAAGCGCGGCGAGTCTGGTTGCGGCGATTCTAGAGCATGAGGCGGCGCCCCTCTCATCGATTCAGCCGACCGTGCCGCCGCTTCTCGAGCATGTGGTCAAGCGCTGTCTCGCGAAGGATCCCGACGAGAGATGGCAGACGGCAGCCGACCTGGCCCGGGAGTTGAAGTGGGTCACGGAGAGTCGAGACAAGCAGCAACCGTCTCTCCGGCCAAAGCCGAGGACCTTCGGGGCGTTAGCCGGCCTCCGGTTGCCGATCCTCGCCGCGGCACTGGTGGGCATCTTCGTCGGAGCCGTCGCCGTTCTCATCGCGGTCAAGAGTTCGACCCAGAAGCTACGTTCCGTGACCAGGTTCTCGATTGAACTTCCCGCGACTGACCCCATGCCGCTTGCAGTGGAGAGGGTCATGGCCCTGTCCTCCGACGGATCGCGTCTTGTATACGCCGCCGGCCGCAGCGCCACCCGGCTTTACCTGCGAGACCTGAATCGCTTCGAGGCCATCGCGATTCCAGGGTCGGAGGGTGGCAACGGTCCTTTTTTCTCACCCGACGGCCAGTGGTTGGGCTTCACGGCCTCCAATGGGACGCTCAAAAAAGTGCCCCTTTCCGGCGGCGCACCCTTGGTAATGCGGGACGTGCTGGCGCAGCTCGGCGGAGGCTATGGTGCCACCTTTGCGACCGATGACACGATCCTCTTGAGCCCGTCGACATCGTCCGGTCTTTGGCGCGTTTCAGCCTCAGGAGGCACCGCCGAGGTCGTTACGACTCCAGACCGCGCGGCCGGAGAGACCTCCCATCGCTGGCCGGAGGCTCTTCCCGACGGGAAAGCGGTCTTGTTTACGATCAAGACGAGCGACATGGAATCTTTCGATGAGGGCAGCGTGGCTGCGCTCTCGCTTCAAAGCGGCAAGCTTCGAGTTCTAGTCCACGGCGGCACCCACGCTGTTTATTCGGCAACCGGTCATATCGTCTACGCGCGAGGCGG
>Ga0326597_10002692_pt1 | contig 26276 bp, 22 predicted proteins | sample RVTome_12_FD_203789 | JGI IMG/M metagenome (GOLD analysis project Ga0326597, IMG submission 203789) | Soil microbial communities from uranium-contaminated site in the Upper Colorado River Basin, Wyoming, United States - RVT100D185 | ecosystem: Environmental > Terrestrial > Soil > Contaminated >... | reverse complement strand
TTCTGGGGTAGCACCGGATGCGACGCGCCGAGCGGGGCGACGATCCAGTTCTGAACCGTGCCGTCCTCGAAGTCGTCGGTCTGTCCGAGCACGAGCGCCGACGCGGGCACAGCGATGAGCGCGAGCGCTGCGCCGGCGATGAATGCTGTCGTCGTACGAGTGATGGTCATGGCCCCTCCTTGGTCGCAGTTTCCCAGGATCGTGGTCGATGCCGCGCCTGTCGCGCGGCGAATCCAGAGTATGCGCAGGCGTCGCGGACGGCGCAACACGCGCACTCATGTCCGGCCATCGGATCCGTTGGGCTTCGTCAGTTCGTCGGCGTTCGATGCGCCGCGCGGTCGTGGATGTAGCCGAAGAGCCTCGGGACGGCGCGCTTCGTCGCCCACGAGACGATGAAGCCGGGCACGAGCTTCATGCCGGGATCGATGTGGGCGGCGTAATCGACCCGCGTGAGCGAGTCCGCGAGCGCGGTCACCGTCCACGATCCGTGAATGCCGCGCACGTTCCCGTATCCCGGCACGGACCAGAAGACGGCTTGCATGACGCTCGCGTTGCATACCGTCTTCAGGCGGTACCGGCGATCCTTGAAGACCGGCACGGCGACGACGTAACGCTTGGTGATGGTGTCGCCGCTCACCGACTCGAGGATCGATTCTTTGATGCCGGGCCAGGTCTCGTGTTCCGAGCGCACGGATCCCGAGAGAACCCCCCAGACGCTCGATGCCGGAACCGCCATCCGCGCGCTCGCGCGGACCGCGCGGAAGCCCGGCTCGTCGGCGCCGCTCACGCGGACCGAGTCGATGCACCAGCCTTCCTTCGCGAGATCAGCGTCGGCGCGGGCGGCCCTTCGCGCCGCGGCGTCGGCGTGCGCCGCGGAATCGGCGTCCGGCGCTGCGGCCGCGCAAACGCCCGCCGCCGCGATGCAGGCGGCGATCGCCATCGCGGCGATCGCGCCGGCGCGGCGCATCCGGGCGGGGGAATGCGTGCTAGAACGCCTCACCGAAACCCATGTACAGCTGCATGCCGTCATCGGCCCAGCCGAAGTCGATCCTCAGCCGGGCGCCCTCGCGCTTCATGAGGAGATAACGCAGCCCCACGCCGCCAGCGGCGTGCAGCGCATCCGCGGCGAACCGATCGGCGTCGCGCGCGACCTGGCCGGCGCCGGCGAAGACGGTGCCGCCGAATCGATGCCAGAGGGGGAACCGGTACTCCGCCTGCGCGAACGTGCGGTTCCTCTCACGGTAGCGCCCCTCGTAGATGCCGCGAAGGACGCTCGCCCCGCCGAGCGTGGCGAGGTCGTAGAACGGGCGGCGCCCGTCCGAGACTCCGGCGAGCGCGTGCACGGCGAGGACGTGGCCCGGCGCGAGTTCCGTGTACTGCCGCGCGTCGATCTCCGTGCGGTTCGAGGCGAAGTCGCTCCCGAACGATCCGCCGTAGCGGCGGAAGGAGAGCGTCACGAGGCGGCCGCGGTTCGGCGCGAAGACGTTGTCGCGATCGTCGAGCACGAGGAGCGCTCCGGCGCCGCCGAGGGTTCCGCCGTCGCGGCCCGTGATGTCCCCGCCGGAGAGACGTCCGCCGTCCTCGCTCTCGCGCATCTCGGTGCGCTGCCGGAGCGCGAGGACGCCGGCATAGAGGCCGCCCACCACCTTGCGGCGCACGTCGAGCGCGACGCGCGCATGCTCGAGCGTGAAGCTCTCGTCGTCGTCGGAGTCGGTGTTGTTCCCGATGCCGAAGAACGTGTCGGGGAAGCGCGACCAGAGGATCTCGCCGCTCACGCGCCATCCATTCCCCGCCGTGTAGAGATCGGGGCCGAAGAGAACGGAGAACTGTTTCCGCTCGGTGTAGATGGCGAGCAATCCGTTCGAGCTCGTGCGCGTGCCGGGCGCCGTGCGGTACGTGTGGAGGACGCCGAAGCCGCCGCCGAAGCGCGTCTCGGGCTGGTAGAACGCGAACGGGAGCGGGAAGATCTTGTGGCCCGGAATCGTGTCGGCGGGCGCGACGGCCTCGCCGGCGAGCGCGATGCCCGCCGCCGGCTCCGCGCCGCCGCCCGCCGCGGGCGCGACGGAGTCCGCCGCCGCGGCAGCCGCGTGTGATGCGAGCGACGCCGCCACGGCCATCGCGAGAGTGAAGAGGATCCGCCGCATCACCGGCTCCGCCGCCCGTCCCGCGCTACCGCTGGTTCGCCGCGAGGATCTTCTTCCGCATCCGGATGGAGGACGGCGTGACCTCGACCAGCTCGTCTTCGCGGATGAACTCGATTGCCTGCTCGAGGCTCATGATCCGCGGCGGAATGAGACGGATCGCCTCGTCCGCCGTGGACGCGCGCACGTTCGAGAGGCGCTTCTCGCGCACGATGTTGACGTCGATGTCCTGCGTGCGCGCGTTCTCGCCGATGATCATTCCCTCGTAGACCTCGGTACCGGGAGCGACGAAGATCTCGCCGCGTTCCTGAAGGTTGTAGATCGCGTATCCCGTCACCTTCCCGGTGCGGTCGGAGACGAGCGACCCGGTGGCGCGCATCGGGATGTCCCCTTGCCACGGCATGTAGCCGTGGAAGAGGGAGTTCAGGATCGCCGTGCCGCGCGTGTCGGTCAGCAGCTCGCTCCGAAGCCCGATGAGCCCGCGCGTCGGAACGTGGAACTCGGCGCGTACGCGTCCGGAACCGTGGTTCACGAGCTTCGTGAGCTTCCCCTTGCGGATGCCGAGCTGTTCCATCACGACGCCGAGATACGACTCCGGGCAATCCACGACGAGCAGCTCGATGGGCTCGTGAAGGACGCCGTTCACTTCCTTCGTGAGGATCTCCGGCTTCGCCGCCGCGAACTCGTACCCCTCGCGCCGCATCGTCTCCATGAGGATCGCGAGCTGGAGCTCACCGCGTCCCATCACCTTGAAGGAGTCGGTCGTCTCGCCGGGCTCCACGCGGATCGAGACGTTCGTCAAGAGCTCCTTGTCGAGACGCTCGCGAACGTGCCGCGACGTGACGTAAGCGCCATCCCTCCCGGAGAAGGGGGACGTGTTGACCATGAAGAGCATCGAGATCGTCGGCTCGTCGATCTGGATCGGCGGCAGCGGTTCCGGCGTCTCGGGATGGGTGATCGTCTCGCCGATCGTGATCCCCTCGACGCCCGCGATCGCGAGCACGTCACCGGGCCAGCCGATCGTCTCGTCGATCCGCTTCAATCCTTCGAACGAATAGAGCTTCGTGATCTTCGTTCGTTGGAGCGTCCCGTCGAGCTTGACGATGCCGACCTCATCGCCGAGCCTGAGCGTGCCGTTGACGATCCGGCAGATGCCGAGGCGTCCGAGGAAGTCGTTGTAATCGAGGTTCGCGACGAGCACCTGGAGGATCCCTTCGGGATCTCCGGTCGGCGCCGGGATGCGTTCGAGGATCGACTCGAAGAGGGGGCGGAGGTCGCCGGTCATCTGATCGAGGGACAGTCCGGCGCTTCCCTCGCGCGCGTTCGTGTAGATCACCGGGAAATCGAGCTGCTCTTCGGCCGCATCGAGATCGATGAAGAGATCGTAGACTTCGTTGAGGACTTCCTGCGCGCGCGCGTCCCCGCGGTCGATCTTGTTGATGACCAGGATCGGCTGGAGCTTCGCTTCGAGCGCCTTCATGAGGACGTAGCGCGTCTGCGGGAGCGGTCCCTCGCTCGCGTCCACGAGCAGGATGACGCCGTCCACGATCGTCAGCGCGCGCTCGACCTCGCCGCCGAAGTCGCTGTGACCCGGCGTGTCCACGATGTTGATCTTGATGCCGTGGTAGTGGATCCCGGTCGTTTTCGCCAGGATCGTGATCCCGCGCTCGCGCTCGAGCGCGTTCGAATCCATCACGCGCTCGACGAGCGTCTCGTTCGCGCGGAAGATCCCGCTCTGCCGGAGCATGGCGTCGACGAGCGTGGTCTTCCCGTGGTCGACGTGCGCGATGATCGCGACGTTCCGGATGTCCTCGTTCCGGTGGCCCGGCCGGTTCGAAAGCGGCACCGTGTTCGTTCCCTCCGTGAGCGTTGCGCGGCTCGTGCGGAACCCACCGCTCAGTCCAAGATCTGTCTCGCCACCAGGTACGGGATGATGAGGTAGAGGATGCTGTCCCGGACCAGATAATACGCCGCAATCACCGCGAGGATCTTCCAGCCGTAGCGGCGTCCGAGATACGAGAAGCGGGCGCGCAGTCTCGCGCCGAGTCCCAGCCCGGCCGCATGGGGCAGCGGCGTGCGGAGATCAGCCTTGAATCGGCCGAGGGTATTTCGTGCCCGCCGGAAGAGGCTCATGCGTCGGAAGGTCGTGTCGCCGCCCGGCTCCCGTCGAAGGAGGGATCGCGCGCGGTCACCGCCGTACGGGCGGGCTAATGGAAGAACATCAGCTTCCGCGTCTCGCTGTGCGTTCCCGTCTGGAGCCGGTAGAAATAGATGCCCGACGGGACCAAAGACCCGCCCGCATCGCGGCCGTCCCACCGGACCTCATGGCGGCCCGCCGGCCTGCTGCCGCGGTCGAGCACGGCGATGCGGCGGCCCTCGAGGCTGTAGATGCTGAGGGTGGCCGCCGTCTCGGAGCCGAGTTCGTACGGGATCGTCGTCGAGAGGTTGAACGGATTCGGTGCGTTCTGATGGAGGCGCGCCGCGGGAATTCCCTCGGCGGATGTGTCACGGCCCGACGCCGCGAAGGACGCGAATGCGATCACGGCAAGCGCGAAGCTCGTCAGGTTCCGGTTCATGGGGCCGCCTCCCAGCGGTCGTGAACGCCCGGCCGGATGAACGCCTGCGGGACCCACCGCCGGAACGTCATCCTGCCCGAGGGTACAACATTCCATACCGCCGTGCCGCTCCTATCTTCTTCTCGCTCCATCACCAGCGGCCTCGAACGCGATCTAGCGAAAGAATAGCTTGTTCTCCACTTCTTTCGGCACTTTCGGGTCTTTTATGATGGTCGGGCGGTCCCGAAGCGATCGTTCGACCCTTCATGCCGATGGCCTCTCGTCCTGCCGGATCCGCAGGGTTCACCCGGAGTCGAGTCCGCAGGACAAGGAAACCGGCGTTGCGATACGTACTCGTCGCGGTCATCGTCGGACTGGCAGCCGCCTTCTGCGCCGTCGGAGCGCGCGCGGGCGGCGCGAGGATCGTCTACGTCCAGCCGATCGGAAAGCCCGTGACGCCGGCCGAAGTGTCGGCCGTCTGCGCCACGCTCGAGTCGCACTTCGGCGTCGAGGTCCGCACGCTTCCCCCGGTCGCCATGCCGCGGTCGGCCTTCGCTCGTGCGCGCCATCGCTACCGCGCCGAGATCCTCGTCTCGTATCTCTCCTCGCTCCTTCCCCCCGACGGCGAGTGCATCATCGGACTGACCGCCGACGACATCTCGACGACGAAGGGGGCGATCCGCGACTGGGGTGTCATCGGGCTCGCCTCCACGCGCAACGGCGCCTGTGTCGTCTCGGCGGCCCGCCGCCGCGCGGGAGCGAACGCCGCGACGAGCCGCGAGCGGCTCGGCAAGGTCGCCATCCACGAGATCGGCCACACGCTCAGCCTCGGGCACTGCGTCTCCGTCGCGTGCGTCATGCGCGATGCGAAGGGAAGCGTGCGGAGCGTCGATTCCGAGCGCGACTTCTGCGGTCGTTGCCGCGGATTCCTCGAGAACCGGGAACATCTCTTCTCTCAGCGCATCGACAGGCGGTAGCGGCGGACTCACGTACGCGGGCTTCACGGCCTTCGTCCTCGAGGCGATGGGGCGCGGCGCCGCGGCGACGAAGTACAACGTGTTCGCTTCGTTGTCGAACACGCCGATCTACTACATGACGCGCATCGACGGCTGGCCGCACACCCGCTGGGGCTCTGGCGGGATGCTCCGGACCGAGGCCGCCTTCGGGGCGGCGGGCCTCATCGCGTTCCTTGCGGCAGCCGCGTCCCTCGGCCGCACACGGCGCGCGCGGGGAGTCCCGTGAGCAAAGCGCGCGCACGTCCTTTCTTTCCGCCCGTTTCCGTTCCATAATCCTCGGGTTCCCGCGTGCTGCATCCCGGGATCCTGAGATGCAGTGAGAACCGCTCGAGTCGATCACGAAGACGCTTCCGCCGGTCCGGCGTCGAAGACGCACAACGAAGAGGTCGACATGCGAAACGCTCCTTGGATCCCGCTGGCTCTCATCTCCACGATGTTCTTGTCCGGCACTCAGGAGGTCTTTGCCGGCGCCTCACCAGGATTGTCGCGACTCCTCGAAGGCATCCCGCCCGAGCGGATCGAGACCGGCATCCTCTACGACCGCGTCCTGCCGTTGTCGCGCGTCACGGAGCGGGACGGGCGGCCCGGGTCGCCGCCCGCGAGTGCCGGCGAATGGATCCAGATGACGGACGAGATGCGGCGCGCCTCGCTCGTCGAGCCGGCGTGGCCGTCGGCGGCCGCGCTGCGCGCGCGCACCGCCGCGGACGGCACGTTCCCGGTCGCGATCCTCGACGTCCGCTACGACCGGCTTCGTCCGGACGCGATCGACACCGGGGCGCTCGTCGTGCGTGGCGACCGGCTCGCGCCCGGCCGGGGCGAGGCGTTGCGCCAGGCCCGCGCTTTCGCCGCGGCCGCGCTGCCCGGGCGGACGTACCACGGCGGCCGCGTCGAGTTCCGGATCGACCGGAACGACTACCTCACGAACGGTTCGCTTCCGAACCGCATCGAGGCCGACTTCGACGACGGCGCCGGCTTCGTCGCGCTCCCGTTCGGTCGCGCCCACGAAGTGCGTTACGCATCGGAAGGGCGGAAGGCCGTCACGCTGCGCGCGACGTTCGAAGGCGGGGAAGTCTTGGAGGCGGGTTGTTTCTTCGACGTGCTCCGCCTCGAGACGCCGGCGCCGCACGACACGCTCCACGTCACCGCATCGATTCCGTACCTCGGCGGGACCGCTTCGGGCGACGCGTACGTCTACCTCGCCGAGGGACATGCGGCGATCGAGAATCCGGTGATCGTCGTCGAAGGGTTCGATCTCGCGAACAGCATGAACTGGGACGAGTTGTATGCTCTCCTGAACCAGGAGCAGCTCTTGGAGACGCTTCGCGGGGCCGGCTTCGACGCGGTCGTTTTGAACTTCGCGAACGCGATCGACTACATGCAGCGGAACGCGTACCTCGTCGAAGAACTCGTGGCGCAGGTGAATGCGATCGCCGGGCCGTCGTCGCGTCCGGCGCTGATCGGGGCGAGCATGGGCGGGGTCCTCTGCCGGTTCGCGCTCGCCGACATGGAGAACCGCGGCGTCGATCACAAGGTCCGCACCTACATCTCGTTCGACGGGCCGCAGGAAGGTGCCGACATCCCGCTCGGGATCCAGTACTGGGTCGCGTTCTTCGCCGACGATGCGGCGGAAGCGGCCGCGCTCCTGGCCGCGCTCGACAGCCCCGCTGCGCGGCAGCTCCTCGTCTACCACCACACCGAGCCCGCGGGCTCGGCGGGGGAGAGCGATCCTCTTCGCGCCGAGTTCCTCGCCGATCTCGCAGCGGCAGGCGATTATCCAGATCTGCCGCGCATGGTGGCGATCGCGAACGGGAGCGGCGCGCGGCAAGGACAGGGTTTCAACGCCGGCGACCAGATCATCCGCTGGGAATACGACAGCTTCCTCGTCGACGTCCGCGGCAACGTCTGGGCCGTTCCCGGCGCGACGAGCGGGACGATCTTTCACGGTCTCATCGACATCATCTTCGTGCCCGAAGACGAGCAGATCATCACCGTGTCCGGCACGAAGCCGTACGACAACGCGCCGGGCGGCTGGCGCGCGAGCATGGCGCAGATGGATTCGACGGCGGCGCCGTACGGCGACATCATCGCGCTCCATGAGCACCACGACTTCATCCCGACCGTGAGCGCGCTCGACATCGACACCGAGGACCTCTTCTACGATGTCGCGGGCGACGCCGAACTGCTCGCGCACACGCCGTTCGACGCGGTCTACTTCCCCGTTGCGAACGAGGAACACATCCTCGTGAGCGAGCAGACCGCGGCCTGGGTGATCGCGGAGGTTATCTCGGGCGCGACGGACGCGCCGGACTCGGCGCCCGCGGCGGTCGCGCTCATCAGGCCGCCGGCCCCGAACCCTGCGCCCGGAGCGGCGATCGTCCGGTTCGCGGTGCCCGCGGCGGGGCCTGCGCGGCTCGCTGCGTACGACGCGTCGGGCAGGCGAGTGGCGGTGATTCTCGACGAGCGGCTCGATGCCGGAGAGCACGAAGCGCGGTGGGAAGCCCGCGACGCGACGGGCGTGCGGCTGGCGTCCGGCGTCTATTTCGTGAGGCTCGAAGGACGCGGATTCGCGGCGGCGCAGAAGATCGTCGTGGAATAGGGCGCTCGCGCGCCCTTATCCCGCCAGCTTCACCAGCTCCACGGATCCGGAATCGAAGAGGATGCCGTGCGTGACGATCTTGCCGGCCTCGTCGAGCTGCTGCCTCAGGGTCTTCCCGCCTTCCGCGTAGCGGAACATTCCGATGAGCGCAGGATCGTGATCCGGGAAGTACGGATTGACGCGCACGCCGAGCCGCGCCGGCGCGAGTCCCTCGATCGCCGGCACGTTCGCGATCCGCTCCTGATCGATGTAGCACTTGAGCGTGGTCTTCGTCGCCATGACGCGCATGACGTGCTTTCCGACGGACAGGCGGTTGATGGACTTGTCGGCGAGCGTCTTTCCGAAGATCTTCAGGCTGGTCTGCTTGTCGTAGGAGAGAGCGAGCTCTCCGATGTCCTTCCCCGCGGCGTCGTACCAGTCGAGATAAAGCCACCCGTCGTACGCCGCGGGTCGCTCGTGCCGCAATCGCTCGTGCCGCGGGCGGGGCGGACATCCGAAACGAACCGCCCGCTGTCGCCGTGAACCGGCAACGAGGCTCGACTCGGTCCGCGGCGGAGCGTCCGACCCGGTATGCTGGAGGCAGGCGCTCGGCGGCGAGCACCGGCCGGAGCCATGATGCGTGCACTCCGGATCGGGTGCTCTGTATTCGTGGCCCTGTAACCACTCCGGCCGGCGGCGCTTGGCGCTCACCGGTTCATCGATCCTTCTACCTGCTAGGAGAACGCGCGATGAGGCTTCAAGAGATCGTGATACTTGCGACGGTTGTCACCGCGCTCTGCGGATGCGCGCACAGCGGAATCAAGGACGGCACGCCGGCGGCCGCCGGTGAGCAGTCCACGAGCGCGGAAGACAGTCCCGAGATCTCCCGCTCCGCCGGCGCGGCCGGAGGCGTGACCGTGCTCTGGCCACGCGTGATCGAGAGATCTCCATCGGGGGAGTCCACCGCGATCGCGGCGGCGCTTCAGCAGAGGGTCCGCGACCTCGTCGCGGAGGCTCTTCCGGGGACGACGGTCGACGTTCGGCCCGAGCCGGAGCGCGTCTGTCCGCAAGCAGGGTGTCTCGGCGTGAGCGTGGGCGTGCTTCTCCTGCGGGAGCAGGATGGGTGCGCGGCGCTCGCTCTCGTCTCGCGCCCTGGGCGCTCGGCGGCGACGCTCGTGCGGTGGTCGGGGGATGTTCAGCTCCGTGGCGCGTCCGTTCCGTTCCGGGAGCCGCCCGAGAATGCGGTCACGGTGTCCGACTACACGCCGTGCGGCGAGCTCACCGGCGACCTCGCCCCGCGCGACGCCGATGTTGTCGAGGCGATCCGGGCCGCCGCGCGGTGATGCGGCGCGGGCGGGCGCGTGTGCCTTCCGGAGCGGCCTTAACCTGACTCAGGCCGCGAAGGAAGGCACGCGTGACCGCCCGGATGACGCATTCCTGAAGATCTATGGGCGGGAGAAGGCCGCGCCTCCTGCGCGCGGCCCGCTCCCGCCCTCATGGCCGGCGGGATCGATCGTTCTCCTCCCCTACCTGAGGAGCACGACCTTTCGCTGCTCGATCCGTTCGCCGGCTCGTACCGCGTAGAAGTAGATGCCCGACGAAACGGAGCGCCCGTTCTCGTCGTGGCCGTTCCATGTCGCCGCGTAGTTGCCCGGCTCCTGCACGCGGTCCTCGAGCACCCGCACGAGCCGTCCGGTCGCGCTGAAGATGCGGATCGACACGTGCGAGCGGGTACGAACCGAGTACTGGAGCGTCGTCATGGGGTTGAACGGGTTCGGGAAGCTCTGCGAAACGACCAAGGGCGGCACGTTCGCATCGGTCTCATCGACTCCGACCGTCTCGGCTCCGATGCACGCCGCGCTCTCCAGCGTGAACGGAAGCCCCGGCGCCGTCGTGAAATGCTGGACGCGCCACGTGTAGGTGCCGGGCTCCGGATTGCCGACGATGACTACTTCCGGACTAAACGCGGTGGGGGACGAGGCGACGACCTCGTTCGAGGCGTTGAGCAAGAAGAGGTCGAGGTCGGTCGCCGGTCCGCCGGTCCAGTTCAGCGTCCCGACGAGCACCCGCGTGTCCGGCCCGATCGTGAACGTGAAGTCGCTGTACGCGGCCGGTATGCCGTTCGCGGCGGCCTGAGTCGTTCCCGCGAAGAGCGTCGTGTCGCCCTCGCATCCTCCTGGCGGCCTCGAGTCGGCGTCGAGCACGCTGATGAGTACGTTGTCCACCGCCTGCCGGCCCGCGGGATCGGTCGCGGTGAAGTTCACCATGTAGCGGCCCTGCCGTCCGGGACCGGGCGTCCACTCGAAGTCGCCCGTCTGTGCGTCGATGGATGCTCCATCCGGTAGCGGCGAGGCGGCGTACGTGAGCACGTCCCCGTCCGGATCGCGCGCCTCGATGCGGAACGCGAGCGTCTCGAGGAGCCGCACGAACTGGTCGCCGGTCGGCGTCAGCACCGGCGTGCGGTTCGATCCCGGCTCCAGGTCGGCGACGTCGATCGCGATCGACTCCGTGTCGGCGTTCGCCGCGGTGTCGGAGACGTAGAACGTCACGCCGTGGATGCCGGACTGATCGAACCCGGGCGTCCAGCTGAACTGCCGAGTCTGCGCATCGAACGCCGCGCCTGACGGAAGCCCGCTCGCCGCGTACGTCAGCGCGTCTCCATCCGGGTCGGTCGCGCTCAGGGTGAACGCGAGAGGCTGCCCTTCGTCCACCATCCGGTCGCCGACCGGTGAGAGCACGGGCCAGTGATTGAGCGTCGTCACCGGATCGAGCGGGATCCAGAACGTCGTCCGCTGCGTCTCGGCCGTTTCCGTCGGAGGTTGCGGGCTCGCGTACGTAACGGGACCCTGCTCCGTGAAAAGTGTCACCGCGAAGTCGTTCACGCGGCCGGACTGATCGACGAAACCTGCCTCTTTTACGGCGAGGAACCACGGGTTCGCGGCACTCGGCGGTAGGAAGGTGTCCGCGCCGTCGAGCGCCGTCAGATCGACGTGGAAGTGATGGCGCGTATTCCCGATCACTCCGAGCGGATCGCCGAGCGGATCGACGCTCGTCGAATCCTCGCCCGGGGTGCCCGGCGGGTATCGCAGGAAGACCGGGTGGTTCGGATCCGTCCCCGTCCCGAACCAGACGGTGAGGTCGTTGTCCGGCGAGTTGTGCGTAACGCTGAAGGTGATGCGCGCCACGACCGGCACGTCCGCGATCCGCACGGGGAACGCGGGCTCGTGGTGCGTGTTGCCGGACGCGTCGTGCCACTTGATCTGGTACCAGTACTTCGCGCCGAACGTGAGCCCCGCCGTGTCGTCGTGGAACGTGTAGTTCGTACGGTTCGACGTCAGGTGGATGAAGGGGTCGCCCTGGCCCGGGATGAGCCCTTCGCTCACAGCCTCGAACGCACCCGGCGTTCCCTGGAAGTCGGGCGTGCGGAGCACCTCGAATCCGGTGAGATCGATCTCGCGCTGCGTCGTCCAGCTGACGTTTACGGCGGGGCCGCCCTGGAGCACGGGCGTGGCGTTCATCGCGATAACCTGCGTCTGGAACGGCGCGATCGCCTCGAGCACCGCCGCGTACGCGTCCGGCTCGCCCCATCCCCAGGACGGGTGGTAGTTCGGATCGAGCCCGAAAGGATCCACCGCGCCGGCCGGCTGCTTCCCGCCTTCCTGCTTGTGCTCGGCGGTGTCCTGGAGGAGGTCGCGTACCTGGAGCGGCGACAGCAGAGGATTCGCCTGCACGATGAGCGCGCAGAGCCCCGCGATGTGCGGGCACGCCATGCTCGTTCCGTTGATCTGCTTGTAGAGCGTGCCGTCGGTCGCGATGTCGCCGTCGGCGCTGATGATCCCGGAGCCGGGCCCGCACACCGACGGCTTCATCTCGTCGAAGTGGTCGGCGTCGCCGTCGTCGTCGCGCGGCCCTTCGTTCGAGTAGCTCGCGACGATGTCGTCGTCGCGCGAAAGGCTGTTCCCGTCGCCGAGCGATCCGACCGTGATCGCGAAGTCGGCCGCGGCGGGGGAGGAGATGAACTGCGTGTTACCGTCGTTCCCCGAGGCGACGCACGCGACCAGGCCGGCGCGCACCGCGGCGTTGACGGCGAGGTCGTCGGCCTGCGTGCCGTCCGACTCCTCGAGCAGGCCGCCGATCGACAGGTTGAGCACGTCGATGCCCGCGTAGATGGTGTCGACGCCCGCGAGGCCCCAGGTGTTGTTCTTGTTCGCGATGCACCACTCGAGCGCGTCGGCCGCGCCGAAGCCCACGCCTCCGTCGGAGATGACCTTGCAGTCCACGAGGCGCGCATCGGGCGCCATGCCGGCGTAGTACCCGGCCTCGTCGCCCGCGCGAATCCCGTACGGGCCGCCGGTTCCCATCGCCGTGCCGGCGACGTGCGTGCCGTGATACGTGCCGAGGAACGCGTCGGGGTTGTTCGCCGGATTCATGCTCTGGTTCGGCTGCGTGTTGAGGAGGGGATTCCCCGAATCGAACTGGCCGCCACCGAGGAACTTGCCGAGGAGCGACTCGTGTCCGGGATATGTGTTTCCGTTCAACGGCTGATCGTTCACGCCGCTGTCGAGCACGCCGATGACCACGCCTTTGCCGGTGATCCCGCGCTCGTGCCATGCGGTCGGGAAGAGCGCGAAGTTCGAGTCGCGCGCCTTCAGCGTCCTCGTGCCGTTGTCGTTCGTGGGATACATCGCGGGAACGACCTCGATGCGCGCGACGCCGGGGAGCGAGGCGATCTGCTGGATCTGCGCGTACGTCGCCTCGGTGCGGATGTAGTCGATGTATCGGTAGGGCCGGGCGTACGGGACGCCGAGCGCTTCGAGAGCATTCACGTCTTCGGCGGCCGGCGGGTGATCGTAGCGTACGTAGAGCCCGTATTGGATCTCGGCGGCGTCGGTGTTCACGTAGAAGAGGATGCGGCCCGTGACATCGCCGTTCTGGTAGGCGCGCTCGAGCCCGAACGCGGCAACGTCTTCGATCGCGTCGTCGATCTTGTTCCTGTTGTCGTCGCGCACCCAGTTCTCGGGCGGCGACGCCGCCGTGAAGGACGCGAGAAAGACCGCCGGCAGGAACGCCCACACCAACATTCGACCCTTCAGTCCGTTCATCGTTCGCCTCCGTCGTTCATCGGGGACCGGGCGCGCTCCCAGCGGCGCCCCCGTTCAGGGGACGGTCGTGTGCACGAGGCACGCGAGAAGGGTGACCGGCGGGGCTTGAGGGGGAGTTGAGTCGCCGGCGGCCGTGGCCCTCGGAAGATGATGAACTGCTTATAGGAGCAGGGCTTAGGCGCGCGGGACGTTTCAGGCGCCGGCGAGGGCGGCGACGAGTTCGCGGCAGAAGTCCGGGATGTCCGGGACGACGCGCCCCCAGACAATCGAGCCGTCACGGAGCGCCGGGCGGTCTTCCCGGTTGGCACCCGCGTTCACGAGGTCATCCTTGATGCCGAGCGAACCTGTCGCGCGCCGGCCCCTCACGATTCCGGCCTAGATGAGCACGAGCCCCGCGTGGCAAATCGCGCCGACGATGCCTCCGCGCTCGTGGACCGCGCGAACGAGGCCCGTGAGCCTCACGAGACCCTCCTTGGTTCGAACGGACCTGCCGGTCCTGTGATCCGTAGCGTCCTTGGCGGTGCGCCGACAATCACATAGAATGAGGACGTCCGCTGATACGAGTCTCGACGAAAGGACCGGGGAGATGCCAGACGAGATCGAAATCCAGGCGAGCCCTTCCGGCGACCGGTGCAAGTTCACCGTCGACCGGGTCGTTCACGCGGGCGCCGTCTCGTTCCCGAGCGCGGAGTCGGCGAAAGGCTCTCCGCTCGCGGAGAAGCTCTTCACGATCGAAGATGTGACGGCGGTGTCGATCGCCGGGCAGACGGTCGTCCTGACGAAGGGGACATCCGGCGACTGGCTTCCGGCGGCGCGGCAGGCGGGTGTGTTCATCCGCGCGCAGCTGCAGTCGGGCGAGCCGGCCGTCTCCGAGAGCGCGGCCGCCTCTGGATCACAGATGGAGCTTCGCGCGAAGGTGCAGGACCTTCTCGACAGCCAGATCAATCCCGCCATCGCCGCCCACGGCGGATTCGTCGAGCTTCTCGATGTGCGCGAGGGGATCGTCTACGTGCAGATGCTCGGCGGCTGCCAGGGATGCGGTGCGGCGAACGTCACGTTGAAGCAGGGGATCGAGGGGATCTTGCGGAACGAGCTTCCGGAGATCGTCGAGGTCCTCGACACGACCGACCACGCATCGGGGCAGAATCCGTACTACGCGCCGGCGAAGTAGCGGCGGGGGACGCGCGGAACGCGCCCATGCACACTCTCACCGCACGATGAACTCGAGCCGCGCGTGCGCGCGGCGGAGCGCCTCCTCGACCGCGTCCGGCGTCTCGCCGCGCGCGAAGATGAACCCCAAGTAGCGCGATCCTTCGGGCAACGGGACGAGCGTCTGTCCCGGATGCGCCGTGATCGCGACGTCCTCGATGAGCGGCACCGCCCGCGCGTCTTCCTTCCCCCGCACACCTTCGAGCGTGCCGCCCCGCGGAATCGGGATCATCATGACGCCCGACGCGAGCGGCTCGCGTGCGAGCGATCCGGCCGGGAGTCCGAGCGCGTGTCGCACGATCACGTCTTCGAGCGTGCCGCCGTCCACGAAGCGGATCGCGCGCGAGCAGAGCCCTCCGATCGAGCGCGCGGCGACCTCCAGGATGACCGGTGCGCGCGCGCCGCGAGCGGCGCCCGGGGGGCCGCCGTGCGTCGCGCGGCCCGCGGGTGCGGGCGCGCCGGACGCGATGCGGCACTCGGCGTGCACCGGTCCTTCGCGAAGTCCCATCGTGCGCGCCGCCGCCGAGACCGAATCCACGATCGCCCTCTGCGTCTCCTCCGCGAGCCTCGACGGCGTGACGTAGATCGTCTCTTCGAACGTCGGCCCCTCGAGCGGATCCGGCTTGTCGAAGAGGGCGAGCGGGTGCAGGCGTCCGCCGACGAGGAGCGCTTCGAGAGCGATCTCGCGTCCCGCGACGAACGATTCGACGAGGATCTCCCGCGCGTCTGCGCCGCGGCGCGCGATCTCGGAATCCTCGAGGATCCGCGCGATCCGCCGGAACGCCGCGACGAACGAGTCGGGATCGTCGGCGCGAAGCACGCCCCGGCTCGCCGCCAGCACGAGCGGCTTGAGGACGCATGGATACGGGAACTCGGCCGCCGCGCGCGCCGGGTCGCCGTCGAGGGGATACGCACGGTGCCAGGGAACGGGGAGTCCTGCCGCTGCGAGCGACTCGCGCTGGAGGCGCTTGTTGCCCGCGACGCGGGCAGCCTCGATCGGATTTCGCCTCGGCAACGAAAGCTCCGCGGCGATCGCCGCGGCGACCACGGCAGTCGCGTCGTCCACGCCGAGCACCGCGTCGAACGGGCGCTCCCGCGCGAGCGCGGCCGCCTGCTTCGCGGCGGCCATCGGATCGGTAAAGTCGAGCGCCAGAAGATCCCCGGGGCGAAGCGACGCGAGCGCCGGCTGCCGGTCGCACGCCGCCGCCACCTCCGCGCCCGAGCGAGCCGCGGCCTCGAGGAATGCGTCGATGCGGTAGCTCGTCGAGGGGAGGAGAAGGAGGAGCCGGGGCATCGCGCCGTCACTCATCGAGGGAGCCGAACTGGCTCCGCGTCGGTTCCGCTCAGCAGAACCACGGCTCGGTGAGCCTCGGCGCACGCGCCGCGCGCGCCACGGCCGGCACGAGAGCGGGCGCGCCGGATTCCGAGTCCGCCGGCCTGCCCGCCGCCTCGAGCGCGAGCGCCCGGATCGCCGCGAACGTCTCCTCGTCCTCGCCGCCCGCGCGCGCCGCGTTCTCGACCGCCTCGCTCACCGCCTCCTGCAGGCGATCCATGCGCGGATCCGGGTGTGTCCACCGGTACGTGAACGACTCCTCGTCGAGCGGGCCGAGACACGTCTCGAGCCCGTCATGATCGAGCAAGAGGGAACGCGGCGGAATGAGGAGCCGGATCGTGTACTGCACCGGATCCACGTTTCCGACGAGCCCCTCGGCTTCGACGAAGTCCAGCATCTCGAGGTAATCGTCGAGCGTGGACCATGGCGTGAACGGGAGCCACGACGGGCGGAGCGGGATCCCCGCGGCACGCAGCGCCGAGAGCGCCTCGACGACGTCGGCGCGCGAGTGTCCCTTGTCCATCCGTTCCAGCACGGCGTCGCTCAGCGACTCGACGGCCGAGACCGCGAACGCGCACCCGCACGCCGCGAACTCCGGCAGGAGATCGCGCCACGCGAGCAGGTGCTCCACCTTCGCGGTGAAGTCGAACGTGAGGTCGGGGAACTCGGCGTGCATCGCGCGGACGATCGCGAGCGAGTGCTTCGGGCCGTTCAGGAAGTCGGGATCGGCGAACGTGATGTGGCGTGCGCCGGAGGCGGCCTGCGCGCGGATGTCGTCCAGCACGACCTCGGCGGGGACGACGAAGAACCGCCCTCCGTACACGGACGGGATCGGGCAGTGGCGGCAGAGGTGCAGACAGCCGCGGCTCGCCTCGACGACTCCGGCCGTCGCGATGCCCTCCGGCGCTTGCAGATGCGCGTAGCGTTCGAGCGGCGGGAGCGCGTCTCGCGAGATCCGCGGGAAGGCGAGCTTGCGGATGACCGGCGCGCTCTCGTGCGCCCGTGTCCGCACGCCCTCCACGTTCCCGGATCGCGTGCCGTTCACGACCTCGGCCCAGGCGACGAGCGCCTCCTCGACCTCTCCCGCGACGACCGCATCCGCCGAGTCGCGGAGCAGGTACTCCGCGTTCAGGAAAGCGTAGAGCCCGTGGAAGCACAGGTGCGCCGCTGGATGGAGCCGGCGGATGCGCGCTGCCGCGCGGACGCCGAGCCGGAGCGCGGTGTGCATCGGCACGGAGACCGCGACGAAGCGGGCGCGCGAGACCTTCGCGGGATCGAACCCTTCGACCGAGATGTCCAGGCAATCGGGCTGGAAGCCGGCGCGCCGGAAGAAAGCGAGGGGCCACGCGAGGCCGAGCGGTTGATGGCCGAGCTCGTAGCACGAGACGAGAAGGACGGCGCCCGGTGCCTTCAAGAGTCCATCGTGGGCGGATTGCATCTGTAACTCCCGTTCGGGCGATCAGACGGCGCGCCGCGCCGACTCCCCGAGCCGCGGCGCCGCGAGCGACGCGCGCCGCGGGCGGGCCGATACCTGGAGCCGCGGCGCCGGGAGCGATGCGCGCCGCGGGCGCCGGCGACGCGTCAGGAGGAGCCCTTGCGCGCGACCATCCAGAGCCCTTCGGAGAGCTTGAGGATCGAGAGACACGACGCACATTGCGCCGCATCTTCCTGGGTGACGCGCGCGTGATGGCCGCACGTCGGGCAGGTGACCGTGAGCCGCTGGAAGGCCTGGCGCAGGATGAGCCGGAGCGCTTCCTCTTCCGAATCGAGTCCCAGCTCCGCGCGGAGCACCGACAGCATCGAGCGCTCCTTCTCGCTGAGCGGGATCTGTACTTTCTTCTCGTCGGCCATCCCCTCGATCCTCCCCTTCGTGTCGCCGCGCCGTCGCGACTCGCCATGAGTACGGTTCCATCGTACCGGCCGCGGGGAGCCGCGGCAATGGGTCTGGCGAGCGCTGTTGAAGTCCGTTCGTGATCGGTGGTATGCTGGTTTTCCTTTCTTCCAGAAGGAGGTTCACGATGTCCTCCCGCCTGCGCGCCGCGGTTCATGGCGCACTCCCGATAGCGTGCGCTCTGTTCGCGGTTTCGTTCCCGGTTCGCGCCTCCGCCGCATGGGAGGAAGCCCCCGCCGCCTTCGTGGTTCTCAGTAACGCGGGCCCTGCCTCGCTCCGCGCGTTTGCGAACGACCTCTCGCGTGCCGGAGGGCACGTCGCCGTCATCTACCCTCCGCGGGCGGCCGTCGTCTTCGCCGATGACGCCGCGCTCGCAGCCCCTGAGGCGGCGGCCCACGTTGCGGCGTTCTTCCGCGGTCCCGTGGCGGCGCCGCTCGCATCATTCGGCGCCGAGACGGAGCGCGCCGCACGCGCCTGGGAAGCGTCGCTCGTCATCGAAGCGAGCGGCGGCATCGACGAGCGCGCGTTCGCCGAGAGGACGCCGTGGCCCGATGCGCGTCGCCGGCCGGTTCCTCTCGGAACGAGCGCGTCATCAAAGACCGCGGTGTCCGACAACATGCCGTACGGCGCCGAGTATTACGACACGAGCGAGTTCCTCGCAGGGACCTCCGCCGTCGGCGTGTGGTTGCTCGAGGCGGCCGGCACGACGTACGAGTGGACCTCGACCGAGGTGAACCAGACGGTCGGGGGCGTGCAGGCGGGTCTCGCGAACTGGGTGCGGAAGGGCGGAGCGCCCGCCTTCCTCACGTTCACGCTCGACATCCACACGGGCGTGCCGGTGAGCGGCGTGCCGATCGAGCAGCCGATGTCGAACGATCACGTCTGGGTGAACGAGGTGCTCGGGGCCGCGGGTTACGCCGGGGCGAACGGATTCGAGAAGTGCTTCGCGTACAACAACGCGCTTCGCGACCTCTACGACACGAACTGGTGCTACTCGATCTTCATCGTGGACAGCAACTCGCTGGTGAACCAGGGCCTCTTCTCGGGCGGCGGATACGCGTGGGCCTACTTCGGCGGTCCGTGGGTGTACATGTCGCGGTTCAGCACGTGGGCGTACAACCACCTCCGCTACTACGGCGTCGTTCCGATGCACGAGACAGGCCACATCTTCATGGACACCGACGAGTACAACGGAGTGATGGAATACGGCGGCTACCTGAACGCGCCGGACGACCCGAGCACGGGCGTGGTCTGCATCATGAACATGAACGACTCGACACGCGTCTGTCCCGAGACGCGGAACCAGCTCGCCTGGCGCGACCTCGATTTCGACGGCATCATCGAGCCGCTCGACGTGCCGCCGTCGATCGCCCTCGATCCGTCGCTCCCGGATCCGACGACGGACGCGACTCCGACCTGGAACGGCTCGTCATCCGTCGCCGTTCTCGACAATCTCAATCCGCTGTCGAACTACATGCCGCCCCACGATCAGACGATCGCGACGATCGCCGCGGTCGAAGGGCGCGCCGACGGCGGAGCGTGGACTCCCGCGGCGCCCGCGGACGGCGCGTTCGACGAGTACGTCGAAGCGTACTCGTGGACGGCGCCGCCGCTCGCCGGCGGCCAGCATGTCGTCGAGACGCGCGCCATGACGTCCGCCGGCGCCTGGTCGGCGATCTCGGCGCCCGACACGATCACCATCGAGACACTGGTCGCGGTGGACGGTTCCGTTCCGGCACCGTTGACGGTGGCCGCGTCGCCGAATCCGATGCACGGCGGCGCCAGCGTCTCGTACACGATCCCCGTCCCCGGCGTTGCCCGGCTCGACGTCTACGCGATCGATGGCCGGCGGGTGCGTACACTCCTGGCGGCGTCGCGGTCCGCCGGAGCGGGAAACACGAGCTGGGATGCCACGGACGATGCCGGGCGCCGGCTTCCGTGCGGGCTCTACATCGTGCGGCTCTCCACGATGTCCGGGTCGGCGATGGCCAAGATCGTCGTGATGGAGTGAAGGCATTCCGCAAACCGGATCCTTCGGCATGGTGACCTCCTTGCAGGGATGCGACCCGTCTTCTCTCCAGGCAAGCACGCCGTGCAGCGCGGACCGTCTTGGGCTAGAATGCGCGCCATGATCGCCACGCGTCTTCGGAAAGCGCGCCGATGAGCGGCCGCGCGCTCCGCCTTCTTCTCCTCGCCGCGCTCGTGCTCGTCGTCGTGCTCCTGGTCATGCGTCCGGGCGTCTTCTCGCCGCCGCGCGAACTCGCGGAGACGGATGCCGGGAACGCGGACTCGGCAGGCGTGCCGCCGGAGATGGAGGCATCCGCGGAGGCTGCCGTGGTCACGGCGCGCGTCGAGGCGGTCTCGAAGAGCGCGCGGGCCGGGGAGACGCTCGAGGCCGCGGTCGTTGTCAGCATCGCGGACGGATGGCACGTGAACGCGAACCCCGCCTCGGACGAGTACCTCATCCCGACCGAAGTCGCGGTGGCGGAAGGAGCGGGCGCGGAGGTCGTCGCCGTGTCGTATCCGAGGAGCGAGCTCAAGCGATTCTCGTTCTCCGACGTTCCGCTCGCCGTCTACGAAGGACAAATCCTCATTCCGGTCACGCTGGTGGCGACATCCGCCGAAGGAGACTCGCTCGACGTTCCGCTTCAGCTCACGTATCAGCCGTGCGACGACACGCAGTGCCTCGCACCCGCGACGATCGACCTGAGGCTCCGGGTGCCCGTCGTGACGCAGCGGTAGCGCCGCAGCCGCGGCCGGCTCCGTGCGGCCTGCCAGCGCCGCAATTCTTTCTTCCGCAACAGCTTGAAGACAGCCCGAGATAGACGTTGCGCACCGCGGCGGCCGGACATAATATGGAATATCAGGTCTAATTTGAAGCATATCGCGGCGCCTTCGCGTCACTGCGATTCACGCGCGTGCGGCGCTTTAGTTTTGTAGCTTTTCGAGGCATCCGTCCGGCAACGACATCTTCGATCGCGCGGTCTAGGGGGTGCGCCCCTCGTCATGAGAGCCGACTCGCGACACCACGCTTTCTTCAAGTCCGGCACCGCCGTCGTGCTGACGGTCGGCGCGCTCTGGGGTGCGCTCCTTCTCCTCAGGATCGGGGGCGCCGGCTCGTTCACCTCCGTCTCCATTCGTGAGATCAACGCGCACGGACACGCGCAGATCTTCGGCTGGGTCGGCCTCTTCGTGCTGGGCGCCTCGTACGCGATCCTGCCGCGGCTCCTCGGAACGGCGCTCGCGTACCCGCGGCTCGCGGGCGCGAGCGGCGTGCTTCTGCTCGCGGGCGTCATCGTCCGCTCGATCGCCGAGCCGCTGTCGGTGCACGCGCCGTTCCTCGTGCTCGCGCTCGCGGCCGCCGCCGCCGAGATCGTGGCGGCGTTCCTCTTCGCGTTCGTCCTCATCGCGATGATGCGGCGCCGCGCGACGCGCGAGCCGGCCGACGCGTACATCGTTGCGGGCGCGCTCTTTTTCGTGGCCCAGGCCGTCTACGAGGCGGTGCTCCTCGGCTTGATCGGCACGGCGGGCACGCGGCAGGAACTCATCGCGAGGATCGGCACGTATCAGGCGCCGCTCCGGGATCTACAGATCCACGGATTCGCGCTCCTCATGATCCTCGGCATGACGCAGAGATACCTCGTCCCCGCGTACTCGTTCCCGCGCATCTCGCGGCGACGGTCGATCATCTGCCTCGCCGCGATCATTGCCGCGGTGGTTGGAGAAGGGGGCGGGCTCATTGCGTTCCGGACGACCGGAGAGTCGGCGTACGCCGGAGTGATGGGCGTCTCGGTCCTCGTGCTCGCGGGGGCGGTGGCGGCGCTCGTCCTGCCGTGGCGCCTGTACGACCCGCCGAGGATCTGGGATCCGAGCCTCAAGTACGTCCGCGCGGGATACACGTGGCTCGGCATCTCGCTCGCGATGCTCCTCTTCATGCCCGTCTACCTGAGGCTGACAGGGCAGCCGTTCTCGCACGCGTACTATGGCGCGGCGAGGCACGCCGTGACGGTCGGATTCGTGAGCCTCATGATCATGGGTGTCGCCGCGCGAGCCGTAGGGGGCGCGAGCGGACGCTGGAACCTCGGCACGCTCCGCCTGCCGTTCGCGCTCATCAACATCGGTTGCGCCTTGCGCGTCCTTCTCCAGGCCGCGACCGACTTCGCGCCCGCCGCCTTCCGGCTCGTCGGCGTGAGCGGCCTCATCGAAGTGTCCGGCCTCGCCCTCTGGAGCGTGCAGCTCTGGCGGGCGATGCACGAGCACGAATCCGCCCATGCGCAGGAGCGGCCCGAAAGCGTGACGATGATCCAGCAGCGTGTTTCGGTATCTGGAGGCGCGGACTGAACGTGCCGTTCTGACAACGATCCGGATTCTCGCGCCGCCTCCGCGAGGATCGCCCGAAAGGAGTTCTCGATGCTCGCCATCTGCTCGAACGGAGCGCGTTACGCGCTGCACGCGGTGATCTTCCTGGCAGCTGTCCCGGCGGGACAGAAGGTGCCCGTCCGTGAGATCGCCGAAAAGGCGGGGATTCCGCGGTTCGTGCTTGCGAAGATCGTGCTCGACCTCGTGCGCGCCGGCATCCTGCGCTCGCACAAGGGGCCTCGCGGGGGCATCCAGCTCGCCCGCGTGCCTGCGCAGATTTCGCTCGGCGCCGTCATGGAGGCGGTGGATGGGCGGACGCCGCTCCACATGTGCGCGCTCGGCGTGCACGATTGCCCCGCGCCCACCGTGTGCGCGCTCCACGCCCACTGGAGCAAGGTGCGCACGGAGATCGGCGAGTTCCTGAGCGGCACGACGATCGAGGACATCCTGAAGGGGCGCGTGGACGCTCACGTCACCTGCTGACCGCTTCCGTCGTTTGATCGAAACGGCTGCCCCATCGGGCGGCCGTTTCGCTTTGGATCCGCGCGCCGGACGGTTGACCGGTCCGGCCGGCGCACCGAATGCACGGCGGCCGCTTCCTTGCCGGAAGCGGCCGCGCGCGCTCTGTAGAACGAGTCTTCTCTGGTCCTAGTACAGGTTCTTCAGCCGGCCCCACGTCGTCGGCTGCACAGCGGTCGGATCGAGGTTCTCGAAGACGATTTCCCGCCACTCGATGTGGACCACGCCGCCGTTGGACGCGCCTGCGTACGCCTGGACCCATCCGCCGACCCACGCTGGCTCGAGCATGCCCCACGATCCGTGCCCCTCGGCCGGGTTGCCCTCGTCGAAGGGGATCGGACCGCTCGTGTACGGCGTGCCGCCGAGCGTGACCTCGTATTCGACAGTCGCCGGGCTCGCCATGCTGAGGCCGTTCGCGTGGTAGGTCATTTCCATGAGCACCACGGTGCCCTTCGTGTAGGTGATGCCGTGGTTCGCCGTGAACGAGTAGAAGGGCAGACGGCCGCCGAAAATGGCGATCTCGCCCGACTGATCGTTCAACATGAAGACGCCGTCCACATCGGGCGACCACCACGGAGAGATGCGGAGCCCGCCCTCGCCGAAGCCGTCACCCGTCATGACGACGTTCGCGGCGAAGTGGAAGTTGGAGTTGTTGGGGAAATTCGCCGGATTGAATCCGTCTTCCGAGAAGCTCCAGTTGTGCCGGTTCGCGAAGCCGAGGCACAACGGGTCCATGTCGTCGTCGATCGTGATGAGCGCCGGATAGGCATTCACGACGGACAGGACGGAGAGCGCGCAGTCGTTGAAGATCCGCTGATGGACCACGGCGCTGTTGGGGTTCGGCGTCAGCGCGAACGCCGCGCCCGCCGCAAGCAAAGCCGCCATGACGAAGATCACCACGGCGGTCGGTCGGTTGAGCCTAGTGGCTTTCATCTTTGGTGTCCTCCAATGCAAGTTGTCTTTGACTGTACAGTCGTCTCCTCAACCGATGCGGTCGCGGCTCCTCGTCGCCGCAACCTCAGACATCGTACCTCGCCGCCCGGGATCGTGCAGGGCGGGCCGCCGCGGCGCAGTGCCGGCGGTAACCCCGGGCTCTTCACGTCACCTCCCTTCGTTCCGTGTCGGTTCTCCCGAACCGCTCCGTTGGCGCGTTTGAAGTCGATCCTTCCCCTCATCGAAGCAGGACGCAAGGCTGTCGCACCGTGTGACCCGCGGTGCGGAGGTTCACGTAGTAGACGCCGCTCGCCAGGCGCCCGCCGCGGAGCGAGCGCGCGTGCGGCCCGGCCGGGAGAGTACCGTCGGCGAGACGCGCGACCTCACGGCCGGCCACGTCCGTCACCGTCAGGAGGACGGGTCCGGCCGCCGCCAGCTCGAAGCGGATCTCGGTCGATTCGCCGAACGGGTTCGGCGCCGCCGGCAGGAGCACCGCCGGAGCGGCCGGCGCCGGCGCGGAAGGCTCGGGCGCATCGACGAGCCCCGAGAATCCGGCGCGGATGAGCCCGTTCCGGATGTTCTCATTCTCCATGAAGCGGTTCCAGATCCCGTTCGTGCGGTAGTTCTCGATCATGATGCAGATCGGACCTTCGTCGATGCCGATGTAGTCGGGACCCCACCAACCGACGGTGAGGTTGAACGCATCCTTGAAGCCGTACGGCCCCCAGAGGTTCGCCCCGTGCACGTCGTAGAAATGGTGGAGCGTCGGGATGACTTCGGCCGGAGCGAAAGGAATCGATGAGGCCGCGGCCGTCGGCGCGATAGTGCCGTCGTCGTTCTGGGCCGGGGGCGCGCCGCGCGCGTTGTATCCCCACGGGCCGTCGCACGCCGTGAGCCCCCAGCAGTCGGCGGCGTATCCTGTGAACCCGCCCGGATTCGCCATGCAGTACGCGCGCTGCGCGAGCGTCGCGCGGCGCGAGTTCTCGAAGTAGTCGATCCCCTTCGTGCGCATGTACGGGTCTTGGAGCCCGCGGAAGTCGATCCAGCAATGCGAGTACTGATGGCCGAAGAGCGGCGGGAAGTTCACGTACGTGTAGCCGTAGTACGTGAGCCAGTCGTACGTGCTCGTCCATGCCTGCCAGCAGTACTGCGGCACCGGGTGAGTCGGCGAGCCGAGGGCGAGGATGTACATGATCATCGCCTCGTTGTAGCCGTACCACGGCCCGAACCCCGCGAACTGCGTGCCGGGCTTCCAACCCATGAGGATGCCGAAGTTGCCGTTCCTGAAGAACTCCCAGTCCGCCCGGTGATAGATCGAGTCGGCGAGCGCGCGGATCTGGATCTCCGTCGGCTCGTCCTGGGAGAAGTACTGCTTCGCATCGAGCATCCCGGCGAAGAGCAGCGCCGAATCGATGGTGGAGACCTCGCAGGCCCAGGTGCGAACGGCCGTGTTCATGTCGAGGAAGTGGTAGTAGAGCCCCTTGTAGCCGATGAACCCGGACGCCCCGTTCCCCTGCGGGCCGTTCCAGAACGTCTGGAGCGTCGTGAGGACGCGTTGGCGCGCCTGCTCGCGCGTGATCCAGCCGTGCTCGACGCCGGTGCAGATCGCCGAGAGCCCGAACCCCACCGACGCGATGCTGCACGGCGAGCCGGGCGTGCTGCGGTCCTTGATGAGCCCGTTCGACGGGTTCGCCTCGTTCCAGAAGAAGTTGAACGAGGTGTGCTGCAACGTGTCGAGCAGCGCCTCGGTCGTCAGCCCGGACGCCGGCGAAACCACCACGAGGATCCCGATCGCGATCCCCAGAAGCTTCAGCATTGCATCCTCCGTTCAGCGCCGATGCGTGCCCCGGCGGCCGCGGCCGCGCGCACCCGTCCTCGGCTCGCCGTCACCGCAGCGAGACGACGAACGTCAACCGGTGCGTCTGGTCCAGACGGCCGTGATCCGCCCATGCGTAGTCCAAGCTGAACTGCTGCTCTCCGAGCCTGCCCTGCGCTCCCGCGCCGAAGGTGAGCCCGGCTTCCGAATCCTTCAGGAACAGGTTCTGGTACCCGCCGCGCAGCGACAGCGTCTCCATCCAGGTCCACTCGGCGCCGAGGCTCATGCTCTCGGCGTCGTCGCTCGGATGGAACGCGTCCACCGCGAAGAGCGCCGCGCTCTTCGCGCCGGTCTTCCAGGGATACGCCGCGCCCACGCGGAAGAGCACCGGCAGCGGGAAGTGGTCGGTGGACCGCTCTCCGGGAAGCGCGCTGTTGTCTCCGTAGCGGTCGGGATCGAGGTCGTACTGGATCGCGAGGTCCCGCCCGCTGAAGCTCGAGGTCGATCCGTAGTTCGAGATGCTCGCTCCGAGCCGGAGCCCTTCGTCGTCGACGCGGTAGGCCGCGCCGATGTTGAGCGTCGCGGTCTCGAGCGAGGAGTGCCAGATCGTCTCGGAGACGTAGCTCAGCATGATCCCCGCGGTGACGCGGTCGGTGAACGCGCGCCCGTAGCCCAGACCGAGCGCGAGATCCGAGACGGTGTAGCGCTCGCCCGTGCCGAGCGGCTTGTCCACCGTCCGCACGTCGATCTCGCCTGAGTTCAAGACGGTCACGCTCGCGAAGAAGTCGCCCACGCCCCGCACCGGCAGCGCGGCGGCGACGTAGTCG
>Ga0326597_10002691_pt1 | contig 26278 bp, 29 predicted proteins | sample RVTome_12_FD_203789 | JGI IMG/M metagenome (GOLD analysis project Ga0326597, IMG submission 203789) | Soil microbial communities from uranium-contaminated site in the Upper Colorado River Basin, Wyoming, United States - RVT100D185 | ecosystem: Environmental > Terrestrial > Soil > Contaminated >... | reverse complement strand
CTGCAAAAGGCCTTTCTCAAGCAGCAATTCACGCTCGAGGAGTTTCAGCTGCAGCTCAAGCAAATCAAACGGATGGGTTCGCTTGGCAGTCTTCTCGAAATGGTTCCCGGCGCCAAGAAGCTGGCCGCTCAGGTCGACACGGAGAAAGCCGAATCCGAACTCATAAGGGTGGACGCGATCATCAATTCGATGACGCTTGGCGAGCGGCGCAACCCGGCGATTCTCAACGGCAGCCGGCGCCGCCGCATCGCCCAGGGGAGCGGCACTACGGTGACCGACGTTAACCGACTGATGAAGCAATTCATGGAAATGAAAAAAATGATGCAAAGGGTGAGCAAGCTGGGAGTGAAATCACTTTTCAACCGGATGCCGCACCCGTATTCTTAAAGGAGAAGGACAGACAAACATGAGTGTAACCATTCGCATGAGCAGGCATGGAACCAAAAAGCGGCCATTTTACCGCATCGTCGTGAGCGATCGGCGCTTCCCGCGCGACGGCCGCTATATCGAGCAGGTCGGAACCTACGATCCGAGCGCCGCCACCGGCGGGCTCAAACTCAATAGGGATAAAGTCGAGACCTGGATCAAGAAGGGCGCGAAGCCGAGCCAGACGGTCTCGGAATTGATCAAAAAGCAGAAAACCGCCAGCTAAGTTCGCGCGCGGGAGGCAACATCCCTCATGAAGGAATTGGTTCAATACCTGGCGAAATCCCTGGTCAACAATCCCGATGCCGTCGAGGTCAAGGAGACCGAAGGAGAAAACGCCTTGGTGTTCGAGCTGAAAGTGGCCAAGGAAGACCTGGGACGGATCATCGGCAAGCAAGGACGCACGGCGAAATCCATCCGCACGCTTCTCAACGCCGCGGCATCGCGGACCAACCGCAAGGTCGTTCTGGAAATTGTCGAGGAGCAATAGCCCGTTCCGGATAAGCCTGTGACCGAGCAGCTCGTGCCCGTGGGGGGAATCGTCGCGACCCATGGTCTCTTGGGCTGGTTAAAAGTTAACCCCTTCAATCCCGAAACCACCGTGCTCGCTGCTGGCCGCCAGTTGATTGTCGAGAAAGAGGGCCAGAGGACGCCTCACGAGATCGAGTCGAGCAAACAAAATAAGCGCCAGATTCTCATCAAGCTGCGGGGCGTCGATGGGATTGACAACGCCCGGAAATGGGTCGGGGCCACCATTTGCGTCGACCCAGACGTTCTCGAACCGTTGGAGCCGGGGCAATATTATCACTATCAGGTCGTAGGTTTCGAAGTTTGCGCTCTTTCGGGAGAGCGGATCGGTGTAATCACCCGGGTCTGGCCGACGCCTGGCGGCGAGCTTTATGTTGTCCAGGGGACGACCAAAGAATTTTTGATTCCCGCCGTCAAGGAGATCATTGAAAAAGTCGACTTCGCCGCGGGGCGAGTGATCATCAATCCGCCAGAGGGGCTTTTAGGCCTTTAGAAATCCGCCTCCGTTAATCCCATCGGTGTAATGTCCCGTTACCTGCTCGAAAGGGATGAGCATACGTCGTTGCCTAACAACCCATTGGGGTCCAACGCTCGCAAGACTCGCCCGGCAAAATCGCAGCTTGCGATCTCGAAACAAATCCTTGGACATACGGCAATCGCCACTGTTTTCGGGACTCTGACCCCGTGCTATATTGATCGGTAGGCGTCACCCCAGGTTGGACGAAATCTTTATCGCAGGGGGAAGATAGCCGGCGGCCATGGGAACCTTTTACGTCAAGTGCAAGTTTGAGAATCCTGTTGACAGGACTCGATCGGCAATCATTAGCAAGCTGCTGGTGGATACCGGAAGCGAGTACATCTGGGTCCCAGAGCGCACGCTTGAAAGGATTGGTATTCGACGAGAGAAGAAGGATATCGCCTTTGTGCTCGCAAACGGGCAACAGGTCACTCGAAGTGTTGGCTTTGCGATCATCCGGATCGACAAGTTTTTCACGATCGACGAGGTGGTCTTCGCTGAACCAAACGATCTCCAACTCCTTGGGGCGCGAACACTTGAAGGTCTCAATCTATCCATTGAGCCAGCCCAGAGAAGACTTGTGGCCTCGGGGCCTCTTCCGGCAGCATCGCCGACCCGTGCGCGTCTAACCTCTGCACCGCGTCGAACGCGCAAGCGTTAGCGCCTTGCGATTATTTCCGTAGTAACCCGCTACCGTCTTGGCCTTCCGACATCGGCGACCTGCCGTTAGACTTCACCTCACCTTGCAGTTAAAGTTACTCGCGAAACATATATGTTGGCTTTTACCGTCGTCACAATTTTCCCGGAGATGTTCACTTCCCTGCTCGGCCACAGCATTTTGAAGAAGGCCCAAGAGAAGGCATTGATCGCCGTTCGGCTGGTCAATCCACGCAGTTATACGACCGACCGCCACCATGTCACGGATGATTATCCGTATGGCGGCGGCCAGGGAATGGTGATGAAGCCGGAGCCGTTGGTGGCGGCCATCGAGGACATCCGTGCCAAGTCGCCCCATGCCCGGGTGATTCTGCTCTCGCCGCAAGGAGAGGTTTTCGATCAGCGCCACGCCGCACGGCTCGCACAAGAAAAAGAACTGGTGCTCATCTGCGGCCGATACGAAGGAGTCGATGAACGAGTCAAATCGTTCGTCGACGAGGAGTTGTCGGTCGGGGATTATACTTTAAGCGGCGGCGAGCCGGCGGCCAACGTCGTGATCGACGCGGTGGCCCGGCTGATTCCTGGCGTGCTCGGCAACGAAAGCTCGGCGGCGGATGAGTCGTTCGTCAACGGATTGTTGGAATATCCGCAATACACCCGCCCCGAGGATTTTCGTGGGATGAAGGTCCCGGAGGTCTTGCTCTCCGGCGATCATGAGCGCGTCAAGCGGTGGCGGCGCGAATTGAGCCTCAAGCTCACCCGGGAGCGCCGCCCCGACCTCCTGGAAAAGTCCTCGGTCGCCCGAGAGGAAAAAAGTCCGGCGCCGGCAATGCGAGCACCGATTTACGTCGCCCTGCTCCACTATCCGGTTTACGACAAGAACGGCCAGGTCGTTACGACCGCAGTCACCAACATGGACATTCACGACATTGCCCGCGCGGGCAAGACCTACGACATCAAAGGCTTTTACGTCGTGACGCCGGTTAAGGCATTACAGAGGCTCGCGCAAAAAATCATCGACCATTGGGAGGAAGGCTACGGCAGCCAGTACAACGCGACGCGCAAAGAGGCGCTGGCGCTGGCGCGCATCTCCGACACCCTCGACGACGTACTGATCGACGTCGAGCGAGAGTCCGGCGAGAGGCCCCTGCTGGTCGTAACCTCCGCCCGAGCCGGTGAAAAGCGCGCCTCTTTCGCTGCGCTGCGAGACATGCTAAAAAATAATACCCACCCCTTCCTAATTCTATTCGGCACAGGCTGGGGGCTGACTGAAGCAATATTTTCACAAGCGGACTACGTCCTCGAAGCGATTGAGGGAACGAGCGGCTATAACCACCTGTCGGTAAGATCGGCCGCGGCCATCGTTTTGGATCGCCTGTTGGGACAGTCCTGATCTAAGGAGATATGTATGGATATCGTAGCTAAACTTGAAGCGGAACAGTCAAAGAAGGAAATTCCGGCGCTGCGGCCCGGCCAGACTGTTAAGGTTTACGTCAAAGTGGTGGAGGGCGAAAAAGAACGGACGCAGATCTTCGAAGGGATCGTCATCGCTCTATCGGGCAGCGGCAGCCGCGCGATGTTTACCGTGCGCAAGATTTCCTATGGAGTGGGCGTAGAGCGCATCTTTCCGATTCACTCCCCCCGCATCGAGAAGGTCGAAGTGGTGTCGCGGGGAAAAGTGCGACGGGCCAAACTCTATTTTTTACGGGAGCGATCGGGCAAGGCCGCAAGGCTCTTTGGTGAAGAGGGTTCCAGGAATTGAGCCGTCCGGCTTAATCGCCGCCTAAAATCAGTCCCGTCCCTTCAAACACGGCGCCGGGGTGGATCATCAACTCGCCGACTCTTGCTTCGCCCTGGAAGTGGCCACCCGGTAAGATTTCAAAACAGCCGATCACCTGCACATTGCCGATCAGCTTTCCTTCCAACTTCAAATGCCGGGCGGAAATCTGAGCATCGACTACCGCGTTTCGCCCGATCACCAACAATTCCGTGGCTTTGATTTCACCGCTGAAGCGACTGTCGATTTTTACCGGAAGGTTGTAACTGAGTTTTCCCGATATCGAAGAGTCTGGAAAAAGCACCGTCCTGGGCGCGTTGCCCTGGATAAACGATGGAGTTTCTTTGCTGGCTGAGTCGGTCACTCTGGCATTACCCCGTTAAATTAGATCATAGCATATCATCGAGGGGCCGCTAACAAAAGCGTCGCGCTAGCGAGCTACAATCCTGCGACATTATTGTGCTACCCTGAATTGTTCATGGTCCCACGTTAAGCGACAATATTCTGGAGGCCGAGGGGTAAAGCCTGGAGGGAGAAGGCACCCGGACGTACTGTTGCTTTGACCTGTGCGGGCTTGGTCACGGTGTTGCTTGTTTCCACTGCCGTTTGCTCCTGGCGAACGGTTCGCAAGCTGGTTCAAGGCACAGGCCCATTGCCTTCGCCCGGAAGGGTTTACTCCTCGGCCTCTGTTTACTATGAATGATGCAGGATAGCATACCGGCATGGATCTTTTCGAATCGATACCGTCTCAGCCGCGCAGTTTTGTCCAGCCGCTGGCGGAACGAATGCGTCCGAGAACTCTGGATGAGTTCATCGGCCAGGAGCATCTGCTGGGTCCCGGAAAACTCCTAACCGGGTTGACCGGCGGGGGCCGGTTACACTCCTTGATCTTGTGGGGACCGCCAGGCAGTGGCAAAACCACCTTGGCGCTGATTCTAGCCAATTCCGCCGGCGCCGCCTGCGTACATTTCTCCGCCGTGACTTCCGGCGTCAAGGATCTCAGGAAAATCATTCAGGAGGCGGAGGAGCTTCAACGGCTCGGCAAGCCCACCGTGCTCTTCGTCGACGAGATCCATCATTTCAATAAAGCCCAGCAGGATAATTTTCTGCCCCACGTCGAGCGCGGCACGCTGGTCCTGATCGGCGCCACCACCGAGAACCCGTCCTTTGAAGTGATCTCTCCCCTGCTGTCGCGTTGCCAGGTTTTGGTTTTGCAGCCGCTCTCCGCCGGCCATGTCGGATTGATCATCGACCGCGCTCTTAGCGACTGCGAGCGCGGACTGGGAAAATCGGGGTTGAGCCTAACCGCGGACGCGCGCGACTTTCTGATTCAACAGTCTCAAGGGGACGGCCGCGTCGCCTTGAACGGGATGGAAACCGCCGCGGCTCTCGCTACTCGCGACGACAGGAAGATCATCGAATTAGACCATCTGCAAGTTGCGCTGCAAAGAAAGCCGCTGCAATACGACAAGGCCGGCGAGGAGCACTACAACGTCATCTCCGCTTTCATCAAAAGCCTGCGCGGTAGCGATGCCGACGCCGCTCTCTACTGGATGATGAGGATGATCGAAGCCGGCGAAGACCCCCTTTTCATCGCCCGCCGTATGATCATCTTCGCCGCCGAGGACATCGGCAACGCCGATCCCCAGGCGCTCCAGGTCACGGTAGCGGCCAAGGATGCCGTCCATTTCGTCGGCTTGCCGGAAGGCCGTATACCGCTCGCGCAAGCGGTCACCTATTTGGCGACCGCGCCGAAATCGAACGCCTCATACAAGGCGATGCTCGCTGCCGCCAAAGATGTCGAAGAGAAAGGCGCCCTGCCGGTTCCCCTGCACCTGCGCAATGCGCCCACGGAGCTGATGGAAAAACTCGGCTATGGCAAAGACTACAAGTACGCGCACAACTACGCCGACTCCATCGTCACGCAGGAGCATCTACCGAAGGAACTGGAGGGAAGAAAGTATTACTCCCCGTCGGAATCGGGCTATGAGAAGCAGATTAAAGAGCGGCTTCTGTCGTGGGAGACGAAGAAAAAGGCCCTTTCTTAATTTTTAACGTTGACGTGCTGAGAAAGGGGATCAAGAGATTCGTACTTTAATTCTTTAACTTCGTATCCTTCGTGGTGAACAAAAATCGATGGGATAACCGCCTGTGATAGCGCCAATACATGCTACGCGAATGGAAACGTTCCACTCACTGACACGGTGTTGCCAAGGTGGCCCACAACGAATTCAGAAAAACTTTAGGAAGGCGGAACGATGATGAGTATTCCAAACACTCCAATGGATCCCGACAAACAGCCCGCCCTCGTGCGCGCCGACATGTATCAAGAGTGGCGCAAACGCGAGGGCGCACCCCTCGTGGGCGGCATCTATATTAAAGACATGAAAGCGGTGGAAGTTGGCCCGTGGCCGCGCAAGGGGGACGGGGTCAAGGGCGCGCTTTGCTATCTCGACGGCGACGACGAGGGCGACGAGCATGTCATTGAATTGCCGCCCGGCGGCGCTACCGCGCCGCTGCGGCATATGTACACCGAGGCGATCTACGTCGTCTCGGGACATGGCTCCACGTCGGTGTGGCGCGACAAAGGCGCGAAGCAAACCTTCGAGTGGGGATCGGGCAGTTATTTCGTCCTGCCCACCAACGCCTGGCATCAGTTCTTCAACGCCAGCCTCTCGCGCAGCGCGCGCTGGTTTTCCGTAACCGACCTCCCCGGGCTCCTGCGCCAGTGGGCCAGCGAGGATTTCATCTTCAACAACCCTTACGATTTCACCGACCGCTATCGCGGCGAGCCCGACCATTTCAGCGCCGAGGCGAAGCTCTACCGCGGACGGGTGTGGGAAACCAACTTCATTCCCGACATCAAGAAGCTGCCGCTCTACGAGTGGAAAAGCCGCGGCGGCGGCGGCACCAACGCGTTCATGGTCATGGGCGCGGGGATGATGGAGTCCCATGTCTCTCGCTTCGAATCGGGCCACTACAAGAAAGGCCACCGCCATGGACCCGGCGCGCATCTTTATATCACTGAGGGTGAAGGCTTCGTGCTTACGCAACGGGGCAACGAGCCGCGCATCCGCTGCGACTGGCAAGAGGGCAGCCTCTATCTTTCCGGCGCCGGCGAAGGGCAGTGGCTACACCAGCACTTCAACGTCGGCGCCACACCGGCGACCTACTTGGTACTCAACCAGGGACTTTCGAGAAAATATGCCGTCAACCGCTGGCAGGCCAATCAATCCACCGTGCTGCGCGGCGGCGAAGTCAGCGGCAAAAAAGGCGGCTACCAGACTGAATACGAGGACGAAGACCGGGAGGTCCATCGCATCTTCGAAGACGAGCTGCGCAAGCGCGGCATCACCTGCAGGATGAAAAAAATGGTCCCCTGGTGCACCGGCGAGGCCGGCGCGGAAACCATCAAGGCCACTTTCCTCGACGAGCATGGGGTTTACGAATAAGCTCGTGGTTCGCCATTGGCAAGAGTTCTAGCCGGAGTCCGTTACTCCATGATGAGAGGGAGTATCCACCACGAAGGTCACGAAGAGCACGAAGTTAAGAAGTTTAAAAATATCAATGTCCGAAACCTTCGTGTCCTTCGTGCCTTCGTGGTGAGATCTGATTTTACTTCTTAATTGCGATTTCGCCGCACTGTGCCCTTCGTGGTGAAAAGAACAACCAACTCTCGTACTATACATCCGATATGCATGATTTACCGGGCAGCCACGATCACGACGACCATCAGTTCGATGTCGAGGAAGACCATCCGCTCTGGAAGCTGGACACGATCACGCTCACCAGCGTCGGCATCGATATCGGCACGGCGACATCACAGATTATTTTCTCGCGCCTCGTGCTGCGCCGGCTTGGTCGCGAGCTGTCCAGCCGCTTCGTGGTAACGGATCGGAAAACCCTTTATCTGTCACCTGTCCATTTCACGCCCTACCTTGCTGGCCGCGAACGGATCGACGACCAGGCCCTCGCCCGCCTCGTCGATGGCGCCTACCGGGAGGCGGGCCTCAGTCCGGCGCAGGTGGACACCGGCGCGATCATTTTAACCGGCGAAGCGATCCGCCGGGACAATGCGCGCGCCATCGCCGATCTATTCGCCGCCGAGCGGGGAAATTTCGTCTGCGCCAGCGCCGGCCATAATTTTGAGGCGCTGCTATCGGCCCACGGCTCCGGCGCCGTTGCGCTTTCTGCCGAGCGTGAGTGCCGAGTGCTCAACGTCGATATCGGCGGCGGCACGACCAAACTTGCTGTGGCCGAACGTGGGCAAGTCTTAAGCACCGCTGCGTTTCACGTCGGCGGCCGCCTGCTGGCAACAAACACTGACGGCATTATCACGATTCTTGAACCCGGTGGCCAAGCACTCGGGCGCCAAGCGGGATTCGAATGGCGGGTCGGCGACCACGTAACTACGGAGCAAATCGAGCAACTGGCGGATCACATGGCCAAGGCCGTTCTCGCCCTCGCTCAGCAGGAAAAGCCCGCGCCTGAATTCGAGCGGCTCTGGCTGACGCGGCCGCTCGGTAGTGCCAAGAGCTACGAGGCCGTCGTCTTTTCCGGCGGTGTCGGCGAATACGTCTATGGCAAAGAGTCAAAAACCTTCGGCGACCTCGGCGCGCCGCTCGGGCAAACCTTGCAGCGTCACATCAATAACGGCGCGCTATCCTGGCCCCTAGCGCCCGCCCGAGAATGCATCCGCGCCACCGTCATGGGCGCCGCACAGCACACGATTCAGGTGAGTGGTAACACGATCTATCGCTCCAATGACGAGCTGCTCCCGCGTAAAAACCTCCAAGCGCTGCGGCCCGCTGTCGACTTGAGCGACAATATCGATCCGCCCGCGCTTGCAGCGGCCATCGGAAGTCATTTCAAAGCTTTCGATCTAAAAGAAGGAGAAGCGGAAGTCGCGTTGGTGTTTCGTTGGGGCGGAGCGCCGGCAGCGGTCCGCATCGCCGCGTTCTGCCGGGGCCTGATGGAAGGTCTGCCGCGCACTCTGAAGAGCGGGCGACCGATTTATCTCGTCTTCGATCACGACCTCGCCGGACTCGTGGGCAACATCCTTAAAAACGATTTCGATCTCAAGAACGACATCCTCGCCATCGACGGCATCACGCTCCACGACTTCGACTTCATCGACCTCGGCAAAGTCCTGGAACCCTCGGGCACCGTTCCCGTCACCATCAAGTCGTTGGTGTTTCAATTTTAGGAGCCAGTTCCGTTGGCGGGTTTCCGTGCATTCTGCGAGGTTAGCTGTGTGGCGTTGGGGAATTTTCTAGAGGCCTATTCGCAATTGCCGAGACTTCCATACCTGGTCCAAGATAAGGCCCACTCAGAACACAAACGAAATAAATGACCACAACACCAAGACGAAAAACAGTAATGCCTCAGTATCGGACGGCAGCGATCAAAAGGGAGGCAGCGGCGAGAAAGTTTGGCCTGCACAAAAGCGCGCATGTTTGGTACGGTAAAGTGGACCGTATCCGAGAGGGCGTATGGCAGAGCCTTTTGAAGTTGACGCATCACTAACCTTCAGTGGCCGCACTTTTTCACTCAGAGAGCTTCAACTCATTGAACAGATCAGCGCGGATTTTAGCGTTCTGGGGCGCACCGATATTTTGCGCACGGTTTGCGAATTACTGGACTTGCGGCGCGCCAGTGGGAGGTTGAAGAACCACGAGTGTCGGTTGTTGCTGGAACGGTGTCCTTGCTCCTGGCAGGCCCGGTCGATCAGCCTGCCAGCATGCTCGGCGCTCTCTACCTCTTGATCGTCCACCCAACGATCAGCCGGCTAAAAATATCTTCCACCAAGTACAGATAATAATCCAAGACGCGACCCCAGTAACGAATAAGCTGTCCCGCTCCGACAAACTGATGGCCGCATTCGACGCGCTCGTTCTCTCAAAGGTTTTGGGCGTAAAGGTCGGCTTGGCGAAATTCATCCACGGGGACATCTGGTCAAACGGGCGTTTGACCGGGTCGCCGGAGCCGAAGATACTTTTGTATTTAACGGTTGCATTTCCTATCCTTCACTTCGACGAAAGCTAGCAACTACGTCGATGACGATTACCTCGCAACTCCTTGAAGCCTACGTCAGGTGCCCGACCAAATGCTGGCTGAGGTCTGCGGGCGAGAATGCCACGGGCAACGCATACGCGGCGTGGGTTCAGGCGAAAAACGAGGCATGTCGGGTGGACGGAATCAAACGGCTGGTTGCCGAGATGCCCGACGGCGGGCGTGTGGTAGCGTCGCCGACGGAGAATCTAAAGAAGCATCTCTTCAGACCGGAGGCTTATCTCTCGATGGTGTCGTTGACACGGCAAGGATGAAGAGGGAACACCCGCACGGCTTCAAACGCAACATATTCGTCTTCCCTGAATTGGATGCCATCAACAAGGCCGCTTACTGGGACTACCAGCGTGAGCGAGTCTATGTGAAATCGAACGGAAACTTGAAGCGTGCTTTGCGTCAGACATCGAGACCCAAGCGGGCTTTGGCCCCCGATACAACAATCGAGTGCCCGCGCCCGCGCTGCTGTCCGAAATGCAACTCGACAGAAATGTTCGTGCATGGAAAGGCGAGCAAGACAGTTTTGGACATCAGGTTCATGCGGCACGGAGTAAAACGATGGATCTCCCGCTACAGATTTCACCACTACAAATGTCTGGCGTGTGGAGCTATCTTCCTACCCGAACGGAAATGTTGGTCTCGCAGCAAATACGGTACTGAGATCGTGTACCAGAACATCGGGCTCCGGCTGCCGACGGAAAGCGTTGTCGGCAGCTTGAACAAACTGTTCGGCTTGCATCTGCCGATCGGAAAGACATCAGCGTTTAAGCGAATGGCAGCGAGAGCATACGAGGATAGCTACAACGCACTGGTAAAGAGCCTGTGCAGTGGTCGATTGCTCCATGCCGGCGAGACAAAGGTCAGTGTCAAGGGCAAGACCGGCTTCGTCTGGGTCTTTGCTAACTTGGAGGAGGTGGCCTACATCTACAGCGAAACCCGCGAAGGTGACCTGCTTCATGCTTTGCTCAAGGACTTCACGGGAGTCTTGGTGTCCGACTTCTACGCGGCCTACGACGGAATCCGCTGCCCCCAGCAGAAGTGCTTGATCCACCTCATTCGAGACCTGAATGACGACGTCTTACAGCATCCCTACGACGAGGAACTGAAACGGCTCGCCCAAGCCTTCGCTGGTTTGGTCAGGCCGATGGTGGAAACCGTGGACCGTCACGGCCTGAAGAGCCATTTTTTGAGGTAGCACAGGGTGTCGGTAGGTCGGTTCTACCGACAGCTTTCCACCATGGCCCTCCAGAGCGAGGCAGCGGTGAAGTTAAGAGACCGGTTCCAGAAAAATCGGGAAAAGTTGTTTACATTTTTGGATTACGATGGAGTGCCCTGGAACAACAACAATGCCGAGCACGCGGTCAAAGCATTCGCCATGCTTCGAAATGTCATCGGAGGGACTAGCACTGAAAAGGGGATTCGAGAATATTTGATTCTGCTGAGTATCTGCGAAACGTGCAAATACAAGGGCCTGGACTTTCTCGATTTCCTTCGCTCGGGCGAAAAGAACATCGACGCGTTTGCGTCGAGTCGGAGGAGGCGACGACTGGCGGGCGCGAGCACGAGGACGGCGGCTTCTCCGCCGGGCGCTCGGGCACGGTGTCAGACATAACACTCACTAAAATTCTGACTTTGTCCCGTCCCACTAGGCGAAACATCATCGCTTTCACTAGCTTCAACACCTCTCACAGCATTTGTATTAACTTTTTCGCCTCGGTGATCGGGACGGCACCCCAGCACGCGTTGGCAATGGCTGGCAAGCCGCGCCGTTCCGACTTTATGGTTCAATTGGCGCCTGGCATCTTACTCTCGATTGACGGAAACGCTGGTATCGAATACGATACCGTTAGTGAATGCACCTCAAATTGTCATCGACACCAATGTCTTTGTCTCGGCCTTACGGTCACAATACGGAGCGTCATATAAACTCTTCATGCTTCTCGAAAGCGGTAAGTTCGAGTTAAATCTCTCCGTCCCATTGATCATTGAGTATGAAGAAGTCAGCAAACGACTCATCAGAAGAAAAAGCAAGCTAAAGTCCAGTGATATTGACGAAATCCTCGATTATGTTTGCTCGGTCGCTCATCGGAGAAAGGTTTACTACCTGTGGCGGCCACTGCTAAGTGACCGGAAGGATGACATGGTTCTCGAACTAGCCGTGTCAGCAGGGTGTCAGATTATTGTCACGTACAACAAGGATGACTTCAAGGCCGCTGAACAATTTGGTATCCGACTGGTCACGGCACAAGAGTTCTTAAAAGAGATAGGAGAGTTATCATGAGTACGATTAGTCTTCGCCTACCCGACTCCTTGCATAAGCAAGCACGTAAGGTGGCCGAAAAAGAAAGCGTCTCGATCAATCAATTGGTAACATTGGCTTTAGCAGAGAAACTTTCCGCGCTCATGACCGAAGAGTATCTCGAAGAACGCGGGCAGCGGGGCAGTCGAAAGAAATTTGAACGCGCAATGGCCAAGGTTCCTAAAGTTAAGCCGGAAAAGCATGACCGGCTTCCGTCATAGGGATTCCACGTATAGAGGCCCGGCTCACCCGGGAGTGCAAACGACTCGTGAAAAACGCACTTCGACGGAGATTGTTGCCGATGCTCACGGCGAAGCTGCTGCTGGCGAGCCAGGAACGGAGATGCAATAAGAACTGGGTTGCTGGAACGTCACCGATGACAATCAAACCTTCTAAGAAATTGCCCGGATCACGAAATACGAAAACCCGTGACAGAGAAAGGGGCCTGCCCAAATATCGTACAAAACTCTCCATGCACCGCACTTCCTCGGATGATGACTGGGAGTTGTCACCCGCTCAGATCAAGGAACTGAAACGTCGAGTTCGAGACACGGACGATCCAATAAGATATATGCTGGCGTCGGAATTCAGTCGGCGTTTCGTTCTTTATTGCAATATCTCGGACGATGTCTTCGCCATGAACGAACCGAGCCGAGGAACACTCTTCAAACGAAGAACGGCGGCTGAGACAGTCAAGACGCTACTAAGCAGCGCAGTATCAATCGTTAAGTTCTCTACCAAGGGCAAGAAACTGAAAAGACTTTCGCCTATTCGCCCTCGCTGGCCGATCACGCGACCAACAAAAGCCTAATTTTTGCCTTAGCAGGTTGCTGAAAAATAGGATTCATGCTTCGACGAGACTCAGCACGAACGGAAAATCACTAACATTTTCAATGCTGCTCCGTTCGCCTTGAGCTATGTCGACGGGTGAACGGAGCATTTTTCAGCAGCCTGCCAGACTGCTACCTTTCTTGCAGAATCCAATCCAACCTGACAAGTTAGCTATAACCCGAACTGAATCCGAGTAACTCGCGCGTCAAGCCGCAAAGGAATAATAAACTCGAATCTCGAAATCCGAAATTCGAAACAAATCTAAACGATCAAATATAGGCAATGTCCAAAACATATCGTTTCAGATTTTCAATTTTTGGTCTTTGGTTTTGATTCTGTCGTTTGTTTCGGATTTCGGATTTCGGAGTTTGATGAATCATGAGCACTGAACCCAACAAAATTATCTATTCGATGGTCGGCGTCGGCAAGTACTACGACAAGAAGGCCGTCCTCAAAGACATCTATCTCTCCTACTTCTACGGCGCAAAGATCGGCGTGCTCGGTCTCAACGGATCGGGCAAGTCGTCGCTGCTGCGCATCATGGCGGGCGTGGACAAGGAGATCAACGGCGAGGCCGTGCTCTCGCCGGGCTACACGGTCGGCTTTCTGGAACAGGAACCGTTGATCGACGATGCGCGCACGGTGCGCGAGGTTGTCGAAGAGGCCGTGCAAGAGACCGTCGCTCTGCTGAGTGAGTTTGAAGAGATCAACGCCAAGTTTGCGGAGTCTATGTCCGACGACGAGATGAACAAGCTGCTCGAACGCCAGGGCGAGGTGCAGGAGAAGCTGGATCATCTTGACGCCTGGGATCTCGACGCGCGGTTAGAGATGGCGATGGACGCGCTCCGCTGTCCGCCGCCGGATTCGCCAGTGAAGCTGATATCGGGCGGCGAACGCCGCCGCGTCGCGTTGTGCCGGTTGCTCTTGCAGAAGCCCGATATTCTTCTGCTCGATGAGCCGACCAATCACCTCGATGCGGAGTCGGTGGCGTGGCTCGAACACCACCTGCAGAGCTACCCGGGAACCGTCATCGCCGTCACCCACGACCGGTATTTCCTTGACAACGTCGCGGGTTGGATTCTCGAACTGGATCGCGGCCAAGGCATTCCGTTCAAAGGAAACTACACGTCTTGGCTGGAACAGAAGCAAGAGCGTCTGCGCAGCGAGGAGAAGTCCGAGAGCGAACGGCAGAAGACGCTCCAGCGCGAGCTTGAATGGATTCGCATGTCGCCCAAAGCGCGCCGCGCCAAGGGCAAGGCGCGCATCACGGCCTATGAATCGTTACTCGACCAGGAGTCGGAGAAGCGGCGCGAAGATCTGGAGATTCCCATTCCCCCCGGGCCGCGCCTGGGCAACGTCGTGATCGAAGCGGAGGGCGTGTCCAAAGCGTACGGTGACCGCGTGCTTCTCGATGACATGACTTTCAAGCTGCCTCCCGGCGGCATCGTCGGCGTGATCGGTCCCAACGGCGCCGGCAAGACGACCTTGTTTCGCATGATCACCGGACAGGAAAAACCGGACAGGGGCAAGATTCGCATCGGTGAGACGGTCGCGCTGGGATACGTCGATCAGAGCCGCATGCTCGATCCAAAAAAATCGATCTGGGAAGAGATCGGCGGCGGCGCCGACCTGTTGAAAATCGGCACGCGCGAAGTGAACTCGCGCGCTTACGTCGCGCGCTTCAATTTTTCCGGCACCGATCAACAAAAGAAGGTCGGCCAGTTGTCGGGCGGGGAGCGCAATCGGGTCCATCTCGCGAAGATGTTGAAAGAGGGGGCTAACGTTTTGTTGCTCGATGAGCCGACCAACGATTTGGACGTGAACACGCTGCGCGCGCTCGAAGAAGCCTTGGAAAATTTCGCCGGCTGCGCGGTGGTGATCTCCCACGATCGCTGGTTCCTCGATCGGATCGCGACCCACATCCTCGCCTTCGAAGGCGACAGCACAGTGGTTTGGTTCGACGGTAACTATTCGGAATACGAGTCCGACCGAAAGAGCCGGCTCGGCGCCGCCGCCGAGCGGCCGCATCGGATCAAGTATCGACAGTTGACGCGCGCGTGAACGTTAACAATGAGCGGCGTCTCTTGTTATTTGACAACGCCTATGACTTTGAACTAGGTGAGTGTGATCGCGGAAGATCGGATTTCGGATCACACCCAAAAATAGTCGGACAGGCCATTTATGGAGTTAATCTATGTCAAATAAGTCCAAAGCTCTGAGCGCAATCTGCCTGTTCATCTTCATTCTTCAGCTTTTGCCCTCGCTCGCAGAAGCCGCTGAGTCTCGCCCCGTCGTTTCGCTGAGCAGCCCCAGCGCGAGCAGCGTCTACGCGGTAGTTTTCCGGATCGCCGAGGAGCAGGGTTACTATCTGGACGAGGGGCTCGACGTGCGGATTTTGGCGGGAGTCAAGACCGCGACCAGCGTGCAGATGCTGGTCGGGGGAAGCGTCGACGCGACCCAAACCGTCGGCCCGACCACTCTGGCGGCGATGCTTCAAGGAGCGGCGCTGAAGATCGTCATGATTTTCAACGACAAACCCGCCTACGCGCTCTATGCGAAGAAAAATATCCGGGCTTTTTCGGATCTCAAGGGCGCCAGGGTCGCCAGCAGCACGCCGGGCAGCACCAACGATCGGCTTTTGAAGATCGTTCTCGAGCGGAACGGCGTGGATTGGAAACGAGACTTGCAGATCGTCTACATCGGCACCTCCGACGTGGCGATCAAAGCGTTGCTGTCCGGTTCGATCGACGTGGCCGTTTTGAGCCATCCGGGGAACCTCATAGCCAGGGACGCCGGGTTCATCGAGCTGGCGAGCTTTGAAAAAGAGGTGGGCGCGTTGACGGGCGGCGTGGCCGTCAGCGAGTCCTTCCTGACCAAGAGACGCGACGCGGCGGTGCGCTTTCTTCGCGGCACGTTGAAGGCGCTTAAGTTCTTTAAGAGCAACCGGGAAGGCTCAGCCAAGGTCATGGCCAAACATATGACTCTATCTTACGAGGCAGCGCTTAAGACCCACGATGCCAGCATTCCCTTTTTCGTTTCCGACGGCCTGATATCGGAAGACTTTCAAGACAAGGTGCTCGATTTCGAACTGAAGGCCATCGGGACGGAGAAAAAAATATCCAGAGAGCAGGTTTTCGATTTTTCGATCATGAAATCCCTGGTGGCGAAGCGATAAGGGCCGTCCCGCCGATGGCCTGCATCGCCAACGCCATCGTCAACCGCCACCGGCGTCCGGATCAACAATAAGCACCACGCGAATACCTAGCCTTACTCCCTGCTCTCTGCTATTCATGCGAAATGGGCCCCAACCGATCATATTCGATTGTGCGAGCAAGTTCACCGGATGGCGACGGCAAGGGAGAAGGAGGCTTGAATGGCTGACCCAACGCAAACGGCCGTTTGCAGACGGTGAGAGCTACGAAAAATCCATGAGGTAAAGGAGTTGTTTATGACGCACCATCCTTTAACAAACGCGAGTCGTAAGGTTTTTCCCCGCATCGTTGGGCTTGCTGCGCTGGCTCTTGCGCTTGCGACCGTGCCGCGGGCCGGTTTCGGCCAGTCGACCACCGGGGCATCGAGCGTAAAAATTGGCATCATCGGATCCGGCAATATCGGCGGCACGGTAGGAACGCTGTGGGTGAAAGCCGGTCATCCGGTGCTGTTCTCGTCCCGCCATCCCGAGGAGCTAAAACCGCTCGTCAACGGACTCGGACCCCTGGCTCGCACCGGCACGGTAAAGGAAGCCTTTACGTTCGGCGACGTCATTTTGATTGGCGTGCCCTATGGCGCATACCCGCAAATCGGCAAGGATTATGCGCGGGAGTTTGTCGGCAAAATTGTCCTTGATGCCGGAAACGCGGTTCCCAAGCGGGACGGCGCGATCGCCAACGAAGCGCGTGAGAACGGCATCGGCATTACATCGTTGAAATATCTGGCGGGTGCGCGCATTGTCCGCGCGTTCAACACGATGAGCTTTCGCAAGCTCGCAGACAACGCCAACCGGCCTGGAGCGCGCATGGCCATCCCCATCGCAGGCGACGATAAGGAGGCGCTGGCCGTCGCGCAGACCTTGGTCCGAGACGCAGGATTCGATCCGGTCATTATCGGCGGCCTCGAACACGCCAAGTTGTTCGCCCAAGGCGGGCCCTTGTACGGGCAAGACATCACCGCTCAGGAAATGCAGCAGCGCCTCAAGACACTGCGTTGAAGCGATATTCCGAGTTAGAGGCCGCACCTCCGGGGTTTGTCCACGTCGAACGTATACTTCAGTTCACCACTCGAAGTTCAGTCTGCGAGGGGTCGCGCCTTTGACCCACGGATTGGTCCTCTCGCCGTTCCTTGCTGTTTCACGATCACGCGGTCGCCGTCCAGGAGTCGATATCAGACCATAGACGAAGGCAATTCTTCCATTTACAATCGGCTCTGTAGCGAAGCAGGAGGATGAGGAGATTTAGAGGAGAGTTCCATTCTATGAGCAATTTGAACGGACGAATCTGCGTCTTTACCGGATCGAAAACGGGAAAGCGTTCCGAGTATCGCGCGGCGGCGCGCCAGGCCGCGCGGCAACTCGTCGAGCGCGGCTACGGTCTTATCTATGGCGGCGGTAACGTCGGGCTGATGGGTGTGATTGCCGACGCTGCGCTGGAGCGTGGCGGACATGTGACGGGCGTGATTCCGGACGCGCTCGTGAGCCAGGAAGTCGCGCATCGCGGTCTCTCAGAGCTGCGCGTCGTGCAGTCGATGCACGAGCGCAAGGCCGTGATGGCGGATTTGTCGGACGGCTTCATCGCCATGCCCGGCGGGATCGGCACCCTGGAGGAATTCTTCGAAGTACTGAGCTGGGCGCAATTGGGCCTGCACAACAAACCTTGCGGCCTCTTGAATATCGGCGGATACTACGACCATCTCATTCGGTTCATGAATCACGCCGTGGACCAGGAATTTCTCAAGCCCAAGCACCGCGAGTTGCTGATCGTCGAGGAGGAGCCCGACCGGCTACTCGACCGCTTCGAACCCATCATCACGGCTAATGGCGCGAAGCGTTTTGAGCGGAGCAGAATCTGAAGGAGAGGCTACTTTAGCACAATCACTCGCCGATGTGTGCTTGGTAGAAGTCGGCGGCCTGGGCAGCATCATCGCCAAAGAACTCGCTTCGGCGCGGCTGAAAGTCGTCGGGTTCGAACGATGGCCGGTGGCACGCGCACGGGTGCGGATGCAAAAGACTCGGTAGTCAATCTCGCGCAAAGACGCAAAGAGCGCCAAGACAGATAACCGTTTCGGAGCTTGTTCCGCGGAAAGTCATCCGGACCCGTGAGAGCCGATGTCGAAGGCTATTGACCTACTTGTTACCGGTGGGACGGGTTACGTCGGCCGCGAGTTGATCCCCGAACTGCTTGCGCGCGGGCATCGGGTGCGCGCGCTTGCGCGGGAGACTTCACTGGCGCGCGTAACTGCGGGGGCGCAAGCGGTGGCCGGCGATGCTCTCGATGCCGATTCGGTTGCCGCCGCTCTTCGGCTGGACGACACCGTCGTCCACCTGGTCGGCACGCCCCATCCCAGTCCGGCCAAGGCAAAACAGTTTGAAGAAATCGATCTCGTTTCAATCCGCGCGACGGTGAATGCGGCCCGGCGCGTGGGCATCGGCCATCTCGTGTATGTGAGCGTGGCGCAACCGGCGCCGGTGATGCGCGCCTATCTTTGGGTTCGCGGGCTTGGCGAAACGATGATCGAAGAGGCCGGCTTCACGGCGACGATTCTGCGGCCGTGGTATGTCCTCGGCCCCGGCCATCGCTGGCCGATGATTCTATTGCCGTTTTACAAGCTCGCGGAAAGTTTTCCTTCAACGCGGGAAAGCGCCGAGCGGCTCGGCTTGGTGACGATCCGTCAAATGGTAGCTGCGTTGGTTCATGGTGTCGAGAACCCGCCCGATCGCGGCAAGATTCGTATCGTCGACGTGCCGGCGATCCGGCGCGCCGGCAAGTGAACGCTCGACACGGAGGTTTATCGATGACGATAACGGCTCGCAACATATTCACCGGCGCGACTGCGCCACCTGGGCTCGAACAATGCTTGACCTTATTCGAGAGCGCGAATGTGCGCGTCGAGCGCATTGTCTCGCATTTGCACCGCAGCCCGGCGGGTTTTTGGTATGATCAGCCCGAGGACGAGTGGGCGATGGTCCTGCGCGGACAGGCGACGTTGGAATTTACTAACGGTGAATCGCTGGCGATGCGCGCGGGCGATCAGGTGACGATTGCGAGCCACGTGAGGCATCGGGTCATGGAAACCGCCGCCGATACGATTTGGCTCGCCGTGCACGTCAAGCCGCAGCGATGACGGAGTAAGCGAACGTTTCGTCTCAATCGGCACCGAACCCATGCGCATACTCGTCTACGGCTTCGGCGTCTACCGGAGCTTTAAAGAAAACGTAACCGAAAAGATCATTCGCCGGTTGCCGAAGCGGCGGCAGCTCGGAAAAATTATCTTCCCTGTAAAATTTCACCGGCGCCAGTTCATCGATGCCGTCAGGAAGCACAATCCCGAAGTTATTTTGGGCCTGGGTCAATGCTCCCGCGGCCGGCGTTTGAGAATCGAGCGGCGCGCGGTAAATAGGCGGCGCAACGATAGACCTGAGAGGGCAAAGCCGATCGTCCGCGGCGGCCCGCGACAGCTTCCGATCAGCCTTAAATTGAACCTCGGACCGCCGGCGAGATTTTCCCGCGACGCCGGCGACTACGTGTGCAATTACTCGATGTACGTGATCCTCGATTATCTAAAGCGCCGCCGGTTGCCGGTGCGTTTCGGCTTCGTTCATATACCGCATGATTTCGATCCCGGGAGGGCGAGTCTAATTTTGGCGAAGACCATCGATGGAATTGAAGCCGCATCATTCCGGTGACCGTTGCCGCAGAGCCCAACTCATTAAGTGTGGCGTCAAGAAAAACAGAAGCGTCGCGCCGACGACGAGCACTATCCAGACCCAACGGGCCGTCCGTGAAAAATGCGGACTTCGCCAAAGCAATGGCAATGCGAAAGGACCGATGAGCAGCAACAGGGAAACGACGTAGGATTTTCGATAAAACAATTCCGATGGCTGACCGGAAGCTTGGGCGGATTTGTAAGCTTCGGCGATGGCGCTGATCCAAACGAGCAGCAAGGCGAGGGCGAAGGTGATTCTGTTTAATCCGGACTGCGAGTAAATGAGCAATCCCAGCCCCAAACAAGAGCCGATGATCACCAAGCCTTTTCTCGCTTCCTCATTATAGATCTGCCCCCAGCCGGGCACGATCGCCGACAGCACGAGGGCTAAAAGGGGATTTCTTCGAGCGGGCATAGGCGGTGGCTGGGTTTGAACGTCGGGATCATTGTGTTTAACTCGGCGAAAGATTTCAAGAGGCCGATTACGAGCCGGCGCTCGAACTCTTCTCAGCCAGAGGTTGATTTGCTAACATGCGGCTCATTTAGCCAAGGTAGAACGATACGCATTACCGATGACTATTCGCCGCAACCAAGTTGAAGATGCGAAATTCAACCGCCAGGCAGATCTTCCATTTGAGCTTCGGCTCAAGGATTTCGCAATGGCCATGCATGACATCTATGATTTTTTCCATGACGTAAACGTTGGCCTCGTCGAACGCGGGCTTGAGCGGCTGGATGACATGCTTCGACCGGCGATCATGTCTGGCTTTCTATCGGATATGTTGACGGCCAGTCTGGCCAAGCATTCAAGAGCGTTAACTGAAAACCGTTATTTCAATGGGCATCCGGACCTCGTTGTTCGCGGTGTGTACTCTGACAACAGTGTGAAAGCCGGATCGCAAGGCGTTGAAATAAAGACAACGAGGAAAGCTGGAGGCGCCGTCGATACCCACGGTGCGCGGGACCAATGGATGTGCGTGTTCGTTTACACAGTCGACAACAAAACCGAACCGGCGCGGGAACGGCAACCGATGAGCTTCACAGAGGTTTACCTGGGACATGTCTCGACGCAGGACTTCCGCAAGAATCCACGAGGGGAACTTGGAACGCGAACCGCGACGCTTCACCGCGAAGGGATAGAGAAGCTGCGTCAAAACTGGGTCTATAGATTGAACGAATGATTCCCGCCGTTCTTGAACGCCGCGAGTTTCGGAATCGCCTTGATGGCGATCCCAAAGTAGCGGGAGTCTTTTTCAGTTCCCAAGCTTTCGTAACCGATTGCTTCCGCCGCCGCTAACGTAGAACCCGACCCGGCGAAAGGATCTAGCACGGTGCCTTCTCCAAGCGGAAGAACGCCGCGCACGAGTGCGCGCAAAAAAGCTTGAGGCTTGAGACTGGGATGAGGCGCCAGGGTACGCTCGGATTTATGCGTCGGCGACGATGGGATGACGTCGCCAAAAGGCCGGTCGGCGGAGGGCCGCCTGAATCCACCCGTTTTCCACTTGCGAAGATTATCTTGCACGCGTCCTTCGATGGGCTTGCGAAAAACGATCCAAGGTTCCCACATCGAACGCGGCATTACGCTTACGCCGGGAAACTCCCGGTGTGCATGTTTCGGTCGATCGCCGCCACGCATCGTCATGACCAGGCGTACGATTTCTCCGCGGCGCTCCAGTCCCGCGCGTGCCAGCGCGCCTGAGACAACGTACGACAGGAGCGGATTGCTGGCGACGACAACGTTCGCGCCGGGGACGAGGACCGGAAGCAGCGCCCGGCCCCAGTTAAGAAAGAACCGCCCAAGCGCGTCCAGATCTTGCGGAGACAAGACCGTAAAGCGCGGCAGCGGCGATCGCTTTGCGCCATCGAACGCCGGCGGGATTCGCCAGACTCCACCCTTGCCTTTGTACAGTTTTTCTTGTTGCTGCGGGCTGTATTCGACCAAGCCGTAAGGAGGATCGGTCACCACCGCATGGATCGAGTTCTCAGGCTGTTCTCCCAGCCATTCGAAACAATCGGCTTCAATAAGTTTTGTTCTGCCGAAAACAAAAGACCTTGAGGGCGGCTGCCGTCTTGCTTTTAATCCGCAGGCTGCAGCCGGAGCTTCACGGATCATGTATTTGCCGCGGTCCTGACGACGAAAGAGCGAACCGGAGTTGAGCCGAAGATAGGAACGGACGCTAGAGGCTGCCGCGGTGCCGAGCAATTCACTGACCGCACCGTGAATTTCACTGACGGATGCGCCGCGTGGCTTGCTCGATAAGATGGTGACAATGGCGTCCCGCACCTCGCCCGGCCGCCGACGCGCGTTAGCTTGGAGTTTTCGCTCAGCCGCCATTGAAAGTGACGCTACGACGTCTAGACGTCATTGTCAATTCTTGGGGTTATCTGGGCGCGGGTTTTCCCCCAAGGTTTGAGGATCACGCCGTAAAACAGGCTCGCCAGCGAGAAAGACCCAATCAGCATCCAGAGCATCGGCTCGTAGGTGTGTGTGCTGTCGTAGCGCCCGCGATTACTGGTTACCGGCCCCGCGACGCTGCTCCACACATAGAAGATGCTCATGTAGCCACGTATTTTGGCGAAGTGTTTTCTGCCAAAAAGATCGCCGACCATGGCCCAAGCGATGGGATAGGTGGATTCGACACGGTAAGAATCAAAACGAAGAGCAAGAGGGACTCAATCGAATCGGTGAAGAACGGAAGGAGCATGGAACCGGCCAGCGCTATTGGGCGTCGCCTTCAGCCGCGGCCTTGAGCCGCCGCTGGCGCACGGCGTCCGCCAGCATGTCGAGCAACGCGCGGCTGTCTTCCCAGCCGATGCAGGCGTCAGTCACGCTCTGACCGTAGACCAACTCTTTGCCCGGGACCAGGTCCTGGCGGCCGGCCTTGAGGTGGCTTTCGACCATCACGCCGAAAATGCGCCCATCGCCGCCGGCGATCTGCGCCGCGACCTCGCGCCCGACGTCGAGCTGTTTCTCCGGCTCTTTGGCGCTGTTGCCGTGGCTGAAGTCGATCATCAGCCGCGCCGGAATACCTCCCTCAGCCAAATTCTTTCCCGCGGCGTCGACGTTGGCAGAGTCGTAGTTCGGCCGTCTGCCGCCACGCAGGATTACGTGGCAATCCTCGTTGCCCGCGGTGGAGACAATGGCCGTTGTACCGTCTTTGGTCACGGAGAGAAAATGGTGCGGCGCTTGCGCGGCGCGAATGGCGTCGATGGCGATGCGCACGTTGCCGTCCGTGCCGTTTTTGAAGCCGACGGGACAGGAGAGGCCGGAGGCGAGCTCGCGGTGCACCTGGCTTTCGGTCGTGCGCGCGCCGATGGCGCCCCAGGAAATGAGGTCGGCGATATACTGCGGCGTGATCATGTCGAGGAACTCGGAGCCCGCCGGCATGCCCAACTCATTGAGATCCAGCAGCAGCTTGCGGCCGATGCACAAGCCGTCGTTGATGCGAAAGGTGCTATCGAGGTTAGGATCGTTGATGAGTCCCTTCCAGCCAATCGTCGTGCGCGGCTTTTCAAAATAGACGCGCATCGCCACCAAGAGATCGGCATCGAGGCAGTCCTTTGCCTCTTTTAGTTTCCCCGCGTACTCTTTGGCGGCCTTCACGTCGTGGATCGAACAGGGTCCCATGATAACCAGCAACCGGTCATCGGCCCCGTGCAGGATACGATGGATCGCCTGCCGCGTATCGTACACGGTGCGCGCGGCGCGCTCGGTGATGGGGAACTCGCCGAGCACATGAGACGGCGACACCAGCTCCTTGATTTCCTTGATTCTTAGATCGTCGGTCCGGTACTTCATGCCAGCTTACGATTCCTATAGCGCCTCATCATATCCGATAATTGAAGAAAATCTAGCCAATTGCTCTTGGTTGAGATCAACGTGCCTTAGCCCGGCGAAGGGAGGTGGGGAAATGGTTCGGACCTTGCCTTACCGTGTGGCATGATCCTCGTCCTAGTAATAGTCTGGGCTAGAAATCCCGCCAATTGCGAAAAGATTTCTCCGCGTACAGTTTCTCGACATCCACCGGAATTCGAATGCCGCGGCTGGCAAGATACCCGGCGATGGGCTTGAGGGGCAGGCCGACGGCGGCAAGGTAGTCGCCCTCGATCGATTCGATCAGGGCGCGGCCCTCGCCTTGGATCGAGTAGGCGCCGGCTTTGTCGAGGGATTCGTTGCAGGAAAGATAACGCTCGATCTCCGCGTCCGTAAATGCGCGCATCTTTACCGAAACTTCCTCGACGATTCGCAGCCCCGGCCCGCCCACGCCGTCGAGGAGCGCGATGCTGGTGAGGATGCGATGGTTCTTACCTGACAAAGTGCGCAGGAGTTCCCTCGCGTGTTCAAGCCCGTTGGGTTTCCCAATTTTCTCGCCGCCGACTAAAATCATCGTGTCGCTGCCGATAACGATGGCTTGCGGATTATTTTTGGCGACGGACTGGGCCTTGCCGAGCGCGAAGTCGAGGACCTCGGCTTCGGCGGGGCAGTGGGGTGATAGGGTTTCTTCGAAGTTCGGCGCAATGGCGGCGAAGGGCAGGCCGAGCAGCGCGAGTATCTCTCTGCGGCGCGGGGAGCTGGAAGCGAGAATGAGTCTCATGAAACGAGTCGTTCAGGGCTGGAGTGTGTGCGCTTCTGGTGAGGTCGGCAGACGGACCGCCGCGAATGCGTTGCCGAGCGAGGCGGCGTAGGCGCGCACGAGGGCGGCGACGTCGTCGAGGTCTTTTACGCGCACCATTTGCGCGCGTAGTTCTGCCGCGCCCCGCGATCCCTTGCAATACCAGGCGAGATGTTTGCGCATACCGACAAAGCTGTGAATCTGGGTGTGCCCGGCGAAATGAGCGCTGTGCTCGAGCATGACGCGAAAACGTTCCGCCAAACTCACCGGCACGTTGTGGATCATCTCCCCGCACTGCGAACGCAGAGCTTGTTTCACCTGCTCCTTGGCGCGAAAGATCCACGGCTCGCCCTGGGCCGCGCGGCCGATCAAAACCCCGTCCACGTGGGTTTCGCGGACGCGGCGATAGACATCCGCCATGTCTCGGAGATCGCCGTTGCCGAGAATCAACGTGTGGGAAGTTTTCCCGATCTCGACGGCCCGGGCGATGGCGTCCCAATCGGCGCTGCCTTTGTATTGCTGCTTGAGCGTGCGGCCGTGGAGCGTAATCGCGGCGGGTTTCTCTTCGAGCAGAGTTCGAATCCACTCCTCGACGACGACGTCGTCGTAACCCAGACGGGTCTTGACCGAGACCGGGATCGCTCGGCGCGCCTGCGGAGTCTCACGATCGGTTCTCAGGCGGTTCAATTCCAGGACTCCTTGGATAAGCGCCGGCTTCAGGCCGAGATCGTCCAACGTTTGACCGGCGGACCAATCCTCTATGCCTTGACGCGCGGCCCGGATGATCGACTGAGCCAGCTCGGGCTTGAGGATCAGCCCCGCGCCGCTCCCCTTGCTGGCCACGGTCTTGGCGGGGCAGCCCATGTTGATGTCCAGGCCGTCGAAGCCGAGCTCGCCGATCACGTGGGCCACCTTGTAGAAAAGCTCCGGCGTGTGGCCGTAGATCTGCGCGACGACGGGGCGCTCGATCTCGCTGTAGGCAAGATCCCTGATGAGCGTGTGGGTCGCGTAGAGCGCTGCGTCGACGTTGACGAATTCGGTCACGGTAACGTCCGGCGGCCCGTACTTCGCCGTGATGAAGCGAAAAGAGGCATCGGTTACCCCGTCCATGGGCGAGAGACCGATGATCGGCTTCGCGATGTCGCGCCAAAAGTTCATAAAGCTACGAGTTTAAAATACCATTGCCCGTCCGCCTCCGCAAATTTCGTCGAACCGCGGCGATGGCTGGCGATTAAAAAATCGGCTCCCTCTTCCATCAAGAGTTTTTTTCACTACAATAACTGAGGGATCTCGATCGAGGTAACGTCCCCGATTCATGGGGAGGTCGGATATGCGCAAATGGATTATCGCCGCGTCGGCGCTGTTGTTACTCTGCATTGCGGCGTTGGTCGTGGTATTGAATCTAAATTCCCTCGTTAGACGCAACAAGGACTACCTGCTCGCCCAGGCGGAGCAGGCCCTGGGTCGCAAAGTTGCCGTGGGCGATGCCGAGCTGACGATATTCGATGGCATCGGGGTCCGGCTCACGAACTTCGTCCTGGCCGACGATCCCGCTTATTCCTCCGAGGACTTCGTACGGGCCAAGGACATGCAAATCAATGTCGAGCTGTGGCCGCTGTTCCGCAAGGAGTTTCAGGTAAAAAGGA
>Ga0326597_10002690_pt1 | contig 26279 bp, 20 predicted proteins | sample RVTome_12_FD_203789 | JGI IMG/M metagenome (GOLD analysis project Ga0326597, IMG submission 203789) | Soil microbial communities from uranium-contaminated site in the Upper Colorado River Basin, Wyoming, United States - RVT100D185 | ecosystem: Environmental > Terrestrial > Soil > Contaminated >... | reverse complement strand
CCGCCCGCCCCCCCCCCCCCCCCCGCGCTGTGAGGCTGCCAGCAGGTGGTCCGGTCCGGGTACATGGGTGACACCCGTGTCCGGGTACATGGGTGACACTTGATCGTGGAGCCAGGGGGCTCCCGGGTGTGACCGTGCCCGGATGCCCTGGCACAAGACGAACCCTGTGAACGAGCGATTGAAGTTCGTGGCGGCGGCCCAAAGCGGGCGGCGGACCATGACGGAGCTGTGCGCGGAGTACGGGATCAGCCGCAAGACCGGCTACAAGTACCTGAAGAGGTACGCGGAGGAGGGCCTGGAAGCGCTCCGGGAACGCTCGAGAGCTCCGCACACGCGCCCGAACCAGACCTCCGAGAGGGTCGAGGCGGCGATCCTGCGCGTCCGGAAGGCGCATCTGACCTGGGGGTCGAAGAAGATCCTGGCCGTCCTCGAGCGCAAGTGGGAGGCCGACGAGCTGCCCGCGAGGAGCACGGTCGATGCCATCCTGGGGCGCGCTGGGGTGGTGCGACCTCGCAAGCGTCGGGGACGGCAGCGACGGAGCGGTCCGCCGGTCGTCGATGCGCACGCGCCGAACGACGCATGGTCGATGGACTTCAAGGGATGGTTCCGAGTCGGCGACGGTACGCGGTGCGACCCGCTGACGGTCAACGACGTGGCGACGCGGGCATCGCTCGAACTCCGAGCCATGGTCGCACCGAAGCTCGAGGACGTGCAGTACAGGCTCGAACTCCTCTTCTGGGAGCTGGGCCTGCCGTGGGCCATCCTCAGCGACAACGGGCCTCCGTTCGCCTCGCGGGGGATCGGCGGCCTGTCGCGGCTGAGCGTGTGGCTGCTCCGCCTGGGCGTGCTGCCGATCTACATCCAGCCGGGTCATCCCGAACAGAACGGCAGGCACGAGCGGTTCCACGAGACGGTGAAGGCGGAGACCGCGACCCCTCCGCGGGCGTCGATCCGCGCTCAGCAAAGCGCCTTCAGCGGCTGGCGAGTCGAGTACAACGACGAGCGTCCTCACGAGGCCCTGGGGATGCGGATGCCGGGCGAACTCTACGTTCCGTCCGAACGCCAGATGCCCCTCGTTCTGCCCGAGCACGAGTACGACGATGCCTTCGAGATCCGCCGCGTGCGTCGCGATGGATCGATGAAGTGGGGAGGCGGTTTCGTCTTCGTCGGCGAAGCACTCGCCGGCGAACAGGTCGGCGTCGAGGACGTGGACGATGGACACTGGCACGTCCACCTCGGCCCGATGCGGTTGGGCGTGCTGCACGAGAGGTCCCGGACCGTGATGCCCTTGCCGCTCGAGGACGACTAGCACGGTGTTACCCATGTGCCCGGACACGCGAATCGACAGTACCTGCGGAGCACGATGGCCGACCGGGCCAGGACCCTCCCCCCAGGTGCTTCGCACGCGCCGCACGGGCCCTCCAGCGCCGTCCGCGACCCCTTGCAGAGGCACAACTCGCCTCGCGAGCCCGGGGTCTCGCGGACAGATCACGCCTCGCATGGCTCCGGAGTTTTCCACAATCCGCCAGTCTCCTCCCCCTGGACCCCCTCCTCCCGGGGGCTTCGCCCCCGGACCGCCGCGCTCCGCTTCAGCCAGCTTGAGGGCTGGCTTCGCGCGGCTCCCCCGAGGAACGGGGGGCTCCGCCCCCCGGACCCCCCGAAGGACGATCGCGGTGTCACCCATGTGCCCGGTCAGAAGTGTTACCCATGTCCCGGGTTGCACAGATCAGCGGGGAGAGTCGCATGGGATTCCTCCTTTTCATCAGCGAGTCCGAGCTGCACAGGGACCCGCAGGATCGAGCAGGCCGCGAACGGATCGCCCGCGCGGCCGCCGCCCTGGGTGCCCTGGGTGCCCTGGGTGCCCTGGGTGCCCTGGGTGCCCTGGGTGCCCTGGGTCCGGCGCCCATCCTACCCCGATCCCCGCGAGAGGGGGAGTGACCCCGATCCGGGCCACGCCGACACCCTTTGGCACGTGCCCGCACGCTGAGGGGCGGCGGCGGGCGGATCAGTAGAGCCGCCCGGCGCTGGCGGCGCTGAGGGCGGAGAGCTCGTCGCGGTGGACGACGTGGTCGAGCTCCAGCGGCGGGCGGGCGTCGTTCCACACGAGGTACGCCTCGTCGTCCCCCAGCGTCCTGCCGGCGCCCTGCCCCTCCGCGCGCGGCGTGACCCGCGCGCGGCCGTCGAGACAGCAGATGCAGGTGCCCTCGGCCAGCACCTCGACTCCCACCGCGCGGCCGGCGAGCGCGACCTCGGCCTGCGGCGTGCGGATCAGGACGCGCTCGCCGAGACCCGGCGCGGTCGAGACGCGCAGCCCGCCGGAGGCGAGCTCGATCACCAGCATGCCATCCGCCGCGCGCGGCAGCAGCCGGACGTCCGAGCCGGGCGCCAGCTCGAGCAACAGCTCTTCGCTGCGGTAGGCCCGGAAGGTCTCGGTCGTGACGAGACGGCAGCCGCCCGCTTCGAGGCGCGCGCTCAGGGTCGCGCGGTCGCCGTACGACACGGGCCGGCCGTCGATCGCGACGGTCGGCGAGCCGGCGTAGTCGACCGCGCTCCAGGGGCCGTCCCGCCCACCCCAGGGCGCGAACAGCACGACCAGGGCGGCGGCCGCGATCAGGCCGGCGGCCAGCGCGCGGGGAACGCTCCAGAGGCGCGCGCGGGCGGCGCGCGGGGCGGCGACGAAGCGCCGGCGCAGCTCGGCCCGGAACGCGGCGCGCGCAGCGGGCACGCGCCACGCGGCGAGGGCGGCCTCGGGCTCGGCGCGCTCCGAGGCGCCGGCCACGAAGCGGCGCTTGAGCTCGGAGCGGAACTCCGCGCGGGCGTCGGGGGCGGGCATGTCGTCCAAGGCTCGTCTCAGCTCGCCGGGAACCTCGGGCTCCTCGGCCGTCCCTTCGCCGGGAGCGCCGCTCACGTGACCGTCCCTTCCCCGCCCGGCCCGAGCTCCGGCCCCAGGCTGGCGCGCAGCGCCTCGAGCGCGCGCGAGTAGCGCTTGCGCACGGCGGTCTCGTTGCGGTCGACGATGCGCCCGATGGCGGCGAAGGAAAGGCCCTCGAAGTAGCGCAGGATCAGGGTCACGCGCATGCTCTCGGGCAGCTCCCCGACGGCGCGCGTGATGCGCTGGCCCAGCTCGCGGCCTTCGAGCAGGCCGCTCGGGCCGGGGGCCTTGGAGACCGCCGGCGTGGGTCGCTCGCCGTCGTCGAGGGCGACCTCGCGCAGGGCCGTCTGGTGCCGGCGCGAGCGCCAGTAGTCGCGCACGCGGTTGGTGGCGATCGTGAGGACCCAGGGCGAGAGCGGTCGCGCGGGGTCGTAGAGCCGCATGGCCTGCTGGAGGCGCATGAACACGTCCTGCGTCAGGTCCTCGGCCAGGTGCTCCTCGCCGACCATGCGCCGCACGGTGCCGTAGACGCGCTCGAACCAGGCGTCGTAGAACAGGCCCAGCGCTTCCGGATCGAGCGCGGGCAGGCGCTCGACCACCCCGCGCGGGAGCCCGTCGTCCTCGCGCTCCACGCTCGCTCGCAACAGCTCTTCCGGTGATCCGTCGGTCACGGCTCCCACTCCCTTCGTTCCGCCGCCGGGCGGGATCGTGACGGAAAAAGGTGGTAATACCGAGCCCGCGCAATCCCCACCACTTCTCCGGTGTCGCTGGAAGTGGTGTGGATTGCGCGGGCTCGGTACTCCCGTCAGGGCCCGAAGGTCACGCGCACGCCGTTGGTCAGGTTGAAGCCGCTCGCGCAGGGGCCGCCGGAGGGGTCGCGGTACCAGCCCTGGAAGCTGCGGCTGTCGCCCGCGCCCCAGCCGCCCAGGGCGCCCAGGCCGGGGCCCCAGGCCGCGCCGCCGCTCGCGTCGGGGTAGGCCACGCCCAGGCGCACGACGTTGACGCCGGCGCAGCGCAGGCCGTCGCCGAAGGCCACGCCGTCACCGCCGTTGAGCGAGTTGTCGCCGGCGAACAGCAAGCTCGGCTGGCCGGGCAGCATGTTGCCTGACTCGAACTCCAGGTCGTCGGCCCCGGCGCTGTCGCTGCCGAAGCCGTTCAGGACCGCGCCCGCGCCGGTCGAGTTCGCGCAGCCTACGTCGGCCGCGCCGGGATTGCCGCAGGGCGGGGCCGTGCCGGAGCCGTCGCAGAAGCAGTAGTTCGTGCCGACCGGGATCTGCGGGTCCAGTTGGTTGACCCACACGTCGGTGCCGGTGCAGCGCCCGAAGACCATGTCCTTGTCGCCGTCGTTGTCGAGGTCGAACGTGGCCACGTCGTGCATGCCGCGCAGGTCGTTGGCGGTCGTGCCGACGACGCCGCGCCAGCCCGTGCTGCTCGTGTTCTCGGCCTCCTCCCGCAACGTGATCTGGTCGCCGGGGTTGCCGCCCGGGTTGTGGTAGACGTGGCAGCGGCGACCGCAGCCGCTGATGTCCACGTCCACGTCGCAGACGATCACGTCGGCCCAGCCGTCCTGGTCGAGGTCGACGATGTAGTTGTCGCTGCCGAAGCCGTCGTCCCCGCCGGTGAGGAACTGGAAGGTCTTGGCCGCCCCCCAGGTCACGCGCCCGAAGACGTCGGGGCCGAGGTTGTAGCGGTAGCGGTCGAGCCCGTCGTCGCTGACCACCACGTCCGTGCGCCCGTCGTTGTTCAGGTCGCCGATGTTCGTGTGGTACGGAGCGTTGTGGTGGAAGTCGTCGAACAGGTCGAAGAAGCCCTCGTTGCCGGGATCGTTGTAGCTGATCGCGACGTACTGCGGCGCGTTCAGGGCCGTGTCCTTGACGATGTCGCGCACCCCGTCGCCGTTCATGTCGTGCACGTTGGTGGACACGCCGAAGGCCGACTCCAGCATCTGGGCCGTCATGCGCAGCGTGCTCTCGTCGACGAAGGTGCCGCTGCCGTCGTTGATCAGCAGGCGGTCGTTCATGTCGCCGCCCGAGTTGTCGCCCGAGTCGTAGTCTCCGAAGTACAGGTCCGCGAAGCCGTCGCCGGTGACGTCGCCGGCGTCCACGCTGCAGAACTTGGGCCACGAGGGGTTGCCGTTGATCAGGAGCTGCGGGAAGCGCGCGTCTTCGTGCCGCAGGCCGAGCCAGTCGCCGTTCCCGTCGTCGCCGAGGTTCCTGTAGACGCGCGGATGCGAGATGTGCTTGGGCTGGCCGGGGCTCAAGGTCGTGGCCGTGACGACGTCGAGCCAGGTGTCGTTATCCACGTCGACGATCACGACGTCGCGGTCGTTGGTCGGGGTCAGGAAGCCCTGGTCCCCGCCGACCGTCGACGCGCTCGCGTACTGGGCCGTGCGGTCGACCAGCGTGCCGCCCTCGTTCATGAACAGCACGTTCCTGCGGCGGCCGCTGGTCGTGAACGGCTGCTTGCGCACGCAGACCAGGTCGATCCAGCCGTCCTTGTCCAGGTCGCCGTGGGCGTAGTCCTTCTCCTCGGTGTCGCCCAGGCCGACACCGTCCTCGGCGACGAGGCGCGAGTTGTCCTTCGCGAACTCCACCCACTCGTTGCCGAAGCCCTGGGCCGCGGCCGTGGCGGAGAGCGCGGCCGCGAGAAGAAGCGCCGCGCCGAGCCGGCCGGCGCGCGACGGAATCACCTGCACCATCATCTGAAAGACCTCCGGGAATGCCGACGCGGCCGGTCGCGGGAGGGCCCGCCAATCGCCAGCCTACGCAACCGTCATGGTAGTGCCCGCCGCCGGCGCGCGACACGGCCTCGGTCGGGAAGATCCGCGCCTGGGATGGAATCGCGTAAGAGCCGCGTCAGGGACGGCGGACGGCGACACCCTGCCCGGCGCTGCTCAGCGCGCGACGCCGCGCCCCTGCAGGGCGTGCAGAGCGCCGTAGAAGCTGGCGCCGCGGTCCCGGCCCAGGGCGCGCAGATCGCCCGCCAGGCCTCCCAGGTCGCGCGGCACGCCGAAGAACCATCGGCCGGGGAACGAGCCGCGCACGCTCCCGTCGGTCGCGCCCGGCCCGAAGGCGTGCGCGTCCTCGAGCAGGTCGCCGACCCGCGCCGGCCCCAGGTAGACGACCTGGATCATGTCGCGCCGGTCGACCAGCAGCGTAGCCGGCAGCGCCGTGCGCTCGCGCCGCCCGACGACGTGAGCGAGCAGCGCCTGCAGCACGTCGGCGGCTTCGGGCGAGGGCACGACGGGCTCGAAGCCAGGGTCGTTCATCGACGGCGCCACGCGCTCCTGAAACAGCGCCAGGGCCGCCTCGACCTCCTCGGGCGCGTCGACGGTCACGGGCAGGACGTCCGCGCCGACCAGGATCAGCTCGTCCGAGCGCCGCGCGAGCTCCTCCAGCTCTACGACGCACGGCGCGCACCAGTGCGCCCACAGCGTCACGATCCGCACCCGGTCGGGCTCGCGCGGGCCGTACAGCTCGGCCCGCAGCTCGGGTGGGAGGGGCAGCGGCGTGCGCAGCACCACGCGCGCCGCCGCGCCCCGGTCGGGCCACGGCGCGGCGTCCGGCGCGAGCGACACGGAGCGGCGCGGCAGCGCGAGCGGCTCGTCCGTGTCCTGGGTGATCCGGTAGGCGCGGTCGGCCGGCAACGGCCCGAAGCGCTGCGGCTCGCCGCCCGGCCAGTGCACGGTCAGGCCGTCGATCGTCTCGCGCGCGCCGAGCGCGAAGGTCAGGCGCGCGCTCGACTGCGCCAGGTATCCCTCGCCGGCGCGCAGCTCGCGCGTCCAGCGCTCGTCCCCGGCGCGGATCTCGACGCGCGCGCCGACCGCGTCGCGGTTGCAGCGCGTCCCGACCAGGTCGAAGGCCACGAAGTGGTGCCGGCCGCCGGCCTGGTTGCGCGCGAAGCGCAGCTGCGGGCCGGTCCGGTTCTTGAGCCACAGGTCGACCGCGCCGTCGCCGTCCCAGTCGCCGGCCGCGACCGCCCGCCCGTCGTCCAGGAAGTCGAGCCCGGCCGCGGCCGAGACGTCCACGAAGCGACCGCCGCCCAGGTTCAGGTAGGCGCAGTTGCGCTCGTGACCGCTCCAGGACGCGCCCGCGTCCATCAGGCCCGAGACCTCCGCCCAGCCCGCCCGGTACGGAGCGCTGCGCTCGCTCACCTCGGCGCCGGCCGGCGACTGCGACGCCACGCGCCGCCAGAACAGGCTTCAGAGGTCGTGCGCGTCCCTGCCCGTCACGAAGCCGTTGGGTACGACGGCGTCCGGCAACCCGTCGCCGTCGAAGTCGGAGAAGAGCGCGCCCCAGGCCCAGCGCCCCATGCGCAGGCCGGACACGTCGCTCTGGTCCTCGAACGTGCCGTCGCCGCGGTTCAGGAGCAGCGTGTTGCCGAGCGACAATCGCCGCACCCCGGCGCGCAGCACCTCGTCGCCGGCCTGGAAACGCGGCTGGTCGGAGACGCGCCGCCCGGCGGCGGAGAACATGTTGCTGATCAGCAGGTCCGGGTCGCCGTCGAGGTCGACGTCGGCGAAGCTGACGCCCATGCCGGCGGCCTGGTCCTCGGCGTTCGCCTGCGCCGCGACGTCGACGAACATCCCGCCGTCGTTGCGGAACAGGTTGTTGCGGCCGAAGTCGTTGGCGACGTACAGGTCCAGGTCGCCGTCGAGGTCGTAGTCGGCCCACACGCCGACCATGCTGAAGCGGTCGTTGCCCTCGCCCAGGCCGACCGCGTCGGTGACGTCGGTGAAGCCGGCCTCGCCGTCGTTTCGCAGCAGGTGGTTGCGCGGCCCGTTGCGCGCGTCGTGGAACGGCAGCGGGACGCTGTCGCCGTAGGACGTCTTGACGTAGCGCACGGCGTACAGGTCGAGGTCGCCGTCCAGGTCGTAGTCGGCCGCCGCCAGCGAGTAGAAGGCGGCGTCGGTGGCCGCGCGCAGGCTGCGCGCCGGCCTGAAGCGGCCCTCTCCGTCGTTGGTCGAGACCACGATGGTCGGCCCGATGGCGCAGAACAGGTCGCGGTCGCCGTCGTTGTCGAAGTCGATCAGGAGCACGCCCTTCGTGTCGTCCAGCCACGCGCAGCCGGCCTCGAGGGCGCGCTCGGTCGCCGTGCCGTCGGGGTTCTGGACGAAGAGCATGTTCGGCAGGCCGGTGCCGGTCGCGACGTACAGGTCGTCGAGCCCATCGCCGTTCACGTCCCCCAGCGCGATCCCGTTGTGGCCCCAGAAGTTGCGCTCACCCACGTCGTCGATGCGGCCGAACCAGTATTCGCAGCCGCGGGCCAGGAGGTCCGTCACGCCGCCGGCCCGCGCGAGCACGGCGCGCGTGCGCTCGGCGAAAAGTGGACGGTCGACGCGCACGAGGTCGAGTTCGGTCACGCGAAAGGTATCGATGAGCGGGGTCTCGACCTCCTCGAGATGGCCCCAGTCGATCCGCCAGCGCCCGGTCTGCTGGATGCGGCCCTCACCGACGGTCCCGCTGGCTTCGTACAGGACGTCCGTCGTGAAGAGGGCCCCGCGGATCGTCACCCCCACCACCTTGAAGTGCACCGAAACGGCGGTGGCACCCGACAAGGGCATGGTCACGTTGCGCACGGCGTCGAGCGGGTCCAGGAAGATCCTATCGAAGACCGATTCGGCGTCATCGCGCACATCGGGCCTTCGAAGACGCTCGACCGAGATCCCGCCTTGGGCCCACGTCTGCCTCGCAGTGAGTTCAACGGCGCCGAACGAGAAGGGGCCGACGTCGTAGTGCTCCTCGAACAACCCCTCGCTCTGGAAGCCGTCCAGGGTCGGATCGTCCTCGATCGCCACCGCCAGCTTCGCGAGCTGCGCGCCCGCCGCGTCGCCCAGGCGCTCGCTCTCCCAGTCGTCCTGCGCCGCGGCCGGCGCGACGGCGAGGAACAGTGCGACGAGGCGATACGGTGTCAGACACCGTATCGTCATGGACAGACGGTCACGGCCAGGGCGTCGGTCAGGCCGACGCCGGTGCCGTCCGGGTGGGTCACGTCGCGCTGCCAGTACTGGGCGTAGAAGATCGTCCCTGGGCCGAAACCGGCCGCGGCCATCTCGGCCTGGCTGAAGAAGTGGTCGTACGTACCGGAGCAGTCCACCGTCGGGCCGGGCGTGCCGCCCGAGCTCTGCACGGCGGTGCGCACGACCGGCGCGGCGACGCACAGCGTGCCGCCCATGAAGGGCCGGCCGTCGGGAGCGAGCCCCCAGAACATCAGGCCGTTCGACTGGTTGATCACGCTCGCGGCCGTGACGTGGAAGTCGTCCGGGCCGGTCAGGGTCGCGCCGCCGCTGGAGCCGATCGCCGGCGTGCAGCCCTGCGAGTTGACCTTGGCCGTGCAGTACGGCGTCACGTTGCACTCGATCACCGTGATCGTCAGGTCCTGGACCGCCCCCGGCTCGACGGGCATCACGGCCCAGTAGGGATCGGCGTCGGACGCCCCCGCGCGGATGGCGTTGGCGAACAGGTTCGCGGCCGAGAGCGTGTACACGCCAGCCGTCGCCGGGGCGGTCAGGCTGCCGCGCACCAGCTCCGTGCTCGCGTGCCCGATGCCGAGCATCACGTCGCCGACGGGCTGCGGGGCGAAGCCCTGCTCGATCGTGTTCTGCGCGCCGCCGACCTGGATCAGGTCGCCGCCGATCGGCGTTCCGCCGAAGCCGGCCGGGTTGTTCAGACCCAACGGCGAGGCGAAGTTCAGCATCTCCGTCGTCGTCGGCGGGTCGGCCTGCGGCAGCGCGCCGCCGTCGAACGAGAGGTCGAAGGCGAACATCGCCAGGCCCTGGTTCTGGGTGTCGCTCAGCTCGCCCAGAACGACGTAGTCGACCGTCGCGCCGGCCGCGACCGTGACCTGGGTGCCGCCGCCGCTCTCGATCGAGAGCCTGAGCCGCACGTCGGCCTGCGCCGTCACCGCGCCGAGGGCCACGAGGGCCGCCGCCAGGGCGGCCTTGCGCGCGCAGCCGTGAGCTCGTCTCTTCATGTTCTCGTGCTTCATCGCTCCCCTCCTACGGCAGGTTCCCGGTCCAGCCGCGTTGCAACAGCCCGAACTCGATCAGATCGAAGTCGCCGTCCTGGTCGACGTCGCAGATCGCGCCCGGGTCGTCGGGACCGATCGTTCCGGCGCCGGGCCCGGTCAGGAAGGGCTCGATGAAGAACCAGTCGAACTCGTCGAGGTCGTTGTCGATCTCGAAGTCGAGCTCGATCCGGCCCAGGGAGCCGAGGAAGGCCACGACCAGGTCGCGCTCGCCCTGGCCGAGGGCGAAGAAGGCGTCGCTCGCCGCCTGCCCCTCGCCGGCGTGCTCGGCGATGGCCGCGACGACGTCGTCCTCGAAGAAGCCGCCCGTCGCGCGGCCGTCGTGCAGCAGGCGCTCGCGGAAGCGCAGGCCCCACAGGGCGCGCGTCTGCATGATCGTCTCGGTCGCCAGGCCCTGCACGATCCCGTCGCCGAGGCTCCCCATGTCGTGCAGCAGGAAGTCGGAGTACGGCTTGATGGGCACGCCGGAGAGCGCCGCCTCGGGGGCCGTGCCGGTGACGAAGCCGGGCGTGTAATGGCAGCCGCCGCAGCCGATCCCGTCGAACAGCGTCTCACCCGCCATGCCCGAGCGCGGCGTCTGGGCAGGGGCCGCGAGGAAGCGCTGGAAGTCGGTGAAACGATCGACCTTCGTGAAGCCCTGGGCGTCCGGCACGTCCTCCGGATCGGCGACCGCGTCGCACAGCGCGAGCTGGTCCTGGTCGCCGTTCGGCGCGGTCTCGTTCGGCAGGAAGACCGTGGTCAGCCCCATCTCGCCCAACGAGGCGTCGATCGAGAACGACTTGACCGTCGCGATCACGCCCTTCCAGCCGAAGCGCGCGGGGCGCAGCGGCGCGTTGGGGTCCTCGAGCAGCGGCACCATGTGCGCGAACCCGTTCAGCCCCGGCGGCTGGTTGTCCGCCAGGAACAGGATGTCGGCGTCCTCGATCGTCTCGAGCAGGCCGCCGCCCATCGTGGTCGGCGTCAGGCGCCCGGCGATGACGTCGGCCTGCGGCGGGACGTGCTCCTCGCAATCGACGGAGATGGCCTGCTCCTGGAGCAGGCTGCCGCCGAGGTGCGCGAGCGGGTCGAAGGGCCGCCCGCCCCCGGCCGCGCGGCCGAAGCGCGTGACGGTGCGGTCGCTGGCGCCGCCGACCGCGGGGCCCGAGTGGCACCCGCCGCAGGAGCGGTCGTTGAAGGCCGGTCCGAGGCCGTCGGCGGCCTCGATCGGGGTGTTGAACACCACCCGGCCCTGGTGGAAGCGTTGGAGCTGGTTCGGACCGAGGCCCCGCAGGGGCTCACCGAGCCGGGGCTGCAACTCCTGGGCGAACGCGGCGCCACAGAGCAGAAGCACCGCCCCCGCGGCAGTCGAGCACGTCTTCATGGTCGCACCTGTGTCCTGTCGTCGTCTGGTCTCGCACAGAAGTCCGACCGCGGCGCGCAAGGAGGGAGCGAGCCGCTCGTCACGACGCGCCGACCGGCCCGCGCCCCGCTCTCGTGCCCGGCGAGGCAGAGGATCGGGCAGTCGAGTATGTTGGGCGGCGCCGGATCCCGCAACCGGGCACGTGCAAGTCCAACGTACATTGCCGAGGCCGACCCGTGCACGGCGGTGTTTGTCACCCGGCGGGCGACAAACACCGCCGTCCGCCCGCCGGGTTCGCTTGACCGCGCGCCGGGCTTCCTGAGACCATCCGCGCCATGGACCTCTTCCTGACCACCTCGCCGCACGTCGCGCCGTCGTTCCTCGCGCTACTCGCGTCCCTCGCGCCCCTCGCGGCGCACAGGCCGGCAGCGCTCGCCGGCCCGCCGGCGACGGACCCGCCGGCGCGCGCGCAGAAGGTCTTGCACCTGCCCATGCGCACGGCCGGACCGGGCTCCCTCGACCCGGTGCGCGGCTCGACGGTGTACGACAACCGCGCCATCTCGAACGTCTACGAGACGCTGCTCCAGTACAAGTACCTCGCGCGGCCGCTGCAGCTCGAGCCGCTGCTGGCGGCGAGGATGCCGGAGGTCTCCAAGGACGGGAAGACCTACCGTTTCGAGCTGAAGCCGGGCGTCCTGTTCCAGGACGACCCGTGCTTTCCCGACGGCGTGGGGCGCGAGCTCGTGGCCGCGGACGTCTTCTACTCCTGGAAGCGCATGGCCGACCCGCGCAACGAGCCGCGCGGCTGGTGGCTGTTCGAGAACACGATCGTGGGCTTCGACGAGTACCACGCGGCGCAGGGCGCGGCGCTCGACGCGGGCGGCGAGTTCGACTACGACGCGCCGGTGGCGGGCATGCGCGTGCTCGGCGAGCACGAGCTCGAGATCGAGCTGAAGGAGCCGGTGTACCGCTTCGTCTGGATCCTGGCCATGTTCCAGACCGCGGTCGTGCCGCGCGAAGCGGCCGAGACGTACGGGACGCGATTATCGCGCCACCCGGTCGGGACGGGTCCGTTCACGATGGCCGAGGAGGACTGGGTCATCAACAAGAGCATGGTCTTCCGGCGCAACCCGAAGTTCCGCGGGCAGCGCTACCCGAGCGAGTGGGAGGCGGCCGACGAGGAGCAGGGCCTGCACCTCGCGGCCGGAAAGCCGATGCCCTTCGTCGATCGCGTCGAGATCACGATGTGGCCGGTCGAGCAGGGCATGTGGCTGAACTTCCGCCAGGGCAAGCTCGACTACACCCAGGTGCCCGACGAGAACTTCTCGGAGGCGATCAGGAAGCGCCGCCACGCGCTGCGCGACGAGTTCGCGGACCAGGGCGTCGTCCTGCGCGCCATCCCCCTGCTCGACTTCATCTTCCACGGCTTCAACATGGAGGACGAGGTCGTCGGCGGGTACACGCAGGAGAAGAAGTGGCTGCGCCAGGCGATCGCGCTCGCGATCGACCTCGAGGAGTTCAACGACACGTTCTACAGCGGCACGAACGTCGTCTACGACGGGATGATCCCGCCCGGCCTGGACGGCTACCCGCAGGACGGAAAGGGGCCGGTCTCGTACATCGGCCCCGATCTCGAGCGCGCGCGCGAGCTGCTCGCCATGGCCGGCTACCCGGGCGGCGAGGGGCTGCCGACGATCGAGTACTACTCGTCGGCCAGCGGCAACATCCCGCAGCAGACCGAGCTCCTGAAGCGCCAGCTCGGCAAGATCGGCATCGACCTGAACGTACGGCTGCTCGACTTCCCGCAGCTCATCCAGGCCATCACTCTCAAGAAGGCGCCGTTCTACGCCTACGCCTGGAGCTCGGACTACCCGGACGGCGAGAACAACCTGGCGCTGTTCTACGGGCCCAACAAGACGCCCGGCTCGAACCGCTTCAACTACCAGCGTCCCGAGTTCGACGCGCTCTACGAGCGCATCCGCGTCATGGCGCCTTCCGCGGAGCGCACGAAGCTGTACGAGAAGATGCGCGACATGGTCATCGAGGACTGTCCGTACATCGGCTCGATGGCGCGCACGCGCAACTACCTGATCAACCCCTGGCTCGTGAACTTCAAGCCGACCGAAGACTTCGGGAACTGGGTCAAGTACCTCGACCTGGACGAGTCGAAGCGCCGCTAGCCCGGGTTATTCAGGCTCCCACCTTCTCATGTGGTCCTACATCGTCCGTAGGCTGCTCTACAACGTCCCCGTCTACCTCGGGATCATCCTGGTGCTGATGCTGGCGCTGCGGGTCAACGATCCGGTCTGGGCGCGGCTCGGCAAGAGCGCCTCGCCCGAGGCCTACCAGGCCTTCAAGGAGCAGATGGGCCTGGCCGAGCCGTTCTGGCGGCAGTACCTGACCTTCCTCGGCAAGGTCTTCGCGTTCGACCTCTCCGACGAGAGCTGGGAGCACACGGGCGTGTCGGTCGGCGGCCTGCTGCGCGTCTCGTTCCCGCCCACGCTGGCGATCACGGTGCCGGCGCTCTTGTTGACGTCCCTGATCTCGATCTCGGTCGGCCTGGTCTCGTCGTTCTTCCGCGGGCGCTGGCTCGACCGCGCGCTGATGTTCGCGGCCGTGCTCGGGATGAGCGTCAGCTTCCTGGTGTACATCGTCTTCGGGCAGTACTGGGGCGCGTACGCGCTCAACGAGCACATCGAGGGCGAGCTGTTCGCGGTCGCCGGCTACGAGCCGGGCCCGGGAAACTGGGTGACCTACTGCATGCTGCCGGTCCTGATCAGCACGATCGTGGCGATGGGTTACGACACGCGCTTCTACCGCGCGGTGATGGTCGAGGAGTGCGGCCGCGATTACATCGTCACGGCCATGGCCAAGGGGGCGCCCAAGCGCAAGATCATGTTCGTGCACATGCTCAAGAACGCGATGATCCCGATCATCACGCGCATCATGATCACGCTGCCGTTCCTGATCATGGGCTCGTTCCTGCTGGAGATGTACTTCAACATCCCCGGCATGGGCCGCATGCTGCTGCAGGCCATCACGACCGCCGACTTCCCGGTCACGCAGGGCTTCGTGGCGGTCTTCGCGCTCGTCTTCATCCTGACCAACGTCCTGACGGACGTGCTGTACGCGCTGGTCGATCCGCGCGTGCGGCTCGCGTAGGCATGCGCGCGCTCGATAGAGGTTTCCGGTGGCTCCTGGGGCAACGCGGCGTGCGCAAGCTCCTGCGCGACCGCGTGGCCCTGGTCGCGCTGGCGGTGATCTCGGTCTACGTCGGGATCGCCGCGCTGATCCTCTTCTTCGACGTGATCACGCTCGACGAGACCACCGAGCGCGTGGGGCCGAGGACCATGCCCGGCGTCTGGGAGTCGCCTTCGCTCGAGAGCCGCCTGGCCTTCGCCGAGCTGTACCTCGAAACGGTGCAGAACGCGCTCGACAAGCGCAGCCCGGAGAAGGCCCTGGCCGAGGTGCGCTTCGCGGAGCTCGAGCTGGCCGCCCTCTCGATCGACGAGCGGCAGGCCCTCCTCGACGAGGGCTGGGACCTGTTCGACGAGCTGGACGAGCTCGACGACCTCGACGCGGCGGCCGAGAGGGACCCCGGCGTGCTGGCGAAGCTCTCGCGCTTCGAGGAGACGGCGGCCCGGCTCTACCGCCGGCCCACGGGCTGCGCGGCCCTGAAGTACCGCGCGCGGCTGCTGCTCGGCACCGACCGGCAGGGGCGCTCGATCCTGGTGCGCTCGATCTACTCGATCAAGGTCGCGACCCAGATCGGGGTCGTGGCGGCCTTGATCTCGGTCCTGATCGGGACGCTGCTCGGCGGCGCGGCGGCCTTCTTCGGCGGCTGGGTCGACCACCTCGTGGTGTGGCTGTACTCGACCTTCTCCTCGATTCCCTGGATCGTGCTCTTGACCGTGTTGGCGTCGATGTTCATGGGCAGCCGCTTCGACGGCGGGCTGGTGCCCGTGTACTCGGCCTTCTGCCTGTCGTTCTGGATCGCGCCCTGCCGCGTCATCCGCGGCGAGGTGCTGAAGCTGAAGGAGCTCGAGTTCGTCCAGGCCGCGACCGCGATCGGTTTCGGGCGCGCGCGCATCCTGCTCAAGCACGTGCTCCCGAACACGGCGCACCTGATGTTCATCAACTTCTCGCTCTTGTTCATCGGCGCGATCAAGGCCGAGGTGATCTTGAGCTTCCTCGGGCTGGGCGTGAAGAACGAGCCGAGCTGGGGGGTGATGATCAACCACTCGCGCGAGGAGGTCATCAACCACTTCTTCTGGCAGATCGGCTCGGCGACGTTCTTCATGGTCGTCCTGGTGCTGGCGTTCAACGTGCTGTCTGACGCCCTGCAGGACGCCTTCGACCCCAAACACGTAGGATGAGCGCGCGCGAGCCCGTCCTCCAGGTGCGGCACCTGTCGACCTGCTTTCGGACCGAGCGCGGCGTCGTCACGGCGGTCGACGACGTGTCCTTCGACCTGTTCGCGGGCGAGACGCTCGGCATCGTGGGCGAGTCGGGCTGCGGCAAGACGGTGGCGAGCAAGTCGATCATGCGCTTGCTGCCGGAGCACCTGAGCTTCCTGCGGCCGGAGAGCGAGATCCTGTTCGACTCGCTCGACCTGGCGCGCGCCGACGAAAAGCAGATGCGCAAGGTGCGCGGCGACCGCATCGCGATGATCTTCCAGGAGCCGATGACGTCGCTGAACCCGGTCTTCACGGTCGGCTGGCAGATCGACGAGGCGCTGAAGTACCACACCGACCTGGACCGCTCCGCGCGGCGCGCGCGCGCGGTCGAGATGCTGCGAGTGGTCGAGATCCCCGATCCCGAGCGGCGCATCGGAGAGTACCCGCACCAGCTCTCGGGCGGCATGCGCCAGCGCGTGATGATCGCGATGGCGCTGTGCTGCGAGCCGGACATCCTGATCGCGGACGAGCCGACGACGGCGCTCGACGTCACCATCCAGGCCCAGATCCTGGACCTGATGGAGGGGCTGAAGCGCAAGCTCGACACGGCCATCGTGCTGATCACGCACGATCTCGGGGTGGTGGCACAGGTCTGCGACCGCGTGCTGGTGATGTACGCGGGGCGCCTGATCGAGTCCGGTCCGGTGCTGGACATCTTCCACGCGCCGCGCCACCCGTACACACGCGCGCTGCTCGACTCGATCCCGAAGTCGGGCCGGCGCGAGCGCGGTGGGCGTCTGCGGACGATCGAGGGCATCGTGCCGGGCCTGCACGAGCTGCCGCCGGGCTGCCGCTTCGAGGACCGTTGCGCAGGCCGTGAGCAGCGCTGCGCCGACCAGGAGCCCGCGCTCGAGCCGCTCGGCCAGGGGCGCGCGGTGCGCTGCCACTTCCCCCTGCCGGAGGAGGTCTGAAGTGGCGCTGCTCGAGGTGCGCGAGCTCGTCAAGCACTTCCCGGTGCGCGGCGGGATCCTGAACCGCACCGTGGCCCGCGTGCACGCGCTCAACGGCGTGTCGTTCGACGTCGCGCGCGGCGAGGTGCTCGGCGTGGTCGGCGAGTCGGGCTGCGGCAAGTCGACGCTCGGCAAGTGCCTGATCCGGCTCTTGCGGCCGACCTCGGGCTCGGTCGTGTACGACGGCACCGAGATCGGAGGTCTGGGTCACGGTGCGCTGATGCCGTTCCGGCGCAAGGTGCAGATGATCTTCCAGGACCCGTACTCGTCGCTGAACCCGCGCATGACGGTGCACGCCGCGCTGAAGGAGATCGTCCGCTTCCACCGCGTCGTTCGCTCGGGCGAGATCGAGCGCTACGTGGGCGAGCTGATCGCGAAGGTCGGGCTGCGGCCGGAGGACGGCGAGAAGTACCCGCACGAGTTCTCGGGCGGCCAGCGGCAGCGCATCGGCATCGCGCGCGCGCTCGCGCTGCAACCTGAATTCCTGGTCGCGGACGAGCCCGTCTCGGCGCTCGACGTCTCGATCCAGGCGCAGGTGCTGAACCTGCTGATGGACCTGAAGGACGAATTCGGGCTGACGCTCGTGTTCGTGTCGCACGACCTGAAGGTGATCGAGCACTTCTGCGACCGCGTGCTGGTGATGTACCTCGGGAGCGTGGTCGAGCAGCTCGCCTGCGAGGCGCTGCACGAGGGCGCGCGGCACCCCTACACGCAGGCGCTGCTGGGCGCGAACCCGATCGACGACCCCGGCCAGCGCCGGCCGCTGACGGTGCTCGCCGGCGACGTGCCGAGCCCCTTCGAGCTGCCGCCGGGCTGCGCCTTCGCCGGCCGCTGCCCGCTCGTGCACGAGCGCTGCCGCACCGAGGCGCCGCCGCTCGTGGAGAGACCTCCCGGAGGGAGCGTCGCCTGCTGGGAGGTCAAGTGAGCCCGATCATCGAGCGGCCAGGTCTCCTGTGCCACTGCCTGAACAACGCCTTCGGCATCGCGCTCGCGCTCGCGCTCGGATCGAGCGATCCCGACGCCTCCGGCGCGGCCGCCGCCCACGCCTGGTACGGGGTCGGCATCCTGTTCGCGCTCGCCTGCTTCGCCGCTGCCCTTCTCGACCTGCGCACGACCCGTCGACGCCGTCGACGCCGTCGAGACGGCGACGTGCCTACCGGCTAGGTTCGTCGACGAGCTCGCTCGGCAGGTCGATGCCGTGCTCGCGGGCGCAGGCCAGCGCTGCGGGGTAGCCGGCGTCGGCGTGGCGCATGACGCCGGTGCCGGGGTCGTTCGTCAGCACGCGCTCGAGGGCCGCGGCGGCCTCGTCGCTGCCGTCGGCGACGACCACCTGGCCGGCGTGCAGCGCGTAGCCCATCCCGACGCCGCCGCCGTGATGGAACGAGACCCAGCTCGCGCCCGAGGCGACGTTGAGCATGCAGTTCAAGAGCGGCCAGTCGGCCACCGCGTCGGTCCCGTCCCGCATCCCCTCGGTCTCGCGGTTGGGCGAGGCGACCGAGCCGCAGTCGAGGTGGTCGCGCCCGATCACGATTGGCGCCGCGATCTCGCCGCGCCGCACGGCCTCGTTGAAGGCCAGGCCGACCTCGGCGCGCGCGCCGTAGCCCAGCCAGCAGATGCGCGCCGGCAGGCCCTGGAACCTGACCCGCTCGCCCGCCATACGGATCCAGCGGCACAACGCCTCGTCCTGCGGGAAGAGCTCGAGCATGATGCGATCGGTCACGTCGATGTCGGCCGGCTCGCCCGAGAGCGCGCACCAGCGGAAGGGCCCCTTGCCCTGGCAGAACAGCGGGCGCACGTACTTCGGCACGAAACCCTCGAAGTCGAAGGCGTTCTCCAGCCCGGCCTGGCGCGCGTGGCCGCGCAGGTTGTTGCCGTAGTCGAACGTGTCGGCCCCGCGGCGCTGCAGCTCGATCATGGCCAGCACGTGCTCCTTCATCGTGCGGAACGACTCGGCCTGGTAGCGCTCGGGATCCGCGCTGCGCAGCGCCAGCGCGCGCTCGAGCTCCATCCCGTTCGGCACGTAGCCGTCGAGCGGGTCGTGCGCGCTGGTCTGGTCGGTCAGGACGTCCGGGGTCACGTCGCGCGCGATTAGGCGCTCGAGCAGGTCGACCGCGTTGCACACGACCCCGATCGAGCGCGCCAGGCCGGCCTTCTTCCATTCGACGGCGCGGTCGATGGCGGCGTCGACGTCGTCCATCAACTCGTCGCAGTAGGCCGTGCGCACGCGCTTCTCGATGCGCGCGCGGTCGACCTCCGCGCCGAGGAAGGTGCCTTCGTTCATCGTTGCCGCCAGCGGCTGGGCGCCGCCCATGCCGCCCAGGCCGCCGCTGACCACGAGCCTGCCCTTCAAGCTGCCGCCGAAGTTGCGCCGCGCGGAGGCGGCGAAGGTCTCGTAGGTGCCCTGCAGGATCCCCTGCGTGCCGATGTAGATCCACGAGCCGGCCGTCATCTGGCCGAACATGATCTTGCCGGCCGCCTCGAGCTGGCGGAAGTGCTCCCACGTCGCCCAGCGCCCGACCAGGTTCGAGTTCGCGATCAGCACGCGCGGCGCCTGCGTCGTCGTGCGGAAGACGCCCACCGGCTTGCCCGACTGGACCAGCAGCGTCTCGTCCGGCTCCAGCCGGCGCAGCGTGGCGACGATGGCCCGGAAGCAGTCCCAGTCGCGCGCCGCCTTGCCGCTGCCGCCGTAGACGACCAGGTTCGCGGCGTCCTCGGCCACCTCCGGGTCGAGGTTGTTCATCAGCATGCGCAGGGCGGCCTCGGCCGCCCACGTCTTGCAAGTGCGCGCGGAGCCGCGCGGCGCTCGCTGCGGTCCGGTGGGGATGTCGTTGAACCCGTTCATGCCGTCGGTGGGATCGGGTCGAGTCGCAGGACCGATACCAGGATAGCGCTTCAGCTCCAGAGCGCCCCGGCCGTGGCCTCGACCGCCGCGACCACGGTCCCGTCGCGCAGCAGGCGGCGGACGACGGCGATCTCGTCGCTCAGGTAGCGGTCGCGCTCGAGCGGCGGGACGTGCGCGCGCACCAGGTCGTAGAGCGCCTGCGCGCCGGCGCCGGCGCGCAGGCCGTCGCGCAGCTCGCGCGCCTGCGCGGCGCACAGGAGCTCGATCGCCAGCACGTACTCGGTGTTGTCCAGGATCTCGCGCGCCTTGCGCGCCGCCGTGACGCCCATCGAGACGTGGTCCTCCTGGTTGGCGCTGGTCGGGATCGTGTCGACCGAGGCCGGGTGGGCCAGCACCTTGTTCTCGCTCGCCAGCGCCGCCGCGGCGACCTGGGCGATCATGTAGCCGGAGTTCAGGCCGGGCTCTCTCACCAGGAACGCCGGCAGGCCCGACAGGTCGGGGTCGACCAGTTGCGCGACGCGCCGCTCGCTGATGTTCGCCAGCGTCGCGAGCGCGAGCGCGAGGTAGTCGAGCACCATCGACACCGGCTGGCCGTGGAACTGGCCGGCGCTGATCACCTCGTCCGTGTCCGGGAACAGCAGCGGGTTGTCGGTGACGCCGTTGACCTCGCTCGCCAGCACGTCGCCGACGTGCGCCAGCGCGGTCTTGAAGGCGCCGTGCACCTGCGGCGCGCAGCGCAGCGAGTAGGCGTCCTGCACGCGGTCGCAGTCGGCGTGGGAGGCCAGCACCTGCGAGCCCGCCAGGCAGCGCCGCACGTTCTGCGCCGTGCGGCGCTGGCCGTCGCTGCCCTTGAGGTCGGCCAGGCGCTCGTCGAAGGGTCGCGCGCTGCCGAGCATGGCCTCGACCGAGAGCGCCGCGATCGCGTCCGCGGCGCGCGACAGGTTCGCGGCGCGCAGCCAGGTCGCGACGCCCACGGCCTTCTGGACCTCGGTCCCGTTGACGAGCGCCAGGCCCTCCTTGGCGCAGAGCCGCAGCGGCTCCTCGCCGGCCGCTCGCAACGCTTCTGCGGCGGGCCGCGCGACGCCGTCGAAGAGCGCGCGCCCGTGGCCCATGTAGGCCGCCGCCATGTGCGCGAGGGGCGCGAGGTCGCCGCTGGCCCCGACCGAGCCCTTCTGCGGCACCTCGGGCACGAAACCGGCATTGAACAGGCGCACGAGCTGCAGGACGAGCTCGGGTCGCACGCCCGAGTGGCCGCGCACGAGGCCGTTGAGGCGCAGCACCTGGGCGATGCGCACCTCCTCGACCGGCATCGGCGGGCCGACGCCGCAGCAGTGCGAGAGCACGAGATTGTGCTGCAACTGCTCCAGGTCGGCGGCGGCGACGGCGACGTTCTTGAGCTTGCCGAAGCCGGTCGAGAGCCCGTAGACCACGTCGCCGGCGGCCAGGCGGCGCTCGACCATCTCGCGCGCGCGGCGCACGGCCTCGAGCGCGGCCTCGCTCACCGCGAGCTCGACCCGCTCGTCCGCGAGCAGGGGCGCGAGGTCCTCCAGGCGGAGGCTCGCGCCGTCGAGGGTTGTGGTCTCCAACTCGCGGGGGATTCTACGAGTCCGTGCAAGAACCCGGCGGGTGGATTCTTCATCGGATGCGCGGCTCGACCGGGTAGCCGTCGATGGCGGCCTCGGGCAGCAGGAGGTCCCAGGTGACGCCGCCCTCGATCTCTATCTCGCGCTCGACCCACAGGGGCTGGTCGTACCACTCCGAGCTGACCTTCCAGACGCCGGGCGTCAGGCCCGCGATCGTGAGGTCCTCGTCGGGGTTCAACAGCGTGAGGTCGAGCGGCGCGCCGTTCACGCGCACGTCGACCGGCAGGCCCTGGTGGCGCTTCTGGGTCTCGATCGTGAAGCTCGCGCTCTGCTCGGGGGCGTCGCCGAGCACGAGCTCGACCTGGTAGTCGCCGGGGTGCACGGCGCGCCCGGCCCAGCCCTCGCCGCGCGGGCCCACCGCCGTCAGGTAGCGCACCGGCGCGAGCTGCTCGAGCGCGGAGAACTCGAACTTGCCGGCGGCGTTCGAGAACGCGGTCTGCAGCGCGAGGTTCGGGAACACGTGGGTCTCGAGCACCGCCGGGAGCTGTCCGAGCGCGGCCATCGTGCCCTGGGCGCGGTCCGGCAGCTCGAAGGTCACGCGCGCCTTCGGCACCGGCTTCCCGTCGCGCATCACGATGCCGTGCAGCGCGGGCGCCGGCTCGAGGTGCAGGACGACGTGCTGCTCCTTGCCACTCGAGAGATCGACGATCGTCGTCGCCGGCCGGGCGGTCGCGCCGGCGTGGAACAAGTACAGTTGGAAGTGGTCAGCCGGCAGGTCGTCGATCGTCACCGTGCCGCCGGGGTAGATCGAGACCGGGCTCTTCAGGTGCCAGGGGTACTTGCGCTCCTTCTGCATCTTGCTCGCCCCGCTGAAGAGCGGCATCAGGTGCAGCTGGGCCGGCTCGCTGGAGCCGAGCCGCTCCTGGATCGTGACCTTCAGGCTCAGGCCGGGCTCGAGCACGAAGGGCGGGATGCGTCCCTTCAGGATCGTCTGCCTGGCCGCGACGTTGTACTTCTGCCGCATGCTGGCGTAGCCAGCCTTCTGCACGATCAGGAGCACCTCGCCCGAGGTCATGCTGGGAAAGTGAAACTCACCGTTCTCGTCGGTGGTCGTCTTCTGCCCGTCCATCCACACGTCGGCGTAGGCCACGTGCTCGCCCTCGATGTCGATCACCTCGCCGTAGACCGACGCGGGCAGCCCGTAGCCGATGTTCAGCAGGCTCTTCTTGCCCTGGCGCAGCCGCACCTCGCGCATCGAGCCGGGAATGCCCGGCGCGCGCACCGTGACGATCGAGAGCCCGGGGTACAGGTCGCCGGCCCCGAACTTCCCCTCCGAGTTGCACTCCAGCACGCGGCCCGTGTTCGCGCCGGCGATGAACTCGACCTCGGCCCGCACGCCGGTGCCGGCGGCGGAGCTGATCACGCCCGTGAGGTTCGCCTTCGCGCCGCTTCCCAGGGGCGCGGTGTCCTCCGCGTCCAAGAGGCTCTTGGCGCGGATCAGGTCCAGCGTCACCTCGAGCGGGAACGGCACCGTCGTGCCGGCACGCGGCTCGACGTGCTCGGCGTCGAGCTCCTCGCCCCGGCCGTCGATGGGCTCGCTGGTGCGCGGACCGGGGTCGGGGACGCTCGCGCGCAGGCCGCCCGCGAGCGAGGTGACGGGATCGGGATCGGACCCGAGAAACGAGAACATCGTCGCCGCCAGGCCCCCGCCCAGCAGCACGACCAGCAACAGCAGCAGCTTGTGGCCTCGTTCCATGTCCGCGTGCAGGCGTTCGCGAGCACCCGAGCCGCCTAGCAGGGTAGACGACCCGGGTTGCCGCCGTACTCCCGCCTTTCCACAATGCGCTCATGCCCCGCCGACGGGCCCCACTGACGATCGCGCTGGCGGCCGTCGGCGCCCTCGCGCCCGCGCAGGAGCGCGAGCCGCCGCGCCTCGCCTGCCGCCTCGAGCTGGCGCTGGGCGGCAAGCCCGAGGGCGTCCTGGCCCTCGACCTCGACGACGACGGGCGCGACGAGCTGATCGCCGCGACGAAGAACCCGGGCGCGCTCTGGGTGTGGACCGACCTGCCCTCGGCCTGGGACCTCGCCCCGAGCCCGCGCCGCATCCCGATCGGGGACTACCCGCTCGGCCCGGTCGCGTCGCCGGGCGCCGACGGCCCGCGCGTGGCCGTCGCCTCGCGCAGCACGCTCGAGCTCTCGGCGCTCGACCCCCTCGGCCGCTCCGCGCCCAAGTCGATCGCGCTCGCCACCCGCCCGCGCGCGCTGGCCGCCGGGGATCTCGGAGCCGACGGGCGCTCGGAGGTCGTGGCGGTCGACGCGGACGGGCTCGTCACGATCTGGGACGGGGCCGGCGAGTCGCGGCAGGTCGCGACCGGCGCGGGCGGCGTCTCGTGCGCCCACGTGCTGCGCGACGGGAACGGGATCGCGCTCGGCTGCCAGGACGAGCTGCGTGTGCTCGTCTTTCGCGGCCGGCCCGAGGCGCCCTGGGAGCTCGCGCCGGCCGAGGTGCTGGAGCTCGACGGCATCCCGCGCGCCATCGCCGAGCTCGAGCGCTCCGACGGCCGCGCGCCCGACCTGCTCGTGGCCGGCGGCGAGCGCTCGCTGTGGATCTTCGACGCCGGGGCCGGCGGCGCGCCGCGCGCGGTCGCGCGCACCGGCGCGATCCCGCTGCGCCTCGACCTGGCCGACCTGACCGGCGACGGCCGGCGCGAGCTCCTGCTCCTGAACTACTACGACCTCTCCTTCCACGTCCTCGCGGGCGCGGGCGGCGCGGCGCTGCTAGAGGAGTACGCCGGCCAGACGCCGTGGGACCTGGCCGCGGGCGACTTCGACGGCGACGGGCGTGCCGACCTGGCCTTCGCCAACACCGACGCCCAGCGCGTCGGCCTGGTGTTCAGCGGGCGCGACGGGCCGCGCCTCGCGCGGCGCGTCGCGACGGGCCGCGCGCCGCACTCGGTCGCGCTCGGCGACCTCGACGGCGACGGGCGCGCCGAAGCGCTGGCGCTCAACTCGCTCGAGGGCACGCTCAGCGTGCTCCCGTGGCGCGACGGAGCGTTGCGCTCCGGAGGCTCGCTGCCGAGCGGCCCGGGAGCGGACCACGTGCGCGCCGCCGACCTCGACCGCGACGGCAGGCTCGACGCGGCCTGGACGGTGCGCGACGCGGGCGGCGCGCGGCTGGTCGCGGCCTTCGGCGACGGGCGCGGCGGCCTGGCGCCGCGCGCGGGCGGCGCACCGATCGCGCTCGGCGCGAGTGCCGACGACCTGCTGCTCGGCGACTTCGACGGCGACGGCGCGCTCGAGGCGCTCGCGGCCGACGGCGAGGGCGGCCGGCTGGCGTGGATCGGCCTGGGGGCTGCGGCCGACGGCGGCCTCGCGCCGGGGCGGCGCGCAGAGCTCCTCCTGCCGGCCGCGCCGCGCGCGCTGGCGCACTGCGCGGTCGCGGGCGGCCGGCAGGTGGCCGTCGCGATCGGGACCCGGCCCGAGCGCGCGGGCGTGGTGCTGGTCACGGCCGCGCCCGGCGCGGACGGGGAGCCGGCGCTGCGGCTCGACGCGAGCCTGCCGGTCGCCACCGTGCCGATCGACCTGGTGGCGGCCGACCTCGACGGCGACGGGCGCGACGACCTGGCCCTGCTCGGGCGCCGGGCACCGGGCGAGCCGGCCGGCCAGGTGCACGTCCTCCTGCAGCGCGACGGCGGCGAGTGGGAGCGGCTCGAGGTCCTGGAGACCGGCCAGCGCCCCTTCGGCATCGCCGCCGGCGACCTGGACGGCGACGGCCGGGCCGAGATCCTGGTCGGCGCGCAGAACAGCCACCACGTCAACCTGTGGCGCGCGCGCGCCGGCCCGCCGCCGCGCTTCGAGCGCACGGCCGACCTGGGCGCGGGCCTGGGCTGCCTGGCGGTGGCGCTGTTCGACCTCGACGGCGACGGCGCGCTCGAGATCGTCGTGGCGAACGGCGGCAGCGACGACCTGTCCGTGATCTCCGGCCGCTGATCGTCCCACCCGCGTGTCAGCGCCTGCCGGCGAACCCTACGTCCTCGCGCAGCGGCTGGAAGTCCGTGCGGCGCGCGCCCCAGGCGGAGCGGGCCAGGGCGAAGAAGCGCTGCGGGCGCCCGGCACGGGAACAGAAGATCCCGCCCTCGCCCTGGTCGCCGATCGCGACCTCCTCGAAGCCGTTCTTCGCCAGCACGCGGGCCGAGGCCTCGTTGCCGACGAAGACGCAGGCGTACACGATCACGGCGCGCAGGTGCTCGAAGCACAGGTGCGCGACCAGCCGCACGGCCTCGGTCGCCAGCCCGCGGCCCCAGTAGCGCGACCCGATCCAGTAGCCGACGTCGGCCTGGAAGGGATGGCCCTTGAAGCGCGCGCCGATCGTGCCGCACAGCTCGCCCCCGGCGAGCTCCTCGAGCGCCAAGTGGTAGTTCGCGCCGTCGTCGTCGAGCGTGGCCCAGCTCTGGTAGGCCGCGGCCAGCTCCTCGGGCGACTCGGGGCCCTCCCAGACCAGCCAGTCGAGCACCTCGCGCCGCCCGTGGACGAGCGGGAAGGCGGCCGCCGCGTCGCCGGCGCAGAGCGGACGCAGGCGCACGCGCTCGCCCTCGAGCCGGACGTGCTCGAGCACGGGCTGCCCCGCGCTCATCCCGGCCTCGACAGCTTGCGCAGCATCTCGACCAGCCCCGGCATGAAGCGCAGCGCGCCGCCGCCCGGGTTGCGGTCGCTGTGCTCGCTGCGCGTCGAGAGGTAGCCGTAGGGGCGCCGGTAGGTCGCGACGCTGCTGCGCATCACGGCCGTGAACATCGCGCGCAGCCCGTCGCTGCGCAGGCCGAGCCGATCTTCGTACGCGATCGCGATGCCGTTGACGAGGTTCTGCGGCACGCCGGTGAAGTCGCCCACCTGCAAGTCGGGCCGCGGGTCGAAGCCGAAGATGGTCACGTCGCCCCAGGCGCCGTTGCCGTACTGCTCGCCCTTGAAGTGCGAGCGCACGGCCGCGCGCAGCAGGCCGGCGACCTCGCCGCGCATCTCCGGCGCCAGCTCGGCCACCTGCGCCGCGATCTCCCAGCAGCGCACCTGGTCGGCCGCCACGTTGCCACCCAGCCTCAAGGCGTCGCGCCACAGCGGCGCGTAGTGCTCGAGCCCGCCGCGGGCGATGCGGCGGAAGGCCGCGTTCTCGGGATGGGCGCGCCACATGACCAGCGCGCGCGCGCCGAAGTGCCCGT
>Ga0326597_10002689_pt1 | contig 26285 bp, 22 predicted proteins | sample RVTome_12_FD_203789 | JGI IMG/M metagenome (GOLD analysis project Ga0326597, IMG submission 203789) | Soil microbial communities from uranium-contaminated site in the Upper Colorado River Basin, Wyoming, United States - RVT100D185 | ecosystem: Environmental > Terrestrial > Soil > Contaminated >... | reverse complement strand
GCGGCGCGCTCACGGCGAGAGGTTCGCAGCGACATGACTCGTGGGTTTCGCCACGAGCCACGCCGCCAGAACCCATGCCGCTTCTGCGTGGCAAGTCGCAGCGAACCTCTCGCCGTGAGCGCGCTCCCCCCACGCCTCTTCGGCCCCCTCGCCAGTGACGCAGCCAACTTCCACCGCGAACGACGCGGCCGACTCCCACCGCGAGCGACCTAGCTGCTCCGCTCGGTCTTGAGGACGGCGAGGAAGGCCTCCTGCGGAATCTCCACCGAGCCCACGATCTTCATCCGCTTCTTGCCTTCTTTTTGCTTCTCGAGGAGCTTGCGCTTGCGGGTGACGTCGCCGCCGTAGCACTTGGCGGTGACGTCCTTGCGGTAGGGGTTGATCGTGGTGCGCGAGATGATGCTGCCGCCGATCGCCCCCTGGATGGCGATCTTGAAGTTCTGGCGGGGGATCGCCTCCTTGAGCTTCTCGCAGTAGTGGAGGGCGCGCGGCCGGGCCTTGTCCCGGTGCACGAGCTGCGAGAGGGCGTCGACGGGCTCGCCGTTGACCAGGATATCGACCTTGACCACGTCGGTGGGACGGTAGTCGAGGATCTCGTAGTCGAAGGACCCGTAGCCCCGGGTCACCGTCTTGAGCTTGTCGTAGAAGTCGAAGAGAACCTCGGCCAGGGGCAGCTCGCTCAGCACCTCGAGCCGTCCCACGGAAAGGTAGCTGAAGTTCGTGGTCTCGGCCCGGTGCTCCCGACACAGCTCGATCACCGCGCCGAGATGCGTCTCCGGAACCAGGATGTTGGCCCGGATGAACGGCTCCTCCACGGCCTCGATGGTGGACGGATCCGGATAGTAGGACGGGTTATCGATCTCGACCTTGGACTTGTCGTGGAGCTGGACCTTGTAGATGACGCTCGGGGCGGAGAGGAGCAGAGAGATCCCGTACTCCCTCTGGAGCCGCTCCTGGATCACGTCGAGGTGCAGGAGCCCGAGAAAGCCGCAACGGAAACCGAAGCCGAGCGCGGCGGAGGAGTCCTTCTGGTAGGTCAGCGACGCATCGTTGAGGGCCAGCTTCTCGAGCGCCTTGGTGAGGTCCTCGTAGTCGTCGGTGGCCATGGGATAAAACGACGAGAAGACGACGGGCTTGGCTTCCTTGTACCCGGGCAGAGGGGTGGCCGCGGGACGCTCGGCATCGGTCATGGTGTCGCCGACGTCGACGTCACGAATGGTCTTGATGCCGGCGGTGACGAATCCCACCGCGCCCGCAGACAGTACCTTTTCGGGAACGCGCTTCAGGCGCAGGGTGCCCACCTGATCCACCTGGTGGATGGCATCGCCGTGCATGAGACGGACCTGCATCTTGGGCCGCAGGGTCCCCTGCATGACCCGGACCAGCAGCACGACCCCGATGTAGGCATCGTAGAAGGCATCGAAGATGAGGACCTGGAGGGGGGCCAGCGGATCGCCCTTGGGGGGAGGAAGCTGGTGGACGATGGCCTCGAGGACCTCGTCCACGCCGATTCCCTTCTTGGCCGAGCAGAGGATGGCCCGGTCGGGATCGATCCCGAGATCTTCCTGGATCTCCGCCTTGACCCGGTCGACATCGGCCGCGGGCAGGTCGATCTTGTTGATGACGGGCACGAGCTCCAGGTTGTACTCGAGGGCCAGATACAGGTTGGCCACCGTCTGGGCCTCGACTCCCTGGGAGGCATCCACCACGAGCAGGGCCCCGTCGCAGGACATGAGCGACCGCCGCACCTCGTGGGAGAAGTCGACGTGCCCCGGGGTGTCGATCAGGTTGAGCTGGTAGGTCTCGCCGTTCTTGGCCTTGTAGTCCAGGGTGATGGCGTTGGCCTTGATGGTGATGCCCCGCTCCCGCTCGATGTCCATGGAGTCGAGGAGCTGGTCCTGGAACTCGCGCTTGTCCACGCCGCCGCAGTGCTGGATGAGGCGGTCAGCGAGGGTGGACTTGCCGTGATCCACGTGGGCGATGATGCAGAAGTTGCGAACCTTGTCCAACGCGTGGTCCTCAAGCGATGATCCGTGACCCCCGCCCTCCCGGTACCTCCGGAGACGCCGGGTATCCACGGCCGCCCATGACGCGTCAGTGTACAAGCCGTCGGAAGACGCCGGCTCCTCAGCGGGAGGCGCGGAGCCCGTCCACGTGGCCGCGCACTGCCTTCCCCAGCTCATCCTCCCGACCCCGGAAGACCTTCTCGAAGATCCGAGCGCCCTGGTCCTCGCCGGCCTCCTGGAGGTCGGTGAAGCTCGGCACCCCCAGGTACTCCTTCTTCAGGAGCTCCCATTCCCGGGCGAATCCCTGGCCGGACTCCGACTCGAAAAAGGTCACCAGAGCCCAGCACTGGGCGCCCCAGAGCCAGCGCCTCTCGGACCCCACGGAGATTGCGGTGCCCCGGAGCAGCTCGTCGAGCTCGAGGAGCTCCTTGCCTTCCATCTCCTGGAGGAGGGAATCGTGGGGCAGGCCGATCTCGAGTCTGGACTCATCGCGGCTCCAGGCCATCCGCTCGAATCGCCGGATCGCTCCCTCCGCCATCCACCGGGGCACGCGATCCTCCCAGGCATACCAGGTGTAGAGCTCGGAGACGGCGCCCACGATGCGGCTCAGGAGGTGGAGCCTTCCCTGTCCGGAATCCCAGGTCGCGTAGACCTCGGTGGCCGAGTCGAAGAACCCCGGCCCCTCGGCCAGCAGCGGCTGGCCCACCTCGCGACAGAACTTGCCGAACTCCTCCTGGGTACGGAACACGAAGACGGGAAGGAGGGTGGCGGGCAGCTCGAGCCCCGCCACCCGACGGATCGAGGACCTGGGTTTCGGCGGGTCGCGGTCCAGGTAAAAGTCGCGGTATCTCGGGTAAGCCGCCTCGAGGATCTCGAGGACCTCCGACCCCAGGTCCTCGCCGGCGTCGGTGCGCACCAGGAAGTGGAGACCCTCGAGCTCCCAGGCGGTGTGCCAGGTGGCGTGAAGGGCATCGGCCTCCTCGCCGGGAAGCCACTTCTTCCCGTGGGGGAGGAGCCCCTTGTCGTACTGCTCCTTCTCCTTGACGGTCATCCAGCGCCCCCGGTGCCGGAGCATCTTTTTCTTGATGAGCCTCGCCTCCTCGGGGAGAACCCATTCGTCGCCGTTCTGCACGTAGCCTCGCTCGAGTCGCTCCTTCTCCTCGGGGGTCACGAGCTTTCCCCGGTACCGCACCTTCTCCTGGGCCCGAGAGGGAGAGGCAGGAACGAGGGCGAGGAGTGCGAGCAAGAGGGGGAGGACGCGGGGAAGGAGGGACGGTCTCATGGGGCAGTCTCCCGAGGGGAAGGGACCACGGCATTCCCTCGTCGGGTCACCCGTGGCATCCTTCCGCTCATGAGCAAGGACGGAATTCGAAAGTGGACGGTCCTCGAGCGCGAGGAGCTCCTCTCCTGTCGAGTCTTCAGCGTGCACCGGCGGCGCAGTCGTTCCGAGAGCACGGGGCGCACCGATGATTTCTTCGTGCTCGAGAGCCCTGACTGGGTCAATGTCATCGCCCTGACCCGAGGCGGCGAGGTGGTCCTCGTGGAGCAGTATCGCCACGGAACGGACGTCGTCACCCTCGAGCTCCCTGGCGGGATGATCGACCCCGGTGACGGGGGGCCCGTTCCGGCCGGGGTGAGGGAGCTGCGCGAGGAGACGGGGTTCACCGGTGTGCGGCCCCGGCTCATCGGCACCGTCCATCCCAACCCGTCCATCCAGACCAACCTCTGCCATACGCTGCTTCTGGAGGAGGCGGAGCGGACTTCGGAGACGAGCTTCGACCCCAACGAGGAGCTGGCGACCCGGATCATTCCCCTCGTGGACATTCCCGATCTCGTGCGGAGCGGGGCCATCGTCCACTCCCTGGTGGTGGCGGCATTCCATCATCTCGAGCTCCGACGTCCCGAGCCTCCGGGCCAGGGTTAGTCAGGAGTCCGAGAACTTCACGAGTCAGGACCGGCTCAGCCGGTCGAAGATCTCCTCGTACGCCCGGGACGTCTTCTGTACGATCTCGTCCGGGAGGTCGGGCGGGGGGGGGGTCTTGCCCCATCCCGTCGTCTCCAGCCAGTCGCGCACGATTTGCTTGTCGAACGAGGGCTGGGGCTTGCCGGGCGTGTAGTCGTCCCCGGGCCAGAACCGTGAGGAGTCCGGAGTCAGGATCTCGTCGATGAGGACCGTCTTGCCGCCGATCTCGCCCCATTCGAGTTTTGTATCGGCGATGATGATGCCGCGGGCCTCGGCATGGGCGCGGGCGCGCGTGTAGATGGCGAGGCTCTTGTCGCGAAGCTCGGCCGCGAGCTCCTTGCCCAGGATGCGCTCCATCTCCGCGAACGGGATGTTCTCGTCGTGGCCACTCTCGGCCTTGGTGGAGGGCGTGAAGATGGGCTTCTCCAGCCGCGAGCCATTCACCAGACCGGGGGGAAGTGTGATTCCGCAGACCTTCCCCGTCGCCTGGTAGTCCTTGTAACCCGAGCCGGCGAGATAGCCGCGCACGATGCACTCCACGGGATAGGGCTTGCACGTTCGAACGAGCATGCAGCGATCGGCGAGGATGTCGGCATGTCGCTGGACCGCCTCGGGCATCTCTTCGATCCGGTCGGTGATCATGTGATGATCGGTGACGTCGGACAGCAGGCGGAGCCAGAAGGCGGACATCTTGTTGAGGATCCGCCCCTTGCCGGGAATGCCCTGGTTCAGGATGACGTCGAAGGCCGAGATGCGATCCGAGGCCACGAACAGTAGATCGTCGCCGGCTCGAAAAATCTCCCGGACCTTGCCCCGCCGAACGAAGGGGAGACCGGTCAACTCGATCTCCCGGAGTGCCGCAGTTTTCATTTGAATCTCCGAGATGGGGTCCAAGCTGCCCCAGATCTTGGCAGCCACTCCCCGCGATTGCAATAATCTCCGGCAGGAGACCGAATCCGTTGAGCCGACGCGAGTTTTCGAGCCTTTCGCCCGTCACCGACCTCCACGCCACCGTGAGCGTACCAGGCTCGAAGAGCCTCACCAATCGGGCATTGCTGGTGGCTGCCCTGTCCCAGGGCCGATCCCGGCTGACCCGGGTGCTCCTTGCCGACGACACCCGCAGGATGCTCGAGGCCCTCTCCCTGCTCGAGATCGGGCTCGAGACCGACGAGAGTGCCGGTACGGTGACGGTGGAGGGACGGGGCGGAGCTCTCGGTGGAGACGGAGCGACCCTCGACATCGGCAACGCGGGAACGGCCATGCGCTTTCTTCTCGCCGCCCTCGCGGCCACCCCTGGCCGGAGGAGGTTGACCGGGAACGCCCGGATGTGCGAGCGGCCCATCGCGTCCCTCGTCGACGCCCTGCGCTCCCTGGGAGCCTCGATCCAGCACGAAGGAAGGAGCGGTTGCCCTCCCCTCCTCATCGACGGAAGGAATCTCGACGGAGGAAGCGTGACCCTCCAGGCGAGCACGAGCTCCCAGTTCCTGTCCGCTCTCCTCCTCGCGGGGCCCCTCTTCTCCCTGGGGATCTCCATCAGGCCCACCGACCTGGTCTCCCGTCCCTACGTCGACCTCACCACCGAGCTCATGCGGAGCTTCGGCGTGGAGGTCACGGAGAGCGAGGGTGTGTTCATCGTGCCGGGGGGCTCCCGCTACACGGCCTGCAACCACGAGATCGAGGGCGATGCATCGTCGGCCTCGTACTTCCTCGCCGCCGCGGCCATTGCCGGCGGAAGGGTCGAGGTGGGGGGGGTGGGAACCTCCTCCTCCCAGGGGGACGCCCGGTTCGCCGGAGTGCTGGAGAAGATGGGGTGCACGGTCGAGATGCATCCCCATCGCGTTGTGGTCACCCGCACGGGCAGGCTGCACGGTGTCGATGTGGACATGAACGCCATGCCCGACGTCGCGGTCACCCTCGCTCCTGTGGCCGCCTGCGCCGAGGGAACGACGGTGGTGCGCAACGTGGCCAACCTGCGGGTCAAGGAATCCGATCGGATCGCCGCTGTCTGCACCGAGCTCGGCCGCTGTGGCATCGCCGCCGAGGCCACCCCTGACGGATTCGTGATTCACGGCGGGACTCCCCATGCCGCGGCCTTCGAGACCTACGACGACCATCGCATCGCCATGGCCTTCTCCCTCATCGGCCTCGTCGCCCGCGGCGTGCGCGTGCTCGATCCCGGGTGCGTGGCCAAGACGTTTCCCGGCTACTTCGACCGCCTCCTGGAGGTGGTGGCCACCGGTCGACCCCGACCGGGCTTGCGGGAGCGTCCGTGAGACGAGCGCGGCCCTTCTCGCCGGTGAGCAGCCGGGGTCCCCGGGCTCTCGTGCTCCTCGCCTTCCTCGCCCTTCCATCCTTCGCCGGCGAGGAGTCCGTTGCCGTGCCCGCCCCGGCGGAGTTTTTTGACCCGGCGCCCGGGGAGGACGGCGGGCTCCTCGACCTCGATGCCGTTTTGGCCTACCTGGAGCTTCTGGGGGAGCGGACGGGACGGATCGAGGTGCGCACCATCGGCACGACGACGGAAGGAAGGCCGCTTCAGGCCGCCTTTCTCTCCTCGCAGGAGAACCTGGCCCGACTCGAGAGCATCGCGGACCGACTCTCCCTCCTCGCCGATTCCCGGCGCACGAGCCGGGGCCAGGCGCGGGAGATCGCCCGGGAGAGTCCACTGGTGTTCTTCATCGGAGGATCGATCCACTCCGACGAGGTCGGGCCAGTGCAGTGGGCTCCCGTGTTCGCTCACTGGCTCGCGGCAGGCGGAGCCGAGGAGTCACGTCGCATCCGGGACGGGGCGGTGATCATCCTCGTCCCCTGCCTGAATCCGGACGGCTACCATGCGGTACGGGCCTGGGCCGAGAGCGTTCGAGGGACTCCCCACGAGCGATCGCCACCGCCCTTCCTCTACCACCGCTACTGCGGCCATGACCTCAATCGGGACTGGTTCGCCTTCACCCAGCCCGAGACGAGGGCCGTGGCCCGCTCGCTCATCGATGTCTACCACCCCCAGGTCGTCTTCGACCTCCACCAGATGGGACAGGACGGGTACCGGTTCTTCGCGCCCCCGTACCGGGATCCCGTCGAGCCCAACGTCGATCCGGGCCTCCTGGTGGGCCTGCAAGAGATCGGGGCCGCCATCGCCACCGCCCTCGTGGCCGAGGGCAAGAGAGGTGCTGTCCACGGCGAAATCTTCGATGCCTGGACTCCGGCCCGGGCCTACGCTCACTATCGAGGAGCACCACGAGTGCTCCTCGAGGCGGCGAGCACGGAGCTCGGATGGCCGGTGGCCCTCCCGTCGGGGCGGCTCTCGCCAGCGGCGCGAAACCGCACGGTCCGCCACCCGCACCCGTGGACGGGAGGAAGATGGGGAGTCGACGACGTCATCGCCTACTTTCAGACCGCCGTGGTCAGCGCTCTCCTCCTCGGCGTGGAGCATCGTGAGTCCTGGCTCCTCCGGTATCACGAGGTGTTCCGTCGCGCCATCGAAGAGGAGAAGTCTCCCGAGCTCTACGGGATACCGGCCGAGCAGCACGACCCGGAGGCGCGGCGTCGCCTCATCGAGATCCTTCTCGAGGGAGGGGTCGAGATGCAGCGAACCCGGGAAGCAACCCGCTACCGCGACCGGTCCCTCGCTCCGTCGCTGGTGGTCATCGATCCTCGCCAGCCCTACGGACCGTTTGCCCGTTGCCTTCTCGACGCCACCGACTACCCCGCCACGAGCCCGGAGGACGGAAAGGAAGCGAGCTCGCGGGCTCGTGGCAGCGGCATCGCCCAGGGCTCGGACGATCCCTATGACGCTTCGACCCATTGCCTTCCGCACCTCATGGGGGTGGAAGTTCTCTCTCTTGGCGCGAGAGGAGAGCTCGTCGCGGGAGATCGCCCGCCGGTTCTGGAGCCCTTTCCGGCGCCCGTGCCCCGTGAGCCGCTGGTCCTGGCCCCGCCCGGGGATTCCGTCGGGAAAGGGGAGTCCTCCTCCTCTCTCTACACGGCCTCACGATCGGACACCGCCTCCTACCGCCTCGTGTCGCTCCTCCTCGCCGGGGGACGCGAGGTCCTGGAGCTCACCGCGAACCTTCCCGCCGGCTCGCCCCTTCCTCTCGTCGAGGGGACGTTTGTCGTTCCCGCCCTCGCCGCCGACGCGTTGTCTCTGGCCGAGGCGGCCCTCACCTCCCGGGCCCAGCTCGTGGCTCATGGCCCGCTTCCCCGTGAAGCGGCGCTCCGGCGCCTGCGTCTTCCTCGGGTCGCGTGCTACACGAGCTCCGTTCCCGCGCCCGACGCGGGCTGGACACGCTTCGTGCTCGAAAGCCATGGCTTCCCCGTGACCCTCCTCGACGATGTCGGGGTGCGGAAGGGCGTTTCCCCTGCGCGGTTCGACACGGTGATTCTCCCCCACCAGGAACCCGCCGAGCTCCTGGACGGAAACCGTCCGGGCAGCGCTCCTGATGTCTTCTGCGGAGGCCTCGGAGCCGAGGGAATGACGTCCCTGCTCGACTTCGTCGAGGAGGGCGGAACACTGGTGGCGCTCGGGGATTCCGCCCGGGTCGTGGCCTCGAGCCTGCGTCACGGACGCGGCGAGACGGGGGTCAAGGATGTGCTGGACTCGCGGGCAGGCCTGAGCTTCGACACACCGGGCGCCCTTCTCCGGGTCCATCCCCGGGTCGGACATGCCCTCACCCGAGGCCTTCCCGAAGAGCTCGCCATCTTTCACTGGGGAGGGACGGGCTTCCGGGGCGACGCTTCCGACCTCCCCATCCTCTACGCCGCTCGGACGCTGCGAATCCTCGGGCGCGCGCGGTCGGGCTGGGTGCTCGCGGGAACGGGTGCGGTGTACTCTGCGAGGCGAGGCAAGGGGAGGGTGGTGCTCATCGGCTTCCGGCCCCAGTTCCGGGCCTGGACCACGGGGAGCTTCAAGATCCTTTTCAACGCGCTTCTGGAGTCGACCGGATGACCGGGCTCGTCGACCTACATACCCACGTGTTGCCGGGCCTCGACGATGGCTCGAGGAGCCTCGACATGTCCCGGGAGATGGTGCGGCAGTTTGTCGCCGACGGTGTGGACACGGTGGTGGCGACACCGCACGTCCTCCACCCGAGGTTCATCGTGGAGCCGGACAGCGTGCGGGACAGCCTCCGAGCCCTCCGGACCCATCTCCTCCGAGAAGGAGTGTCCGACTTCGAGATCGTCTACGGCGCCGAGGTCCGCTTCCGCTCCGATCTCGGCGAGAAACCCGAGGAGCTCCCGGACCTGACCATTGGCGGACAGGGAAAGTATCTCCTCCTGGAGCTCCCTTTCGAGTACGCACCCCCCGACCTCTTCGATGTGGTTCACCGGCTGCGGTGCCGGGGGGTCACGCCAATCCTGGCCCACGCCGAGCGCCACGCCGATCTCCAGGACGACCCTGGCCTGGTGGCCGAAGCGGTCCGACTGGGCTCCCTGGTCCAGATCACGGCCCTGAGCGTCACCGGTCACCTCGGCAAGAGGGAGAGGAAGCTGGCTCGCTGGCTCATGAAGAGGGGGCTCGCCCACGTCCTGGCCAGCGACGCCCACGACCCGGTGAGGAGGCCTCCCGGGCTCGCCGAGGCCCTTGCCGTGGCTCGGAGACTTCTGGGTGACGAGCGGGCGGGCGCCCTCGCCCGCGAGAATCCACGGCGGATCGTGACGGGGGAGGTCGTCCCGACGGCGGGCTGAAGGCGAGGCAGGAAGGGGAGGCGGTCGGGGACATCGGGGGTTCCGGGTTGAGACCGAGGGTCCGGGGCAAGTACTCTTGCCGCACGATGGGCGACCATCGGGGCGAATGATCCAAGACCAACGGATGAGCGAGGCAAGATGAGCGTCAAGGGTGGCGATCCGGTCCTGGTGGCCGGCGGGGCGGGGTTCATCGGTAGCCACGTCGTGCTGGCACTTCTCGAGGAGGGCTTCCGGGTCCTCACCATCGACGATCTGTCCGCCGGCCACCGGGAGGCCGTTCTGGGGGGCGACTTCATGGAGCTCGGACTCGGCGACCGGGAAGGGATCGCCCGGGCGGTGAAGTCGTTCCAGCCCAGAGTCGTTCTCCACTTCGCCGCCCATTGCTACGTGGGGGAGTCGGTGCTGGATCCCGCACGCTACTACGGCAACAACGTGGCGAGCATGGTGAACCTCCTCGATGCGTGTCGAGAGGGCGGAGTGGAAGGTTTCGTCTTCTCGTCCACGGCAGCGACCTACGGTGAGCCTGGCTCGGTCCCCATCACGGAGGACCATCCCCAGCGCCCCATCAACCCCTATGGACGGACAAAGCTGGTGGGGGAGGGAATGCTGAGGGACTACGAACGCGCCTACGGAATGCGCTGGGTAGCGCTCCGATACTTCAATGCCGCCGGGGCCGATCCCCGGGGGCGCCTCGGAGAGCACCACGAGCCAGAGACCCACCTCATTCCCCTGGTCCTCCAGACGGCTCTCGGACGGAGAAAAGAGCTGGACGTCTACGGTACCGATTACGACACCCCTGATGGAAGCTGCATCCGCGATTACGTTCACGTCACGGATCTGGCCCGGGCCCACGTCCTCGCCCTCGAGCATCTTCTCGGGGACGGGGAGAGCGATGCCTTCAACCTCGGCAACAGCCAGGGGACCTCGGTGCTCGAGGTCCTCTCTGCCGCCGAGAACGTCACCGGTGGCCCCGTGGCACGCAGGAAGTGCCCCCGGCGCGAGGGCGATCCCGCCATCCTGGTCGCGGATCCGGGAAAGATCACCCGGGCCCTCGGGTGGCGGCCCGAGTACCCGGACATCGTCGACATCGTGCGCACGACGTGGGACTGGATGAGCGCCCATCCCCGGGGCTATGGAAGCTGAGCGCCGGTCGGCGGCCATCGCCGACGACACTCGATACGGGAAGGACAGGGAATGGAGCTGACCATCCTGGGATCCGGAACCGGCGTCCCCACCAAGAAGAGGGGAGCGTCGGGATATCTCCTGCGGGTTCAGGAGTGCCGGATTCTCTTCGACTCGGGCCCTGGGACCATCGGGAAGCTGGCCCAGATCGGGGTCGGGCTCCACGAGCTCGACGCCGTCTTCTACACCCATTTCCATCCGGACCACAGCCTGGAGCTGGGGGCGATCATCTTCGCCCTCATGAACCCGTCGTTCGACGGAGAGATCGAGAGCCTGCGCGTGGTCGGCCCTCCCGGCCTCCGGCGCTTTTACGAGGGGCTCAAGGGCCTCTACGGCGGCTGGGTCACCCCGTCCAGCTATCGCCTCCACCTGGAGGAGGTCGCCCCCACCGGGGACGAGATCCAGGTCGGTCCCGTGCGCATCTCGGCCTGGAAGATGGTGCACAACGACGAGAGCCAGGGCTACCGGGTGACCGGTCCCGGAGGCGAGTCTCTGGCCTACACCGGAGACACCGACATCGGTCCCGACCTCATCAAGCTCGCCCGTGGCGTGGACGTCCTCGTCTGCGAGAGCTCGCATCCCGATGGCCATCACGTGGCCGGGCACCTCACTCCGCGCCGGGCCGGCCGGGTCGCCCGCGAGGCCGGCTGCGCGAGGCTGGTCCTCACCCACTTCTATCCCGATTGCGAGGGCCGCGACCTGGTGGCTCAGTGCCGGAAGGAGTTCGAGGGCGAGATCGTCCTGGCCGAGGATCTCATGACGATCTCCATCTGACCTCTGATCGATGACCCCGAGGAACCCCATGATTCGACCGCGCGCAAGAGCCCTTGCCCCGATCCTGGTGACCGCCTTCGTCCTGATCGCCACCGCGATGGCCCGGGCCGAGGGAATCGACGCCCGGGACGCCACACGCCTTCGTCGCGCCATCGACGAGGCTCTCCGGGTGGACGCCCTCCGGGACGCGACGGTCGGAGTGTCGGTGTGGCGCGAGGGGGACACCGAGCCCCTCTACGAGAGGAACGGGACGACCCTGCTTCGTCCGGCCTCGAACATGAAGCTCTTCACCACTGCGGGGGCACTCTGCCTCCTCGGTCAAGAGCACGTCCACACCACGGCGCTGCTCTCGTCCGCCTCTCCCCGGGACGGAGTGCTGGAAGGGAATCTCGTCCTCAAGGGCGACGGAGATCCTTCTCTCTCGGGCCGCGACCACGAAGGCCAGCCCCTGGCCCCGGTCCTGGCCCTCGTGCGCGGAGCCCAGGAAGCCGGGCTCCGCGTGATCGAGGGAGACCTCATCGTCGATGACTCCTTTTTCGCCGGGGAGGCGGCCCATCCCGGGTGGCCCGAAAAGGATCGTTCCCGGTGGTACTGCGCCGAGACGGGCGCCCTGTCGTTCAACGACAACTGCATCGATCTCACGTTCAGAGTGGGTTCCCGGGTGGGCGCCCCGGTGCGGGTCCTGCTCTCTCCCGAGACGAGCTACGTGACCCTCACCGGCCAGGCCGAAACGGGAGCCCGGGGGTCGGGGTCCCGCCTGGTGGCAGAGCGGGCTCCGGGCACGAACGAGATCTTGATCCAGGGGAGCCAGCCCCTGGGCAGCCCCGACTTCACCACGTCCCTGACCATCTCGGATCCGGGGCTCTACCTCGGCACGGTGCTCCGCGAGGTGCTCGAGAAGGAGGGAGTGGTCCTGCGGGGCACCGTCCGGCGTGCCGAAACGTCGGCTGCCGACACGACGGTCGTCCTCGCCGCCCGGACGGCACCGCTCGTCCCCCTCGTCTCGGTGACCAACAAGAGGAGCCAGAACTTCTACGCGGAGCAGCTCCTCAAGACTCTCGGCGCTCGGCGGGGCGACGCGGGCAGCTTCGAGGGTGGCGCGGAGGTGCTGGCCTCGTTTGCCCACGGCGCCGTGGGCATCCCGCGGAGCGAGCTCAGGGTGGTGGATGGCTCCGGCCTCGCCCGCGAGAACGGCGCGTCGGCCCGATCGGTGGTCCGCCTCCTGGCCTACATGCTCGCTCACCCGGCTCGTGACGCGTTCTTCCTGTCCCTTCCCGTGTCGGGGGTGGACGGGAGCCTGGAGAAGCGCCTCGACGACAGAAGCACGAAGGGACGAGTGGTGGCGAAGACGGGCTACATCATGGGCACGGGAGCGCTCTCCGGATACCTGGCGGGCTTCGGAGGAGAGACCTACGTCTTCTCGGTGCTCATCAATCGTGAGGGATGGCTCGGCAACAGCATCATGAAGGACGTTCAGGACGAGGTCTGTCGCGCCGTCCTGGAGTGGTCGGCCGTCCTCGCCCAGAGGTCGATGCATGGCGGATGATCTGCTGTCCCTGACCGTCGACATCGCTACCCGGGCCACCATGGAGCTCATGAAGCGATTCCGGCGGCTTCCGCCCGGCGCCATCGGCTCCAAGTCTCACGCCCACGATCTCGTCACCGAGGCCGACCTCGCCTCGGAAGAGGTGATCGTGTCCGCCCTGCGCGAGGCCTTTCCCGATCACGCCCTGCTGGCCGAGGAGTCCGGGGCTTCGGGCGCAGAAGGTGGCCCGCGCTGGATCATCGATCCTCTGGACGGCACGGTGAACTTCGTGCACGGCTTCCCGTTCTTCGCGGTGTCCATCGCCCACTACCGGGGCCCGGAGCCGGAGATCGCGGTGGTGGCGGCACCGGCCCTGGGCGAGATCTTTGCGGCCCGGAGGGGGGGTGGAGCCTGGCTGGGAGGTGAGCGTCTCTCGGTCTCGTCGACGGGCCGGATCGCCGACGCGTTTCTCTCCACCGGGTTCGCCTACGAGCGCGAGGACACGCCCAATCCGAACCTTCCGAACTTCGCCCGCCTCGTCTACCGGGCCCGGGCAGTGAGGCGGCCGGGCTGTGCGAGCCTGGATCTCGCCTACACCGCCACGGGTCAATTCGATGGATTCTGGGAGGCGCACCTCGCTCCCTGGGACGTGGCCGCGGGCGCCCTCCTCGTGCGGGAGGCGGGAGGGCGGGTGACCGACTTCGGGGGCGGGGAGAGCTGGCTCTCGGGCGCGAACATCCTGGCCACCAACGGTCACATTCACGACGAGCTGGCCTCCTACCTGGAGTTCGATCCCGCGAAGGAGGCCGCGAAGTGACCGGTGACGGAGCCCTCCGCATTGCCACCTGGAACGTGAACTCCGTCCGGAAGCGGATGGGGAGGCTCGTTCCCTGGCTCGAGAGTCGCTCCCCGGATGTGGTCTGTCTCCAGGAGACCAAGGTCGAGGACGACCTCTTTCCCGAGGAGGCTCTGCGCGAGGCGGGCTACCACGCGGCGATCCTCGGGCAGAAAACCTACAACGGGGTCGCCGTCCTGTCTCGCCATCCCCTGGAGGTGGTGAGCCGCAACCTCGGGGATGGAGGCGACGACACCCAGGCTCGCCTTCTCGACGTGCGTACGGGCGGGCTCCGGCTGATCGACGTCTACATCCCCAACGGCAAGGAGGTCGAGGATCCGGCCTTCGTCTACAAGCTGGAATGGATGGCGCGGCTCGCCCGGTACCTGGAAGTGCGCTGCGACCCGGGCGAACCGCTGATCCTCTGCGGCGACTTCAACGTCGCGCCCGAACCCATCGATCTGCACGATCCCGTGGGAGGGGATGGTAAGGTGCTTTTTCATCCCGACGAGAGAGAGGCGTTCGCGCGGTTCCTGAGGTGGGGGATGGTGGACACCGTACGCCACCATCATCCCGATACTCCGGTGTTCAGCTTCTGGGACTATCGACGGCTCGCCTTTCCCCGGAACGAGGGATATCGCATCGACCACATCCTCGTGACGCGCCCTCTGCTGCCGCGCTGCCGCGAGGCCTTCGTGGACCGCGAGGCGAGGAAGGGCAAGGAACCCTCGGACCATGCCCCCGTGGTGGCGGTTCTCGATCCCCTGTAGTGAAGGAGAAAGCAACATGAGCGAGGCGGCCACGGGCGGGGTGAAGATCCGCCCCCGTCTCTTCAAGGGGACGCGGGACCTCCTGCCCCAGGACATGCTCCCCCGACAGAGGGTCCTGGACATCGTGCGCAAGCATGCCGAGAGGGCAGGGTTCGAGCCCCTCATGACCCCGTCCATCGAGCTCCTGGAGGTGCTCACCGGAAAGTATGGCCAGGAGGCGCAGCACCTCATCTTCCCGCTCGCCTACAAGGACGGCCAGACCGCGGCCCTGCGCTACGACCTGACCGTTCCTCTGTCACGGGTGGTGGCGATGTACCCGAACCTTCCCCGGCCATTCAAGCGCTACCAGGTGCAGCCGGTGTGGAGGGCGGAGAAGCCGGCCAAGGGCCGCTATCGCGAGTTCGTGCAGTGCGACGTGGACACGGTCGGCACCGCGGACATGGCCGCCGATGCGGAGATCCTGGCCTTCACCGCATCGGTGCTCACGGAGTGCGGGTTCCCTCGCTTCCTCATGAGGGTGAACCACCGGAAGATTCTCGACGGAGTCCTCGACTCTCTCCAGGTGGATCCGGAGCAGAGAGTGTTCGTGCTCAGGACCGTCGACAAGCTGGACAAGATCGGCGAGGACGGGGTCCGCAAGGTCCTGGAGACAGGCGGCGTGAGCGGAGACGGGGGCGAGGCGCGAGCGGAGGCCTCCGGGCTCGACGCGACCCAGGCCAAGGGAGTGCTCGACGCGGCCCGACTGTGCGGCCGTCCCGACGAGGTCGCTCCGGCGGTGGAGCGACTCTTCGGCAACGCGGCGCGCACCCGGGAGGGGCTGGACGAGCTCCGGGAGCTCTTCGCGGTCATGGAGGCCATGCTCGTACCGGCCGCCTGCTATGCGTTCGACATGTCCCTGGTGCGTGGCCTCGACTACTACACGGGTCCCGTGTTCGAGACCGTCGTCCCCGACATCAAGCTCGGGAGCATTGCCGGCGGCGGTCGCTACGACGGGCTCGTCGGCCTTTTCTCGAGCGAAGATGTTCCGGCGACCGGAACCACGCTCGGGCTCGACCGGATCGTGGTGGCCATGCAGGAGCTGGGCATCCTGCCCGGAGCGTCCACCAGCACCTGCATCCTGATCGCCGTGTTCTCGCCCGAGCTCCGCCTGGATGCGTTCTCTCTGACCGCCATGTTGCGGCAGTGCGGTGTGGCGGCGGAGGCCTCTCTGGAGGCACTGACCCTGAAGAAGCAGTACTCCTACGCCAACAAGAAGGGAATACCCTACGTGGGGCTCGTGGGGCCAGACGAGCGCGACCGCGGGGTCGTGAGCGTGAAGAACCTTTCCAGCGGCGAGCAGACCGAAGTTCCCCGGCAGGATCTTGCCCACTGGATCCAATCGCGCACCGGCGAGGTGAGCGGGTAAGGCCACGCGCGGGGTCGGATGGCGAGGTGATTCCGAGACGGGTCCTGGATGCATGACGGTGGTGGGCAAGGGGCTCGATTCGACACAGAGGACGGAGAGGGAAGAGGGAGGCCACGGAGAAGAGCGGCAATCGAAGCGATTGTCGCTGAAAAGGGTTCTGAAAGGGTCGGTCGAGCGGCGGCCGCTTCGGCCGTCGCGCTTCTCTGTGAGCTTCTCTTCTCCTGTCTCTCTGATCTCTGTGTCAATCCTCTCCCGCTCTGTCCCCACCCACCCAGGAGCTCAGAACGCGCCGAGCATCCCCAGGACCTCGGGCCCCACGTTGCCTCCGGAAAGGATCACTCCGACCTTCTTGTCCTTCACGTCGAGCGCCCCCGAGAGCAGCGGGGCGATGACCACCGCCGAGCTGGGCTCGATCACGAGCTTGATCCTCTGCAGAACGAAGAGGAGCGCGGGCAGGATTGCCTCCTCGGGCACGGTCACGATCTCGTCCACGAACGCGAGAAGAAGGCCAAGCGTCTTCTCGCTCAGGGTCGCGCGCAATCCATCGGCGATGGTGGCCCGCGCAGAGCCGGGCTGGAGGCTCCCCTCGCGGAAAGAGCGGTGGGCATCGTCGGCATGGAGTGGCTCGCAGCCGATGATTCTGATTCCGGGGCACAAGCTCCGTGCCGCAATTGCGGATCCCGAGAGCAGCCCGCCGCCGCTCACGGGCGCCAGGAGAACGTCGAGATCCGGCATTTCCTCCAGGAGCTCCTTGGCCGCCGTACCCTGTCCCGCGATCACACGGTCGTCGTCGAAGGGGTGGACGAGGACAAGGTCGTGCTCCTCCTGGAGCCGGGCCGCCGTCTCCTCGCGGGAGGCGAGAGTGGGCTTGCAGAGGTGGACCTGGGCGCCATAGCCACGCGTGGCCGCGAGCTTCACCGGTGAGGAGTCCTCGGGCATCACGATGTGGGCCCGGGTACCGGCCATCCTCGCGGCAAGGGCCACCGCCTGGGCATGGTTTCCGGAGGAGTGAGCCACCACCCCGCGCCGGCGCTCCTCTCCGGTCAGGGAGCGCACCGCGTTGGTGGCGCCGCGAATCTTGAAGGCTCCCGTCCTCTGGAGGTTCTCGCACTTGAGGAAGACCCGTGCCCCGCAGACTCCATCGAGAGTGGCCGAGGTGACCACGGGAGTGCGATGGACGGCGTCCCCGATCCTCTGGTGAGCCTCCGCGATCCGGGTGAACCAGCTCTGCAGGGACGGCTCCGGTGAGGCTCTTCGCGCCTTGGCATGGTGACTCACGGCAATCTCCTGGATCCGCGCGGGCTATCGTCTGGACGTACGGGCCGGAGGTCTTACTCTATACGGCCTTCGGTCCCGGGCACAAGAGACGCTCCAAGGGAGACGGTAACTCCAGGGGCGACGGTATGAGGAGAAGGACATGAGCCGTACCCCCATCACCCGCGAGGGATACGACAAGCTGAAGGCGGAAATCGAGCAGCTCGAGAACGTGGTCATGCCCGAGATCGCCAAGGCCATCGCCGAGGCCAGAGCCGAGGGAGATCTCAGCGAGAACGCCGAGTACCATGCCCAGAGGGAAAAGCAGGGCATGCTCCAGGCCAAGATCAATCTCATCCGCTCGAAGCTCGCCGTCTCCACCATCATGGAGAAGGGGCCGAACCCCACCGGAGAAGTGATCTTCGGATCGCGTGTCAGGGTCAAGGATCTGGACGGCGGCGACATCGAGGAGTACGAGCTCGTGGGACCGGGTGAGGAGGACTACAAGGGTGAGGTCATGAAGATCCTCTCCACGAGTCCCCTCGCCCAGGGTTTCATGAACCACAAGAAGGGGGATCGTGTCGACATCGAGACCCCCGGTGGAACCATGAGCTACGAGATCCTCGACGTCACCTAGGAGAGACGAAGGCCCGGCACCATGGACTTGCGGCTCGCGGGAAAGGTCGTCGTCGTCACCGGGGCCTCGGGGGGTATCGGCTGGGCGGTGGCCGATCTCCTGGCCAGAGAAGGGGCTCGCCTCGTTCTCCAGGGCCACACCCAGGTCGAGAGCCTGAGGTCCCGGGTCGACGGCAGCGCCCTCGCCGCCAGGGCCCATGTGGTGGCCGCGGATCTCCGACAGCCCGAAGGGGTGGAGGCAGTCTTCGACGAGGCCGTCACCCGCTTCGGTGGGGCCGACGGCTGCGTGGCCTGCGCCGGAATCTGGCCGGCAGAGCCTCTTCTCCTGTCCCGAACCCCCGTGGATCGGATCAAGGACATTCTCGAGGGAAACCTCCTGACCTCCCTCCTCACCGCCAGGAGCTTCCTGTCGCAGGTGGAGGCAACCGGCCGCCAGGGATCGAGCCTCGTCCTCGTCGGATCCACGGCGGCGCGCTTCGGCGAGGCCTTCCACACCGAGTACGCGGCGGCCAAGGCCGGCCTGCGAGGCCTCCTCCTGTCCTACAAGAACGAGGTCGTCCGGGTGGACGCCGAGGGTCGGTGTAACCTGGTGGAACCCGGCTGGACGGCCACTCCCATGGCCGCAGAGGCCCTCGAGAGCGACGAGCTCGTGATCCAGGCCCTCCGCACGATGCCCCTCCGGCGTGTGGCAGCACCTCGCGACGTCGCCTCGACCATCGCATTCCTCCTTTCCCCACTTTCCCGACACGTGACGGGAGAGTGCCTCATGGTGGCAGGAGGCATGGAGGGACGCCTCCTGTGGCGAGAGGAAGACATTGACCCGGGCCGGGCGCGAGGGAACGCAAGCTCCTGACAATCAACAGTTTCATGGCGGCCTCGTCGTGAGAAGGCCACGAAAGTATACTTGTCGACTGACCAGTTGTTTCTCGAGCCCAGAGCAAGGTTTCCATGGTGATCGATTCAAATCACAAGGCCGGGTCTCTCCTCCGGACCTCTTCCCGTCCCCGTGGCCCCGTCACCACGCTTCTCGATTTCGTGGGAAGCGTTCCGTTCGGGGTCACGATGCTCTGCTTCATCCTCGTCTACGCCTGGCTGGGATCGGCAGGGACGGCTCCCTTCGTCAACGCGCGGGAGTCCTTCATCCGCCAGCGGTTCGAGAAGACGGAGATGACCTGGTTCTCCTGGTGGCCCTTCACCCTGTCTCTGGCCATCTTCAGCGTGGCCCTCATCCTGGTCACCCTGCGCAGGATCCGCTTCAACAAGCTGAATATCGGGGTCTGGATCGTGCACTCCGGAATCCTCACCCTATGCCTCGGGTCCTGGATCTACTTCGGGACCAAGGTCGAGGGTGACGCGGTCATCTATCGCCGCCAGGCGGTGCTCACCGTCGAGGGGAGCGAGCCGGCCACCCTCACCCTGCAGCCCCGGGCCACCGCCACCGTTGGTGCGGGATCCCTCGCCTATCAGGTCGCCGTGACCGATCTCAACCCGAACTACACGTTGCTCACCGGAGAGGACAAGGGCAAGCAGGCCTACACGGCGACCCTTGCCGTGCAGCCCTTCGAGAACGGGAAACCGGGCGAGCAGTTCATGCGCCAGGTCATCGTCGGCTACCCGCAGTACACCGAGGACGTCATTCCCGGCCAGGGCCGGGCGGTCAAGGTCACCGGGGAGAGGCTTGTCGATTCCCGGTTGAACGTGGACCTGCAGTATGCGCCCGTCGACCACTTCTTCGTGCGGGACTCGGCCGCTCTCGACGTGAGGATTCTCGGCAGCAAGGAGTGGACGCAGTTCCCGCTCGTCGACCTGCCGCGGTACAAGGCCGCCGTCTCGTCCCTCGAGCAGGTCCGCTTTCCCCCGAACGAGGTGCCCCGGGTTCGCCCCCTCGACATCGAGGCGGAGTGGGACGGGCGCTCGCCCGAGCTCGGGGCGGACGTGTCCTTCCGGGTCACGGGTTATCTGCCCTACGGCTTCCTCAAGGAATTCCAGGAGCCCGGGGGCGACGCGTGGAACCCCTGGCTCCGGCTACGGGTCCGGGTGCTGGGACGGGAAGCCACGCGATACGATCTCGTGGCCATGGATCCCCGGCGGAATCGCGTCGACATCGAGGAGGGCGTGCAGGTCCGACTGCTCTGGCTGAATGATCCCGCCGAGCTCCAAAAGCTCCTCACCCCGGGCATTCCCGAGCTCCACGTCGCGGTTCCCGGGGCCGGATTCGAGCAGGTGCTGCCCCTGACCGACCTGCAGGGGCCTGTCGAGCTGGGCGAGACCGGATACACCATCGAGTTCCAGGACCTCTTTCCTGACTGGAAGCTGGCCAGCGCCGGCAAGGAGGGCGAGAGCGCGACGGTCGGGCTGGTGCGCGTCACGTCTCCCGAGCAGACGTTCACCCGGGCCGTGGTCCATCCCAAGAGCGAGCTCAGCCAGGATCTCGACGAGGCAGGACAGCGTCATCAGCAGCTCCTCGACCCCGGAATCCTCCTCCGACTCGAAAACGTCGTCGAGCCCGGACTCACCGTCGTCGCGGGGGGGGTGGGGAACCACATGCTCCTCACGAGTCGGGGGGGTGCGGTCATCCACGAGGAGGCCCTCGTTGGACAGAACACGATCTTCCTGGACGGGAGCCTCGAGATGGCCATCGAGGAGCTGTCCGAGCGATCACAACGGGTGATCTTGCCCCAGATCATTCCCTTCCGGGAGCAGAATCCGAAGACCCTCCCCAATCTCTCGCTCATCCGGGTGGAGATCGTGGAGAACGGCCGCACCCGGGCCGAGTGGCTCGAGTACAGCCACTATGCCCATACCAACCGGATCGGCTACTTCCCGGTGGTGACTCGACTCCAGGACGGACGCCAGATCGAGATCCTCTACAGCCGGCAGTCGTATCCCCTTCCCCAGACCATGGTGCTCGAGGACTTCCGCCTGGAGCAGTTTCCGGGCATGACCCGCGAGCGTGACTACATCAGTTTGATCCGATTTGCTGACGATGGAAGCTGGGGTGACACACACGAGGTGCGGAGCAATCAGCCCACCGAGCATGCGGGCTGGTGGTTCTTCCAGAGCACCTGGGATCCTCCGGTGCCTCAGGCGAACTATGCCGGGATGAACTACACGGGAATCGGCGTGGGCAACCGCAACGGGGTCCTGGTCATGCTTCTCGGGTCCATCCTGGTCGTCGTGGGGACGTTGTATGCCTTCTACCTCAAACCGGTGCTCCGGCGCCGCCAGCAGCAGCAGCTGGCGGCACGCGGCGCCGCTCACGCTAAGGAGGAGAAGGTCAGACGGATGGAGCCCGAACCAGCGGGAACGGCCGATGCCTGAGCGCACGGGAAGGACGACGTCATGAAGATCCGGTACCTGAACAACGTGACCCATGGCCTGACATCATGGGGCGCCGTCCTGGCTCTCTCGCTCGCGCTCACGGCCTTCGGTCCCGGGCTTCCGGCCCTTGCCGTGGAGAGTGCCGTTCTCCTGTCGATTCCCGACGATTTCGCGGCGTCGCTCGATCTCGAGGCCATCCGGCTGGCGGCGGTCCAGGACGACGGCCGCGTCAAGACCGTGGACTCCCTGGCCCGCGAGAAGCTCAAGTACGTCAACAGCAAGGTGGCCCGGGCAGGGGATCCGGTTCTCCTCTATCTCGACATGCTCATGGCGCCCGAGCACTACCGTGACCTCCGCCTCATCTTCGTGAAGAAGCCCTGGGTGCGGCGCGACATCATCGAGGGAGTGCGGGCCCTGCTCGCCCCTCCCTTGCGAACCGGCGTCGTCTCCGATGCCGAGCTGGAGAGGTTCGAGGAGGAAGGGCTCCTCGCCCCCCGATTCCTCGACCATCCCGTCGTCCAGCAGGTGACCTCGGAGCTCCAGAGGGATCTTCTCCGCACCAACCGGGAGATGGATGAGATTCACCGGGCCCGCAACATCGCCGACCCGCGGGCCCTGATGTTCATGCTGGCGGTGATCCCTCCCCCCGGGGGAACCGAGCTCGATCGCTGGCTCCCCCTCTCGGCCGTGCTGGGGTCTGCGGCCCCTCGGGACGACGTGCACGGAGCCATGGCCTCGCAGGCGCCCGGTGTTCCGGGCATGGCTCCCGATCTGTCGGCCTCACTTTCCGCCGGCTGGAACGAGCTGCGCATGGCCTGGGGGGCACGAGATGCCACCAGAGCCAACACCGCTCTCGTCTCTCTGGCCACGGATCTGGAGAAGGTCGAGCCCTCGCTGTATCCCAGCCTCGAGCGGAGGTCCTGGGAGAGCTGGTATTACCGGAGCCACAAGATGACCTGGGTGTGGCTCTTCTACTTCTTCGCGCTTCCCTTCCTGCTCATCGCCGTGGTCTATGGGGTCAAGTGGGCAAGGTGGGCCGGCCTCTTCCTCTTTGCCTCGGGGGCCGTCGCTCACACCGCATCCATCGTCATCCGCTGGATCCTCGCCGAGCGCATCCCCAACGCCAACATGTTCGAGGCGGTGGTGGCCTCGGCCTGGTTCGGGTGCGTGGTGGGTCTCATCCTCGAGATCGTCCTGCGCAAGAAGCCCCTTCGCAACCTGCCGGCCCTGGCGGCGTCGGTGTACGCCATGATCGCCCTGATGGTGGGCTACTTCTCTCCCGTCACCCTCAACAGTGACATCACGACGGTGATGCCGGTCCTCGACCGGACGATCTGGCTCTACATCCACACCAACATCGTGATCGCCTCCTACGCCCTCATCTTCTTCGGATCGGTCACGGCGCTGCTCTACGTCATCGGTCGCGTGATCAACGGAATCCGGACCCGAGAAAAGCGAACGGACTGGAGCGGGCGAACGGGACTGGCCCGCAGCCTCGACGGCGCCACCATGATCTTCCTCCAGCTCGCCTTCATCTCGCTCTGGTCGGGGACGGCCCTCGGCGCGATCTGGGCCGATGTCTCGTGGGGCAGGCCCTGGGGCTGGGATCCCAAGGAGGTCTTTGCCCTCAACACCTGGATCGTCCTCCTGATCCTCGTTCATGTACGGCTCATGGTGAAGGAAAAGGCCCTCTACACGGCGATCCTCGCCCTCATCTCCTGCGCCGTGATGCTCTTCAACTGGATCGCCGTCAACTTCGTGGTGGTCGGACTGCACAGCTATGCCTGAGCCGCCCGTGCTCACCCCATCGGGAGCGTGACATGGACAAGGAGCTCCTCGATCTTCTGGTGTGTCCCGAGAGCCGCAAACCACTCATCTGGTTCGCCGAGAAGTCTCTCCTCTTCTGCCCGGAGTCAAAGCTCGGCTACCCGGTACGCGACGGCATCCCCGTGATGCTGGTGGAGGAGGCGGAGAAGGTCTCCGACGCCGAGGCAGCCCGCCTGATCGAGGAGGCCCGAGAGAATGGCCTCCCGATCTCGGGCAGCGGCTGAAGAGGGAAGCGACCTCTTCTTCTAGCGCGCGACGATCTCCCGCGCGATCTTCTCCGCCATCTCCTTGCCCGCCGCCTTGTCCAGCGAGCGCGCACCCCACTCGATCCCCAGTCCCGAGCCATCCTCGTGCTTGGGAATGATATGGAAGTGCACGTGAAACACGGCCTGGTGGGCATGGGCGCCGTTGTTCTGGAGAAGGTTGAAGGCACGCGCTCCGCTCGCCCTCAGGACGGCCCGGCTGATCTTCGGCAGGACGCGCCCGAGAGCGGCGGCCGCTCCCTCCGAGAGCTTGTCGAGGCTCTCCGCCCGTTCCTTGGGGATGACGAGGGTGTGACCCGGCGACAGGGGGTTGATGTCCAGGAACGCGAGGACGTGCTCGTCCTCGTAGACCCGGTGGCAAGGGATCTCGCCCCTCAGGATCTTCTGGAAGATGGTCTCGGCCATGAGGGAAGGATAGCATCCGCCGGCTGACCGGTGCGGGGACGTGGGATCCGGGTTCGGAGGGGGACCAGACCGCAGAAGTGATGGCGGGTGGGAACCGATGTTCCCGGTTCACCTCCGTCGTCCCGGGTGGTATCGTCGGGCCCCATTCGGCCCCTGATCCGGAGAGAGCCTTGCGATTCCGCATTCCCCACACCCTCGTGCTCCTGGCCGCCATGGTGGTGGTGGCCTGGCTGCTCACCTTCATCCTCCCCGCGGGAGCCTACGACCGGGTCCCGAGCGAAGGCGGGAAGCTGATGGTGGTTCCGGGCACCTTCAAGTTGATCGGACCCGCACCCGGAGAGGAGCCCCCGGGATTCCTCGCGAGGCTCACATCCGTTTTCCTGGTGATCCCCCGAGGTTTCTCGGCCGCCGGGCACATCATCTTCTTCGTCTTCATCATCGGGGGGGCATTTTCCGTCCTGCGCAAGACGGGAGCGATCGACGCACTCCTGGCCTGGGTACTTCGCACTTTCGGTCACAAGCCGGCACTTCTCATCGCGGCGGGTATGCTGGCCTTTGCTGCCGGCTCGAGCACCCTTGGCATGGCGGAGGAGTACTTGCCGTTCGTTCCGGTCCTCCTCGCGCTCGCGGCAGGCCTGGCTCTCGACCCTGTCGTCGGTGTCGGAATCGTTTGCGTGGGCTACTCGGTTGGCTACGGCACGGCGGCCATCAACCCTTTCACCGTGATCATTGCCCAGAACGTGGCCGGCCTCGAGCAGACTTCAGGCCTGTGGTATCGCCTGGTCTTGACGGTGCCTTTCTTCGCCCTCGGCTACTTCCACGTCCTTCGCTACGCGCGCCGCATCCAGAAGGACTCGAGCCTCCGCCTCGTCCTCGAGGACGAGGATACGGTGCAACTCGTGAAGCCAGAGGCGAGCGTGACGAGCGCACAGTTCACCGGGACACACATTCTGTGCCTCCTGGCAACCCTGATCACCATCGGAGCCCTGGTCTGGGGGATTGCCAAATACGAGTGGTACCTCGATGAAATGGGCGGCCTCTTCCTCGCCCTCGCGCTGGTGCTGGTCCTCCTGGCCCGGATGGGTCTGGACACCGCGGCGAAGGCTTTCTGCGAGGGAGCGGCCGAGCTCACCACCACCGCGCTTCTCATCGGTTTTGCCCGTTCGATCGAGCTGGTTCTCGATGATGGCAAGGTGATCGACACCATCATCCATTCCGTGGCCGTGCCGCTCGAGCAGGCGGGTCCCGCGATCGCCGCCTGCGGCATGTTCCTCGTGCAGAGCCTCACCAACCTCTTCATCCCGTCGGGCAGTGGTCAGGCCCTCGTGACCATGCCCATCATGACGCCGCTCGCCGATCTGGTGGGGGTGGAGCGGCAGGTGGCCGTCCTCGCCTACCAGTTCGGCGACGGCTTCACGAACATCCTCGTTCCCACCAACGCGGTGCTCATGGGGATCCTCGCCATGGCGCGGGTCCCCTACGACCGCTGGCTGCGGTTCATCCTACCGTTCATGCTCCAGGTGTGGATCCTGGGATCCATCGCCCTCTGCGTGGCGGTCTGGATCGGATACAAGTGACGCCGGAGGAGGCCGTCTCTTTCGCGAAACGTGAAAAAGGAGTGTCCCGATGCTACGAAGCTGCTTGACCCTGTCCGTGCTACTCGGATTCATCCTGAGTGCTCCCCTGTATTCCCAGGAGGGCACCGAGAACCTGGAGGCAAAGAAGAAGATGACCACCACCGTCGGTCTCAAGGACCCGAAGAAGGCCAAGGAAACCGCGCCCGACACGTTTCGGGCCAAATTCACCACCAGCCAGGGAGACTTCACCGTCGAGGTGACGAGATCCTGGGCGCCCAACGGTGCCGACCGCTTCTACAACCTGATCAAGGTCGGCTACTACGATGATGTGGCGTTCTTCCGGGTGATCTCCGGCTTCATGGCTCAGTTCGGTATCCACGGCGACCCCGAGGTCAACAAGGTCTGGCGCAGCGCCAAGATCCAGGACGACCCGGTCAAGCAGTCGAACACCCGCGGCATGGTCACCTTCGCCACCTCGGGCCCGAACTCGCGCACGACCCAGCTCTTCATCAACTTCGGCGACAGCAAATTCCTCGACTCTCAGGGCTTCTCGCCCTTCGCCAAGGTGGTCGAAGGAATGGACGTCGTGGACAAGCTCCACTCCGGCTACGGCGAGGGAGCCCCGAGGGGACAGGGACCGGATCAGCCCAAGATCCAGAGCGAGGGCAATACCTACCTCAAGTCCGACTTCCCCAAGCTCGACTGGATCAAGAAGGCCAGGCTGGTCGAGGCCGGGAGCTAGTGGTCTGATTCACTCTGTTGGGACATTATTCAGTGCGGCTCGGGCGCGGCCCACCTTCGCAAGGATCTCGTCGACCGTCTTGCGCCAAACGAACGGTTTCGGGTCGTCGTTGTGCTCGCCG
>Ga0326597_10002688_pt1 | contig 26290 bp, 21 predicted proteins | sample RVTome_12_FD_203789 | JGI IMG/M metagenome (GOLD analysis project Ga0326597, IMG submission 203789) | Soil microbial communities from uranium-contaminated site in the Upper Colorado River Basin, Wyoming, United States - RVT100D185 | ecosystem: Environmental > Terrestrial > Soil > Contaminated >... | reverse complement strand
ACTGCCGTCTCGGAGGACCAATCGACGCTGGCTTCACGAATGTTTCCAGCCAGGGCTGCTTCGATCAGGTCGAGTAGATCGGTTTTGAGACGGGGAAGGACTACTTGGGCTTCGGGGTCTCCCAGCCGGCAGTTGAACTCCAGCACCGACGGACCTTCGGTGGTCAGGACGTAGCCGACGTACAGGAATCCGATGTAGGGGCTTGCGGCCTCGGCCATGGCGGAGAGTACCGGACGGACCACCTGATCGAGCGTAAAATCCATGATTCCTGGTGGAAGGTCATCGACCGGGCTGAAGGCGCCCATGCCGCCGGTATTGGGTCCGCCGTCGCCGTTGCGCAGGCGCTTGTAATCGCGAGCCGGATCGAGCAGTACGGCATCGGTCCCGTCACAAACCGCAAAGATGCTGAGTTCTGGTCCGGCTAGGTATGCTTCGACGAGAACCCGTTCGTCGCCGAAGCGTCCTGACAAGCAGTCATCGATCCATGCTTCGCCTGCTGCGAGGTCTTCGGTAACGAGTACGCCCTTGCCGGCTGCCAACCCGTCAGCTTTGATTACATACGGTGCGGTCTGGGTTCGTAAGAAGGTCTTGGCCTCGCCCGGGTGGTCGAACGATCCCCATGGGGCGGTCGGAACGGAAGCACGATCCATGACTTGCTTGGCGAACGTCTTGGAGGATTCCAATCGAGCGGCGGCCCTGGTTGGTCCAAAGGCCGGCACTCCGAAGGCGCTGAGGGCGTCCACGATGCCGGCTGCCAGTGGGGCTTCGGGGCCGACCACGACCAGGTCGATCTTTTGGGCCTTGGCGAATGCCGCCACCGCCCCAACATCGGTTGGCTCGATCCCTTCGATCACTGCTCCGAGTTGTGCCAGTCCCGGATTACCAGGGAGCGAGATGATCTCGGTGACCCGTCTAGATTGCACCAACTTCCAGCCAAGGGCGTGTTCGCGGCCCCCACCCCCGATGAGTAGAACTCGCATGCTCATCGACGAGTCAGGAGTTGCTCACGCTCGGGGCCGACCGAGATCCAATCACAAGGGGTCCGGAGTTGGTCCTCGACGAACTCGATATATTGCTGGGCCTGCTTGGGAAGGTCACCGTATGCCCGGGTATCGGTGATATCGGTTCTCCATCCGGGGAGGGTTTCGTAGATTGGTTGGCAGTTGTAGAGCACCCGCTGTTGCCGCGGAAACTCGTTGTATTGCTCACCGAGAGATGTGTAGCCGACACACACTTTGATCTCGTCGAAAGCCGACAGGATGTCGAGCTTGGTCAAGAAGATCGACGTGAGAGAATTGATTCGAACCGCGTAGCGAAGCGCCACGGCGTCAAGCCATCCGGCCCGCCGGCGCCGGCCGGTGACCACCCCATATTCGTGCCCGAGTTCGATCATGCGATCGCCGGTTTCGTCGATGAGTTCGGTCGGGAATGGCCCGGTCCCGACCCGTGTCAGGTAGGCCTTTGACACGCCGATTACTTCGTCAATGACTTTGGGACCGATTCCCGTGCCGGTCAGGACGCCGCCGGCGGTCGGGTTCGAAGACGTCACGAACGGGTAGGTTCCATGATCGACATCGAGCAGGGTTCCCTGGCCGCCCTCAAACACGACGGTCTTGCCATCGTTGATGGCTTCCCATACGAGGAGGGAGGTATCGGTGACGAACGGCATGAGCTGCTCGGCATAGCCGAGGTACTCGGTGGCGATCTCGTCGACGTCCATCGGGAGTTGGTTGTAGACCCGGGTGAGGATCTTGTTCTTTTCAACCAGGGAGAGGGTCAGTTTGTCCCGGAAGATCTTTGGATCGAACAAGTCCTGGACCCGGATACCCGACCGGGCGAACTTGTCGGTGTAGGCCGGACCGATGCCCTTCTTGGTGGTGCCAATCTGGTGGCGGCCGAGGTATCGTTCCTGAATGGCATCCATCTTGCGGTGATACGGCATGATGAGATGAGCGTTCGACGAGATTCGCAGCTTTGAGGTCGCGATGCCTCGTTCGTTGAGCATGGCCAATTCGTTGAGGAGCGCCTTTGGATCTATCACGGTTCCTGAGGCAATGACCGGGATGACGTGCGGATACAGGACTCCGCTCGGCGTCATCGATAATGCGAATGTTTCCTCGCCGATCACGATCGTGTGGCCGGCATTGTTTCCACCCTGGAACCGCACTGCCATATCCGCGTTCTTCGAGAAATGATCGACGACCCGGCCTTTGCCTTCGTCGCCCCACTGTGCGCCGAGCACGATCGTGGCTGTCATCGTTGATCCTTTGTGTCGGTAAGATTTGATCGTAGTGGCTTACCGATCTCCCCGATCCAGTCAACTTGCCGATATACCAAGCATCGCGCAATCCTCTACCATTGCGGTTCATGCCTCGCATCAGAGCTGCCAGCATCGGAGAACACAAAGAGCTAACCCGCACCCAGGTGCTTGAGGAAGCCGAACGGCTCTTTGGCGAATATGGTTACGAGCAGGTGTCGCTCGGTGATGTCGCCGGGGCGGTCGGAATCGGTCGGACGACGCTGTACGACTATTTTCGGGACAAGGAGGACCTTCTTGCAACCCTCGTCGAAGAAACCTTGCCTGCCACGATCGAGCGCATGGTTCGCGAGATTCCCGAAGGATTGTCGTGGCGCGAGCGACTGGCGGCTCTGTCGGTGGCCATGGTGGACTTTGTCGCAACCGATCCGACACTCGGTTTGATCCTGCATCGCGAGGTGGCGAAGTTGTCGACGGAAGCCCAAGATCGGGTTGGCCGGGCTCATCGGGGTCTGTCGACTGAATTCGTAACGATCTACCAGGGCGGGGTCGAGACCGGTGAGCTGAAGGCCCTTCCATACGATCTGGTCGGACGATTTCTCCAGGATCTCATCATGTCGGCTGCCAAAGCCCTTATCGACTCACCTGATCCGGGAGCCAGGCGCAAAGAAGTCACCGACGCCATGGTGTCGGTGCTTCTGTCGGGAATGGGCACGTGAGAACTGTTCTGACGGGCGCTCAGGTCTTCGACGTCGGAGCTCGAGCTTTCTCGTCGAGTGATGTGGTTGTCGAAGGCGACCGGATCATCGAAGTGGGCCCCGGCCTCGATGGAGACGCCTCGGTCGACTTGACCGGGCGCACCATCCTTCCCGGTCTTATCGACACGCACGTCCATGTCATGATTTCCTCTCTGGACCTGTTCGGTTCTATGCAAGAGCCATACTCCCTGCGCTTCTATCAGGCGATTGGAAACCTCCGCGCCACGCTTGAGGCGGGTATTACATCGGTTCGAGATGCCGGAGGCGCCGACCTCGGAGTCAAAACCGCCGTCGAACGTGGTCTGATCTCAGGGCCGCATATGCAGATCGCCATCGGGATGCTTTCCCAAACGGGTGGCCACGGTGACGGGTGGCTGCCGTCCGGTATGCATTTACGGGTTCTTGAGGGGGATCACCCGGGTGCACCGAAAACCATCGTGGATGGCCCCGAAGAGGTACGAAAGAAAGTCCGGGAACTCGTGCGGGCCGGAGCGGATGTCATCAAAGTGGCTACCTCTGGTGGAGTGCTTTCGCCCCGGGACGACCCACGCCACGCTCACTTCGATCTCTCCGAACTACAATCCCTGGTGGCTGAGGCCTCGGCCGCTGGACTTTTCGTGATGGCTCACGCTCAGGCCGCCGACGGAATAAAGAATGCCGTGCGAGCCGGGATTCGATCCATCGAGCACGGCATCTTTCTGGACGACGAGGCGATCGAATTGATGATCGCCAACGGCACCTACCTTGTCCCGACCCTGGTGGCGCCCACCGGTGTTGCGAAGGCCGCCGCGGCTGGGGCGCGCATTCCGGAAGCGTCAATTCAGAAGGCGAACGAGGTGATCGACATCCACCGCCAGTCGTTTGCCAGGGCGGTCCAAGCCGGTGTCAAGATCGCCATGGGCACGGACACCGGAGTTACCCCCCACGGTGACAATCTTGAAGAATTGAGCCTGATGGCGAGCGGTGGGATGGATCGGCGCGATGTGCTGGTCGCCGCCACCGAGTCGGCGGCCGACCTGCTCGGCGTTGGTGGCGAAGTTGGTTCGATCACACCGGGAAAACGAGCCGACCTGACGGTGACGATTGGATCATCGACTCTGTCTGGAAATCTGGCGTGAAAGTGGTCGGTTAGGGTTGCTTAGAACCCGACGGTTGGATCGTCGATCGATCGGCTGACCGCCAACTCATGGAGGGCAGTGTGCGCCTCTGATGTCTGGCCGGTCAGTTTCTCGTATGTGCCGTCTGCCTTGAGTATCCACGTCAGTGTATCGTCGGCTTGGAGCACATCGAGGACTTGTTGCAGCCTTGTTTGGAGTTCCGGTGCTTCGACCGGGGTGAGGGCTTCGACCCTTCGATCAAGGTTGCGGGGCATCATGTCGGCCGATCCGATCCAGAACTGGTAGCCCCGTTCGGCACTTCCGAAACGGAGAATGCGCGAGTGCTCGAGGTAGCGGCCCACGGCCGAGCGGACGGTGATGGTTTCCGACAAGCCAGCGATCCCCGGCCGGAGGCAGCAAATCCCCCTCACCAACAGATCGATCCTGGCTCCGGTCTGCGAAGCCGCATAGAGCTCTTCAATGATGCCGGCATCAACGAGACTGTTCAACTTCATCACGACGTGCCCGTCGGGAGCCGCGCCCTCCTGCCGGATGAGATCAGTGACGGTTTGTCGGCCCGAATACGGTGAGACGGCCAGCTTGCGATAGTTGACTTGTCGGCTGTGGCCGGTCAGGAAATTGAACAGGTCGCCGAGGTCGGCGGTGATGTCCGGGTCGGCGGTGAACAAGCCGATGTCTTCGTAGGTCCGGGCTGTCGAACCGTTGTAGTTGCCGGTTCCGATATGGGCGTACCGCCGGATGGCGTCCGGGTCTTGGCGAACGACCAACGACACCTTGGCATGCGTTTTGAGCCCGACCAGGCCATACACCACATGGACACCGGCCGTCTCGAGTTTCCTGGCCCATTCGATGTTGCGTTCCTCGTCGAAGCGGGCTTTCAGTTCGACGAGCGCCACGACCTGTTTGCCGCGCTCGGCCGCCAGAATCAGATCCCTGGCGATGACCGAGTCGTCGGCGGTCCTATACAGCGTCTGTTTGATGGCGAGTACGTCCGGGTCGCGGGCCGCCTGGCTGAGGAACTCTTCGACTGAGCTGGTGAAGGAATCGTACGGGTGGTGCACCAGGAGATCGCGTTCTCGGATGACATCGAAGATGATGGGTGGTGAGCCATCCACCTGGGCAAGCGCCGGTTGGGTGAGACCTTTCCAATACTCCCACTTGAGGTTGGGACGGTCCTGGGAATATAGGCCCATCAGACCGGTGAGGTCGAGGGGGCTGCGCAGAACGTAGATGTCGCGGGAATCCATCTGGAGTTGTCGCATAAGCACAGCCAGGCTGTTGGGTGAGATATCGGTTTCGACCTCCAGCCGGACCGCCCTTCCGAAGCGGCGCCGGGTCAATTCGATGGAGATTGCTTCGAGCAGGTCGTCGGCTTCGGACTCCTCAAGGACCAGGTCGGCGTTGCGAGTGACCCGGAACATGTAGTGGTCGATCACCTCCATCCCGCTGAACAGATCGCCAAGATGTGAGGCGATGACCTGTTCGATCGGCACGAAGCGAAGCCCATCGGGTAGACCGATGAAGCGATCCAGCCTGGGCGGGACTTTCACCCTTGCGAAGCGCATGGTGCCGTCTTGAGGATCCCGGATGTTCACGGCCAGACTCAGTGACAGATTCGAGATGTATGGGAAAGGATGGGCCGGATCGACAGCCAGCGGGGTGAGAACCGGGAATACCTTGGAGCGGAACTCCTCGTCGAGCCAGACCAGGTCGTCGCTGGTCAGCGTGTCGACATTGACGATTGAAATGCCTTCGGTTGCCAGCTTGGGGATAAGCTCGTCCTGGACGACGCCAGTCAGGCGATCCATCAATTCGGTCGCCCTGGCGCGCACCGCTTCAAGTTGTGCGGTTGGCGACATCCCGTCCGGGGGCGGGCTGGTAACCCCGGCGGCCACCTGTTCCATAAGGCCCGCCACTCGAACCTGGAAAAATTCGTCGAGGTTGGTCGAAAAGATGGCCGCGAATTTGGCGCGTTCCAACAAGGGCGTCGATGGGTCCTCGACGATGGCGAGAACTCGTTCATTGAAGTCGAGCCATGACAGCTCTCGATTGGTGAAACGGTCCATGGCACCGAACAGTACCGATCCGGACTCATTTTGGGAACTGAAGGCGTAGGGTTTGGCTCATGGTGTTCCGGGTTGCGGTTACTACCACATTGGATAGAACAGCAGGCATGTCTGCCGAACTGGTGGCGGTCGGACTGACTCCGGTCGAGTTGCCCTGTATCGAAGTTGTACGGGGCAGGGAGGAGGACATCGTCCGGGCCAGGGCCGCTTGCGAGGAAGCCGACCTGATCGTCCTGGCTTCGTCAAGGCCTTTGGACGCTCTCTGGCCAGACGGTTCGTTTCCAGAGGTCGACGCGGCCGTCATCGGACCGGCCACCGCGACGTCGGTCGTCGAGCGCGGGGGAACGGTCCGGCTCGTCGGTGACGGCAGTTTGCTGAGCCTCGTGCGCTCGCTCCGTGTCGAATGCTCCAGAGTGGCTATCCCGCACGCACCGAGCACCGATCCGCAAGCGCTCGCAGAGTTGGCTGATCGGTGCGGCGACCTTGTGGCGGTCCCGGTGTATTCGACAGCTCCGATCGGGCCAGCCGATGATGAAGAGGTTGACGGGGTCGTGTTCGTCTCGTCATCGGCCGTGCACGGCTGGGCGCTGACCCGTAGTTTCGATTGGCTGAGTATTGCTTGCCTGGGCCCTTCCACATCGGCGATGCTGCAACTGTACGGTCGCGATTCGGATGTCGTTGACCGTCACCGATCGTATCGAGATCTGGCTGTCGGTCTGGCCTCACTGGTGACGACCTAACCCGTCACCGGTCCGTGCGATATACGTCCTGGGGCAGGTTCTTGTTGATCTTCGGGCGCTTCCTCGTCTACCGTAGGGGCGCTTGTGGGGGTGCCTGCCCAGTTCGGGTCGCCCCTTCGGACATCGACAAACTGGAACTAAGGAGAGAAATGAATAAGATCCAACGCACTCTTGGCGTGTTGGTGGTACTTGGTGTTTTTGCGGCGGCGTGTACCGCTGACGACACGGCACCGACCACCCCGGATGAAACGACCCAAACCGACCCTGGCACCACAGATACCACAGCCGCTAGCGGGTCGACCGATCAAACTACCCCGGTCGCCGGCCAGACCGGTGGGGCAACCCTTGACGAAGTCCGCGCTCGCGGCGTCCTTAAGTGTGGCGTCGGCGGTAGTGCCGTTGCGTTCTCTGAAACGCAGTCCGATGGTTCGATGACCGGCTTCGACGCTGACATGTGTCGCGCCGTTGCTGCTGCCGTGCTGGGCGATGCCACCAAGGTTGAGTTCTCCGCACTGACGGCTGCCGAGCGTTTCACGGCCCTGTCGGCTGGTGAGGTCGACCTCCTCATCCGGAATACCACGTTTACCCAGTCTCGCGATACGACCCTCGGTCTTGACTTCGGTCCGACCACCTACTTCGATGGCCAGGGCGTCATGGGTAAGGCTTCGGACGGCTTCACGGCCGACTCGACGCTTGCCGACGTCGACGGCGCGGTTCTCTGCACCAACGCTGGGACGACCACGGAAAAGAACATTTCCGAGGGCGCCGCTCTTGCTGGAGCGACCATCGTGCTGAGCACGGTCGCCGAGTTCCCTGAGGCGATGGAAGGCTTCAAGGCCGGCTCATGTGACCTCGTTACCACCGACGCCTCTGGCCTCGTTGGCAACATGGTTACCGCCATCCGGGACGGCGAGATTCAAGAAGGTGAGTGGGTCGTGTTCCCGCGGGCTCCGATCTCGAAAGAACCGCTCGGTCCGGTCTACCGTCAGAACGACAGCCAGTGGGCTGACATCATCAACTGGACGGTGTATGCCACGTTCATCGCCGATGAACTTGACGTCACCTCCGGCAACGTCGATTCCATCATCGGAGCGTCCGATCTCCACCCAGAACTTGGTCGTCTGCTGGGTGTGTCCGCTGACGAGCTTCAGACCTCGATGGGTCTGTCGGCTGACGCCTTCTACCAGGTCATCAGCCAGGTCGGCAATTATGATGAGATCTTCAGTCGCAACCTGAACCCGGTAGGACTCTTCCGGGAAGGTTCCTTCAACGCCCAGTGGTATGACGGTGGCATGATCTATGCCCCGCCCGCCAGGTAGGCACCGTTAAGCTGGAGAAAATCACGAGGGGGGCGTCATCGGCGCCCCCCTCGTTGGTATGGTGACCAGCCATAACTGGTTATGAAGGAGGGTGAGAGGATGACGACCGCTATTCAGCGTCCGACACGCCCTCCCTTCTACCGCGATGTAACAGTTCTCAAATGGGTCTTTCAGATAGCCTTCCTCATCGGCATTGTGACCTCCTTCTGGATCCTGGGCACTTTCTCGATCGCAAACCTCGCCAAGCAGAACCTGGCGGTGTCCTGGGACTTCATGTCGCGTCCGGTTGGTTTCCAGGTCGCCGAGGGGTTCACGACCCTTCCCGATAGCGGATTTCAAGCGCTGTTGGTCGGTATCACCAACATGCTGCGGGTCACCATTTCCGGGATTTTGGCTGCCACGCTCCTGGGAACCATCATCGGAGTCAGTCGCCTTTCCCATAACTGGCTCGTCAGCAAACTGGCCACTGTTTACATCGAGGTCATCCGCAATATTCCTTTGTTGGTTCAGATCGTGTTCTGGGGGATCGTCGTTTCGATCATTCCGGACCTGGTGGTCGACGAGGGCAACGATGGTTCGTTGAAGTCGCTGTTTGGGCTACGGATCCTTCCCGAGGGCTGGATCTTCGCCTCTCCGAAGGGGTTCGCCATGCCCTGGTTCGTGCCTACGGATGGTCGCTGGCAGTGGGTCGGATTCATGATCCTGGGTGCCGTGGCCGTCCGGTATGTGTATGGCTGGCGTATTCGGCTACAGGAGGCCGGTACGGCCGAAGCTCGCGGGTTTCTTTGGGCGGGCGGCGTGCTAGTGGCGTTCGGCGTGGTTGGAATATTCGCTCACGCGGTGACGGGAATTTTCGGACCCGTCTTCGGGTTCCTGGCGGCCTTCTTCATGAACACGCCAATCATGGTCTTTCAGATCGCGCTGGCCGGCCTGGTGGCGTTTGGGGGTTACACGATAATCAGGAAGCGAGTTGACGAACTGCGCACTCCGGCCGGACTTGGAAAGCTGACCGATGATGATTGGTTCAGGCTTTCCATGGCCGCGGTCGTCGCCGTTGGTTTTGCACTGTTTTTTCTCCTGAGAGCCGGTCCGGTTGAGGCGCTCGTTGGGCAGGGGTCGGTATTCGGGCAGGAGATTGGCTTGAGCCAACTGTTCACAGGCCTTCAGAATCGGTTTTCGGCCGGGACCGGGGCGCCGTTCGACTTTTCGCTGCCGGCGCTCGACGGTCGCTTTAACAATTACTCGGTCGACGCCGGGCATGTCATCACCCGGGCATACTTCGCACTGTGGATCGGCGTTGTGCTGTATACGGCCGCCTTCATCGGCGAAGCGGTGCGAGCCGGGGTGCTCGCCGTGCCGCGCGGCCAGAGCGAAGCCGGATTCGCCGTTGGCCTCAAGCGAAGCCAATTGCTCAGAATGATCGTCCTCCCGCAGGCCTTCCGAATCATTCTGCCGCCGGTCGGCAACCAGTACCTGAATCTCGCCAAGAACACCTCGTTGGGTATTGCCGTCGCCTATCCCGACATCGTGCAGGTTGGCCAGACGATCTTCAACCAGACCGGCCAGACGATTCCGATCGTCATTTCCTGGATGGCCTGGTATTCGTTCGTGAGCCTCACGCTCTCGGCGATCGTCAACCGGTGGAATAAGAAGCTGAAGTTGGTGGAGCGCTGATGGCTGAAGGCGTCGTTTTTGTAGAGACCGTCGAGCTGGCTCCGGAACCACCGCCGTCGGGCCCGGCGACCTGGATTCGCGAGAACCTGGCGTATTCGGTGGCTAGCACGATCACGTCGATTGTGGTTGGTCTGGTCGTGATATTCGGACTCCGCTCGCTCATTGCCTGGTTCCTCAACCCCTTCAGGAAGTGGTCATCGGCGACTGCCAACGCCCGGTTGCTGATGGTGCAGGCCTACCCGGAAGCGCAGTTTTCCCGGGTATGGGTATCGGTGGGAATCGTCGTTGTGCTGACCGGTCTGTCTGCGGCGGCCTGGCGGGTATCAGGGAAGGTTTCCGTCGGGCAGATTACCAGGGCTTTGCTGGTAGCCGGTTCGACCGCCGTTGTGGTCGCGCTGTTAGCCCCGGGCGAGCTCACCGGGGGCCGCGGGTTACTGGTTTTAGCCGGTGTGATCATTGCCGGTTCTGGATATCTGTGGAAACGCGCCAGGCGAGCGTCGATAAACGAGCCGGCCATCTCAACAGTTGCGCTGGCCGGTCTCGGGTTGATCCTCATTGCGGCGGTTCTTTGGACGATCAAGCTGCCTGTCCAGGAAGTGTTTGCCGATGGGACCAAGGAAGTCACGAGTGAGGTGCTCGCCAGGACAACCAAGCTCCCGTGGACCATCTTGCTTGGTGTGCTGGCGGTTTCGTACGCGATCGGTGTGGCAGTTCGCGATGTTATTGCGGGTTTGAGAAGAATCCTGGTTGGTCTGTGGGTGCTCTCGTTTCCCGCCATTCTGATGGTGGTGATGCGGGCGCCCGATATCGAGTGGGACACGGTTTTCACCGTCGACGTGCCAATCTTTCTGGTGGTCGGAGTGGTGGTTGGCGTAATCCTGTTTGTCGTTGGAGGCCCCGAAACTGGCGAGTGGAAATACATCGTTTCTGCACTCTGGTTGGTGCTGGCCATCATGTGGGTGCTCTTTTCCTGGTATGTCTTTGATACCGACTCCTCGTCGCCACTCCATTTGACGTCGTCTGGCGCCGATGTGCTCCAACGACTTGAGTTCAAGTTTCCGGTGATCCTGGGTGCCCTGTTTGCGCTGGCCGCCCCCTCATTTGGGGGAGCCAGGGCGGCTCGCTTGCGATACGTTGGCTTGTGGCTGGCGGCTCTGGCATTGCTCATCTCGTCGTTCCGGCTGGGCGCCGCCTCGTCGCTTCTGCAATTGAGCGGATCAGCCTTTGTCGGCGGGCTCTCGCTGACGTTCACCCTGGCCATAGCCGGTGTTGTCTTGTCGTTCCCACTTGGTGTGCTCTTGGCGCTCGGTCGTGCTTCGACCATGCCAATCGTCCGTTTGATCTCGATGACTTACATTGAGTTGGTCCGGTCGGTGCCCTTGATCACATGGCTGTATATCGGTTCGAATCTTCTCAATCTGTTCCTGGCCGGGGTTGTGGACATCTTCAGCGTGGTCAGGGCAATCATCGCCATCACGCTGTTTTCGGCCGCCTATCTTGCCGAGAACGTTCGTGGTGGCCTTCAGTCGATTCCCAAGGGTCAATACGAGGCGGCCGATGCGGTGGGAATGAGTGTCGTCCAGAAGACCGTTCTCATCACGTTGCCACAGGCACTGAAGGCGGTGATTCCGGCGCTGGTTGGACAGGTAATCTCGCTTTTCAAGGATACGTCGCTGGTTTCGATCATTGGTCTGTTCGATCTTCTCTACATTGCTCGGACCGTCATCCCCGGTCAGTCGGCCAACATCGGTTCGATTCTGGAACTCACCGTGGTCGCGGCGGCCATCTACTGGGTGTTCACATTTACGTTCTCCCGTTCGTCGATGCGCCTTGAGCGGCGTCTCGGCCTAGGTACCCGTTAAGGAGTCAATGATATGAGTGACCAAGCGATCATCGATTGCCGGGGCGTCAAGAAGTGGTTTGGAGATTTCCAGGCTTTGCGCGGAATCGACCTGGAAGTATCCAAAGGTGAGGTCGTGGTCATCATCGGCCCTTCCGGCTCCGGCAAATCGACCTTCATCCGGTGCATCAACCGACTCGAGGTTCATCAGGAAGGTCAGATCTTCGTCGGTGGCATCGAATTGACGAACGACGTCCGCAACATCGAGGCCATCCGTCGCGACGTCGGCATGGTGTTCCAATCGTTCAATCTCTTCCCCCATCTCACGATCATGCAGAACATCACTCTGGCGCCGATATGGGTGAAGAAGCAGTCCAAGTCGGAAGCCGAGGCGTACGGACGCGAGTTGCTTGAACGGGTCGGGATACCCGAGCAATCTGACAAGTATCCCGGTCAGCTGTCAGGTGGTCAGCAGCAGCGGGTGGCCATTGCCAGGGCGCTGGCGATGAAACCCCAGATCATGTTGTTCGATGAGCCCACCTCGGCGCTCGACCCAGAGATGGTCAAGGAGGTTTTGGATGCCATGAAGGAACTCGCCAAAGAGGGTATGACCATGATCGTGGTCACCCATGAGATGGGTTTCGCCCGTGAGGTGGCCGATCGAGTCCTGTTCTTCGATTATGGCCGGTTAGTCGAAGCGGGAACCCCCGAGCATTTCTTCACGAACCCCCAGCACGACCGCACCAAGCTCTTCCTCAGCCAGATCCTCTAAGTCCGCGCTGGCTCCGGTGCAGCCTGGGGGCCGGGTGGCGGCGAATGCGCGGCGAGTGACCTTCGGTTGGATAGGGTTCAAGCCGCATGACGACCCGATCGCTAGTTGACCCGCGTCGGCCGGGGGCGGCCCTCCTGGGTGCCTACGTCACGATCAGTTTTGTGAGCGCCGGCTTGGTGTTCCTCGTTCAACCAATGGCTACGCGCCTGCTTCTTCCGGGTTTCGGCGGGTCTGCAGCCGTTTGGAACACGGCCATGGTTGTTTTCCAAACGTTGCTGCTCGGCGGGTATCTGTTTGCCCACGCGATGGTTCGTTTTGCGCCCGGTCTGCGACGACTCGTCCAGCTGATCCTGGTTGGCGTTCCGCTGTTCACTCTCCCTTTTTCGCTCCCGAATGGACTCGCCGAAGGATCCCCGACGTTGGCGGTGATTCTCACTCTGTCGGTGATGGTCGGGGCACCGTACTTCGCGTTGACAACGATGAGTCCCACCGTTCAACGCTGGTTCGGTGAGTCGAACCATCCACTAGCCCACAATCCGTACCCGCTTTATGCGGCAGGTAACGCCGGAAGCATCCTCGGCCTGCTCGCCTACCCGCTGATCCTGGAGCCGTTGCTAGATCTGCGCAGGCAGGCCGTTGCGTTCATGGTGGGCTATGTTGTTCTGGCGGCGTTGCTCGGCCTGATCGTCTGGGCCTACTTCTCCAAGCGCATGGTTGGAACGAACGCTGAGGAAGTGATCTCGTCCCCGGCTGGAGCGGCACCAATTTCGAGGGGTCGCATTATTTACCTGTCGTTCATTCCGTCGTTCTTACTGCTGGGGGTGACCCGCCATGTTTCGACCGACGTTGCAGCGTTCCCATTGCTGTGGATCATTCCCCTCGCGATCTATCTCGGCAGCTTCGTGGCATCGTTCCGGGGGGAGGGGCGCGTCTTTCCCGTCGCCAGTAGGGCCCTTCGGTTGGTCATTATTCCGGCGGTGATCACCGCGACCGGAGCCGCCTCGCGAGTCCTGGCGGTTGCCGTTTCTATCCCGCTGTTGGTATTCGCTCTCGCGGCATATGTAGCCCATCGTCGCCTGTACGACGGCCGGCCCGGCGTCGATGGCCTGACCCGGTTCTATCTTCTGCTTTCGGTCGGCGGTCTCTTGAGGGGAATCGGCGGAGCGCTCCTGGCGCCAGTCGTGTTCGACAGCATCCTCGAATACCCCATCGGGCTCATATTGGCGGCCACCCTGTTGGTTCGGCAGCCGAGCTCTGTGCGGCCTTCCACCCGCCTGCTGGCCATGGTCTTTTTCGTCTCCGCGCTCGGGCTCGGGGCTCTCGCCGGCACCGACCTCAGTCGGTTGCTCCTCTTCGGAATGGCGGGTGTGGTGGCGTATGCCTGGTCCTGGCGATCCTGGGTGTTCACAGCCGCTCTCGTATTGATCGCTATCGCCGTCGCTCAGCCTGGCGCGGGTTCGAAGGTGTTGGCAGCTGAACGCACGTTTTATGGTGTGTATCAGGTCCGGGAACTGAGCGACGTTCATGTGCTGCTTAGCGGGACGACCATCCATGGTGCTCAAGTCTGGGAGGGCGACCAGGCCGGCCCAGCCGCCATCGGCTATTACGACGCCGCTGGGCCGGTCGGACATGTGCTGGCACATTATGCCGATCGGCCGGAGCCTGTCGATGTCGGCGTAGTCGGACTGGGCGCAGGCACCCTGGCTGCCTATGTCGACGAAGGCGACTCGATGACCTTTTACGAGATTGACGAAGCAGTAGTTGGTTTCGCCAAGGACCCGAAACTCTTCACCTATCTGAGCTCGTCTCCTGGCTCCATTGAGGTGGTGTTGGGAGATGGCCGGCTCGAACTGGAAAGACTCGCCCCGAAACACGACGTTCTGGTCATCGACGCCTTTTCGTCGGACTCGATCCCGATCCACCTGATGACCCTTGAGGCGGTTCAGGTCTATCTCGATTCGGTCAAGGCCGACGGGATCGTTGTCTTTCACATCTCCAATCGGCATCTCACCCTGGCACCCGTCGTAGGTCGAATCGGGGCCGAACTGGGCCTGGCGGGTCGGGTGGCGGCGTTCCAGCCTTCCGCCGAGGACACCTTCGCGTCATCGTCGATCTGGGTAGTAATGGGCCAATCTGAGGCAGCTGTTGGGGCGGCTACCGATCACCCGATGTGGGCGGGCATCGCCGGCGATGGCCCGTTATGGACCGACGATTACTCCAACGTCGTCTCGGTCATTCGCTGGAAGTAGGCGAGTGGGGACAGGGGACACCACTAGGCGATGGGCCACTGGTTCTGTTCGGCCATGTCAATGATGGTCCACGCCATCGCCAGGGCACCGTCTCGAAGAGCCCGATGACCGTCGGGTGACACCGTATGGGCGGCGAACTCGGGTTGGTGGTTCACGGCGGGGTAGCAGTCCAAGGACAGTTCCGGGTGGATCGTCGGGACCACGTGGCTCACGTTGCCCATATCGGTTGAACCGGCATCGCCGGGGGGCAAGTCGGCTCCCCTGGCCATGGTGCGGCCCAGGAGCGCGGCGTTGGCGTCAAATAACCCCACCATGGTTGGATCCGCAATCAGGTTGTCGAACCGATGTCCGACCTCGGTCATCTCCCACGTGCAACCCGTAGCCATGGCCGCCGCCTCGAAACAAGCCTCAACGCGATCGGATAGTTCAGCCATCCGGTCTTTGTCGGCCGCCCGGATGTACCAGGAAGATCTTGTGAACGAGGGAACGATGTTGGGCGCATCACCGCCATGGGTGATGATCCCATGAACCTTGTCGGTCGGGTAGAGGGCCTGGCGAAAAGTTGAGATATTGACGTATGCCTGCACGAAAGCATCAAGCGCATTGATGCCAAGTTGTGGTGCTGCGGAGGCGTGTGAGTCCTTGCCGTGGAAATCGACGGTCACGTGCCTGACCGCCAGGACTGCCGGGTCGACGACGTCGATTGGCGCGGGGTGCACCATCATGGCCGCGGACGCATCGGAAAAGGCTCCGGCATTGAGCAGGTCCACTTTGCCGCCTGCTCCCTCCTCGGCCGGGGTTCCCAGGACGGTCACGCGGATCCCGAGTTCCTCAGCGAGACCCTGGAGGGCGATGCCGGCTCCGAGAGCCGAGGCGGCGATGAGGTTGTGACCGCACGCATGACCGACGACTGGCAGAGCGTCGTACTCGGCGCAGATGATGACCTCTCGGCCCGAGGTGCCAACGGTGGTGACGAAGGCCGTTTCCATTCCGTAGGCCGGCTTCGTAACCGTAAAGCCCCGGCTCCGCAGGTAGGCGACGATGCGTTCGGACGTCTCGAATTCTTCATATCCCACCTCGGGATGTTCGTACATCCAAAGGGCGAGGGCCTGAAGGTCGGCTTCCACCACATTGAACGCCTCGGTGGCCTGGTCCTTACGGTTCATGACGTCCTCCATTTGTGGCAGCAGAGCACCGTAGCACCAGGCTACGTCGCCTACCATCGTTGGGTATGACGACCCGGGCTTGGCTGACGTGTTGCTTTCTGGGGGTGGTGGGTTGCGTCTCAGGCGCCCCGACCTCCTCGTCGGTTTACGCCGTCCCACGCTCCACCAGCCTGGCAACAACACCGACCACCGCGGTGCAACTCGAGCCCTGCCCGTTGCCAGACGTTGTGATCGGTGTCCCGCCGGAGACCGTGTCGGCGTCGCAGACAATCGCCAGCGACTACGGCGACCTCTTCACGTCGATTCCGGGCACGAGCCAGACCGTCTTTGCGAACGGTGAGAGTGCGCCGGCCATGGTGGTGGTTCGAGGATCATTGCCACCGAAGGGCTGGGTGGGAGCGACCGAGCGTTTTGAAGTTCGCGGGGTGACGGGGGCTCTTGGTCCGCTCGCCGATGGAATGTGGGCGCTGGCCTGGGCAGAATCGCCTGACCGGTGCGACGCCTATTCGATATTCATATACCCGCCGGGTACGGTAGACGATGCCCGGCGAGTAGCTGAATCGATTCCCTAGCTTCCGGCCGGCGGCCTGGGCGTCACCGGCGGTGGCGGTACGTCAACCGGCTCTCCGATTGGCATGGACGCCGTGTGATGGCCCTTGTCGGTAAACAATTCGCCGATTGCTCCGATGCTTCCCAAAATACCGGAGACTTCCATTGGCATGAAGATCTTCGTGGCGGTTCCGTTGGCGACCGCCTCAAGCGCCTCCAGATACTTGATGGCAATGAGGTCGTTGCTCGGGTTGCCGTCATGGATGGCCTGGTACACGCGTTCGATGGCCTTGGCTTCACCTTCTGCGACAGTTTCCTTCTGGTAACGGTCGGCTTCGGCGACCCTCTTGATGGCTTCGGCCTTACCTTCGGCCTGAAGAATGTCGCGTTGTTTGACACCTTCGGCCCGCAGAATGGCCGAGGTCTTCTCACCCTCGGCTTCGGTAACGACTGCCCGCCGTTCGCGCTCGGCTTTCATCTGCCGATGCATCGCCTGGGTGACATCGGGTGGTGGCTCGATCCGTTGGATCTCGACCCTCACGACCCGCGTTCCCCACTTGTCGGTGGCGTCATCGAGTATCTGGCGTAACTGGGTGTTGATGAGCTCCCTTGACGTGAGCGCTTCGTCGAGTTGAAGTTCGCCAACGATGTTCCTCAAGTTCGTTTGGGCAAGCTTGGTGGCAGCCACGATGAAATTGGCAACGTTGTACTTCAACTTGACCGGGTCGGTCGCCTCGTAATACACGACGGCGTCGACGGTCACCGCCACGTTGTCCTTCGTGATCACCTCCTGGGGAGCCACGTCGACCACCTGCTCACGCATGTCCACTCTCGTGATGGTCTGGGCGAACGGAATGATGAAATTCAGCCCCGGGTCGACCGTCTTGCGGTACTTGCCGAACGTTTCGACGAGACCCTTCTCGTATTGGGCGACCACCTTGATGGACGCAAACACGAGGTAAAACCCCACGACCGCCAAAAAGATGATTACGAACGCAGCAAAATTAGGCATTCACACTCCTTCGCTCTTGGTTTCGCTGACCGGAGCCACGACCAGTCGTGTCCCCCGCACTTCGATTATGTCGACGACCGTTCCCTCCGGAATGTCCATGGCGTCACTTACCGCCCGCCATTCTTCGGCTCCCATCCGGACCACCCCGGCACCCGACACATGGTTGATATTCTTGATGACGACGGCCGTAGCCCCATCGAATCGATTGGCGCCGATTGGATGGACTTCGTCGGATCGGGCGAACCGCCGCATCCACATGAACGCGATCGTGCCAGTTGCCACGAAGGCGGCCCACTGGGCTGCGATGGGCAAACCCGTCCACGCCATAATTGCGGCCACTCCTGCCCCGATGGCGAACGGAAGCATAAAGAACCCGGCCGTAGCGACCTCACCTACGACGAGGGCAACTGCCAGGACCGTCCAAAAAGGTCTCCAGAACTCATCCACCCTTGGCTCCTCTCTTTCCAGGGAGACGCCGGAGAAATCCTCCGGTTCCCTGGTTTCTTGAGTGTCTAGTCCCATCCTATTGACCGGTGGAGCGTCCGTCGGTGTATCGTCCTCGATATGTCAAATGTATCGTTCAATGTGGACGGTCTCCCCAACGTCATTTTGCCTGCCCCACCGGATGAATTGCTAGCGGCATTGACGCGGGCTCAGGCCCAGCCGCAGATTCACATCGTCGTGGCCAGGGTAGTTGCCCAATTCCCGGACGTCCCCGTGGTTTGGGCGACCCTTGGTGAGTTGGTCGAGAGCCAGGCCCTCGATGTCCAGGCCAAAGTCGAGGCGTACGCCTACTTCAGGGTCGGATACCACCGGGGGCTCGATGCCCTCCGTCAAAACGGCTGGAAAGGCTCCGGGTATGTCCGCTGGACCCACCCATCGAACACGGGATTTCTTCGTAGCCTCGACGGTCTGCGCCGAATGGCCGAAGCGATCGGCGAGAACGAGGAGTCGATCCGCTGCGCCGACTTCCTCCAGATGCTTGATCCGTAACTATCGGGGGTTGGCACTAGAGGATGACCAATTCGTCGTCTTCCACCTCAACATGGATCGTTGATCCCTCCGGGTAGACACCTTCCAGCAGCTTGATCGCCAACGGGTTGGCGATGGCCGTTTGGATCAGGCGCTTGAGCGGGCGGGCGCCGTAGGCCGGGTCGTAGCCGTGGTCAGCCAGCCAGTCGAGGCCGGCATCGGATACGTCGAGTGTGACGGCTCGTTCGGCCAGACGATTCTGAACAAGCGCCAGCTGGATCTCGACGATCTTGCGAAGGTCTGCCCTCGTCAAGCGATGGAACACGATGAGGTCGTCGATCCGGTTCAGGAACTCGGGCCGGAAGTGGCTTCGGACGACTGCCATAACCCGCTCAGACACCACCTCGTCGGGTAGGTCAGGCGTGATCATCTCTGATCCGAGATTGGACGTCATGATCAGCACCGCGTTCGAGAAGTCGACGGTGCGTCCCTGGCCGTCGGTCAGCCTCCCGTCGTCGAGGAGTTGGAGCAGTACATTGAACACGTCGGTATGGGCCTTCTCGATCTCGTCGAGCAGAATCACCGAATAGGGACGACGCCGGACCGCTTCGGTGAGCTGGCCGCCTTCGTCGTAACCGACATATCCGGGGGGAGCGCCGATGAGTCGCGATACCGAGTGCTTTTCCATGTACTCGGACATGTCGATGCGGATCATCGCCTGCTCGTCGTCGAACAGGAACTCTGCCAGTGCCCTGGCCAGCTCGGTTTTACCAACCCCGGTTGGGCCGAGGAACACGAACGAACCGATCGGACGTGATGGATCGGCGAGTCCCGCCCGACTCCGTCGGATGGCGTCTGCGACCACCCGCACGGCAGCATCCTGGCCGACCACCCGGTGGTGCAAATGATCTTCCAGCCGGATCAGTTTTTGGATCTCACCCTCCATGAGCCGGGACACAGGTACGCCGGTCCAACGGCTGACGATCTCGGCAACATGCTCCTCGTCGACCTCTTCGGTCAACATGCGCATACTCGACTGGAGCTGTTCCAACTTTGCCTGACCGGCCTTCAACTGCTCGCCAAGCGAAGGGAGAGATCCGTAGCGGAGCTCGGCGGCCTTCTGCAGGTCGCCGGCCCGTTCGGCTCGTTCGGCACCGGCGCGGGTTTCCTCGATCGATTCGGCGAGCGATCGGATCTCCGTGATGGCTTCCTTCTCAAGTGACCAATGGGCGGTGAGCCGGTCGCGCTCCTCGGAGATGTTGGCGAGTTCCTCTTCCAACCCTTCGAGCCTGGTTCGGGAGGCGTTGTCGGTTTCCTTCTTGAGCGCCGCTCGCTCGATCTCGAGCTGGATGATTCGCCGCTCCAACTCGTCGATCTCGTCTGGCATGGAGTCGATCTCGATGCGGAGTTTCGAGCCGGCCTCGTCGATGAGGTCGATCGCCTTGTCGGGAAGATGTCTGCCGGTGATATAACGATCAGATAGCACCGCCGCGGCGACCAGAGCTGAGTCCTGGATGCGGACGCCGTGATGAACCTCGTAGCGTTCCTTCAGTCCTCGCAAGATCCCGATGGTGTCCTCGACCGAAGGCGCCTCGACTAGTACGGGCTGGAACCGGCGCTCGAGAGCGGCGTCTTTTTCTACGTACTTGCGGAATTCATCAAGAGTCGTGGCACCGATAAGGCGGAGTTCCCCCCGTGCCAACATGGGCTTGAGCATGTTCGAGGCGTCCATCGAACCCTCGGCGGCGCCAGCTCCGACCAGGGTGTGCATTTCGTCGATGAACGTGATGATCTGGCCTTCGGAATGCTTGATCTCGTCGAGCACTGCTTTGAGGCGTTCCTCGAACTCCCCGCGGTACTTGGCGCCTGCCACGAGGGCCGAGAGGTCGATGGCCACGATTCGTTTGCTCTTGAGCCCTTCGGGAACGTCGCCGTTGGCGATACGCTGAGCGAGGCCTTCGACGATGGCAGTCTTGCCAACCCCTGGTTCGCCGATGAGGACCGGATTGTTCTTTGTCCGCCGAGACAGCACCTGAATGACGCGGCGGATCTCTTCGTCACGGCCGATGACCGGGTCGAGCTTCTGGGCCCTGGCCACCGAGGTGAGATCGCGGCCATACTTCTCGAGCGCGTTGAGGGTTGCTTCCGGGTCCTGGGAGCTGACCCGTTGGCTGCCCCGGAGTGTGGTGAGTGCTTCCAACACCCTCTTTCGAGTGATGTTGAGTTGGGCAAGCGTCTGGCCGACCGGGTCGCTCGTTTTGAGAAGGGCCAGCACAACGTGCTCTACCGAAACGTAGTCATCAGACATGCCCTTGCGCTCGTCGTCGGCCCAATTGAGTACCTTGATCGTCTCGGGAGCAAGTGAAGACTCAGTGTCGCCATACACTTTGGGGAGTTTGTCGATGAGGTCGGTTACGGCGTTTCGGAGTGCGGCAGGTGTAACCTCAAGTCGGTTGAGGAGCGGATACACGATGCCGTCGGTTTGGCTCAACAGAGCCAGGACGAGATGGCCCGGCGTGACATATTGGTGGTTGGCGGCTTCGGCTAGTTCGCGCGCCGCGACCAGCGACTGTTGGGTTGCGTTGGTGAGTTTTTGTATGTCCATAATGAGTTCTCCCGGTCCCTACAACCACCGAATTGTGTGAGGTATTTCAAAAAACCTGAGTCTAGTTATATCAGCTTTACTTCGAGAGGTGCCCGCGCCATGACCAGCCAACTCAGACCCAAACCGCCGAGTGAGTCATTAACCAATATGACATTGATGATGGGTGTCGACCACGGGAATACGGCAGGTTTTGTGCACGGTGGCTCCATCATGAAATTGGTTGATGAGGCGGCCGGGGTGGCATCGATGCGACATTGTCGGGGCCGGGTGGTAACCGCCCAGGTCGACTCGCTGTCGTTCCTGGCTCCGGTGCACATGGGCGATGTGTTATCGATCGTGGCCCAAGTGACCCAGGCGTGGACGACCTCGATGGAGGTGGAAGTGGAAGTGAATCGTGAAAACCCTCGAACCGGCGAGGGGGAACTTACGACCAGGGCGTTCCTGACGATGGTGGCCGTAGATGAAGACGGACACCCTGTATCGGTTCCGCCAATCCTCGCCGAGACCGAATCCGAATTACGAGGTCAGCGGAAGGCCGAGGCGCGCCGATCGGCTCGAATCGAACTGCGATCTCGTCTCGAACTGCAGTAGGAGACCGGAGTGGTGGGCTAGAGGGTGGCCTCGAGGTGCCGGTTGATGGCATCGAGAACGGCACGGGCCGTGGCCTTCTCAGGGCTGTTCTCGTGAATGACCGCACTGCCGACCAGCGCTCCTGGGGCGGTGGACGAATGAACCTGGGCGATGGCGATCCGGGAAGCACCGAGATCGGTGGTTGCTACTGCGGCCAGATCGAGGTGGAGTTTGCCGGCGGCGATGGATTCGACCGCTCGCAACGTGGCCTCGCCGACCAGGCGGGGGCGAGCAGACAAGGCTACGGAACCGACCGAGGTTCCCTCGTGGATTTCTTCGCCCCAGGCCAAAGTAACTTTGACGCGGGTCTCGTCCCCCTCGGTCACTTCTTCAAATTGCGCGAGAGCTGGTCGCAGCTTCATGGCGGCAAACTCTAGCGGATATTTCTCGTGGGTCCCGTGTTACGCCCGAACGGCCCGTTCGGATGCCCATGCCCGATTGGGGATAGTCCCGAACCTCGAACCCGGGGTTGAACCCCGGGTTCGTACGCCCGATTTCGGGAGCTGGGACCCTCAGAACCGGCGTCAGGGATGAAGGGACGGGCCGTGGAGCCGGGACCAGGTTCGATTTCGAGTTGGTTCTCGCTCGGTCGTGGTTACCGGTTACGGTCGGGCAAATGAGTCTGACGGAGCACGATTTCGCTCCGATACGACGCGTGCACCTGACGGACCGCGGTTTGGGCTCGCTCTCGTTCCAGAATCAAGCGGTCTTTGAGTTCGACAACGTGCTCTTCGAGTGCCTGGACTCGGTTCTGCAGTGCCATCACTTTTTTCACGCCCTCGAGGTTTAGCCCCTGTTCGGTGAGCGTCTGAATGAGTTGGAGCCGGTCGATGTCCGCCTGCGAATAGCGGCGCGTCCCGCCAGCGGTCCGATGCGGTTCGACGAGTCCACGCCGTTCATAGATCCGCAAGGTCTGCGGATGGAGCCCCGACAATTCGGCAGCCACCGAGATGACGAACAGGGCGTGGGTGGGGTTGCCACTCATCTCAATAACCTCGCTCTCGGGTCGTCCGTTTCAAACTCGTCGCGATACTGCTCGAGCAGCTTTTTGGCTGCCCGGGACAGCTTCGTCGGGACCGTTACCTCGACTGTAACGAGAAGATCGCCTGGCTTGCCTTTTGTTTTGGGTACGCCCTTCTCGCGCACCCGGAACGTCTGGCCAGTCGTGGTACCCGCCGGCACCTTGAGGCGTACCGACCCATCGAGGGTTGGAACAGCTATTTCGGCGCCGAGGGCAGCTTCGGTGAACGTAATGGGGATCCTGGCAGTCAGGTGATCGCCTCTTCTTCCGAATAGGGCGTGGGGGTCAACCTGGGTACGGACGAGTAGATCTCCGGCGGGTCCGCCGGCGCTACCCGGTCCGCCCTTGCCCTTGAGGCGGATGGTCGAGCCATCCTTCACACCCGGTGGGATCTTGACGTTGATCTTTCTGGTCCGAACCTCGGTTCCGCGCCCCCGGCAGCTCGAACAGGGTTGGACGACCATGCGACCGGTTCCCTGGCACTGGCGACACGGTTGGGCAAACGAGAAGAAGCCCTGGTTCTGGGCGGTGGTTCCACTGCCCCCACACGATTGACAGAGGTCGATCTTGGTGCCTGGTTCTGCTCCCGAACCGCGGCACAGATGACACGTGGTCTCGCCATCGACGGCAATGCTGGTCGTGAGGCCGTGGATGGCGTCATCGAATGACATGTGGAGCGTCGCCTGCGTGTCAGCTCCCCGCTGTGGTCCGGTGCGCTGGCGACGGGTACCGCTGCCGAGCAGATCACCGAGACCACCGAAGCCGCCGAGCAGATCGCCGAGGTCCTCGACTCTCACTCGCTGCTGTGACCCGCCGCCGTACGGTCCGGCTGAGCCGCCGAATCCGCCGAAGGTGCCGGAGTTCACCATCCGACGCACGTCGTCGTACTCTTTTCGCTGATCCTCATGCGAGAGCGTTGCGTACGCTTCGGAAATGTCTTTGAACCGGCTTTCGGCGCTCGCATCGTCCGGGTTGGCGTCCGGGTGGTTGGCCTGGGCCAGCTTGCGGTAGGCGCGTTTGATCTCGGCCTGCTCGGCCGTGTTCGAAACGCCAAGGACCTTGTAATAGTCCTTGTCTACCCAATCCTTGTTCACTCGCTGTCCTCGTCCTGGTCGTCGTCAGCGGCTGTGCTATCGGTAGCCAGATCTGAGGCGGGACCAACCGCCACGAGGGCGGGTCGGATGACCTTGTCGGCCAATCGATATCCTCGTCGCAGTTCGCCAACCACGACGAGGGTGTCGCCGTCGCCTAGATGGGTGACCGCATCATGCACAGCCGGGTCGAAAGGTGCCCCGACTCCGGGAATCGGAGTCAGGCCCTCACGGGTCAGTACGTCCATCAACTGGACGTAGGTGGCCTGAATTCCAGCCAGGAGCTTGATCTCGTTGTCGGTCTCGGCTGGTAGCTCAAGGGCGGCTTGGAAACTGTCCAGGGTGGGCAGCAACGAACCGACAACCCGTTCGGCGGCAACCGACCGGATCTGTTGCAGGTCGCGCAAGCTGCGCTTTCGGAGATTATCGAAGTCGGCGGCCGACCGTTGCCAGCTGTCGAGATACTCGGCCCCCTGCGCCATGGATTGACGCAGGGCAGCAATAAGTATCGCGTTCGCTTGAACCGGGTCGTCTGGTAAGTCGAGGTCGAGCGGCGGGAGTGTTTCCTCCTCGACCACCTCGGCTTCGATCACCTCCACCTCGATTGGACCTTCCCAATCGAGGTGGTCGGCAGCCTCGGCTTCATCCTGATGGTTGGTCACTATTGCGTCTCTTCGTCGATGATTTCTGCTTCGACGACGTCTTCGTCGTTCAGATCATCTTCGGTCCCCGAGTCGCCTGCCCCAGCCTGCTCGGCCTGGGCGTACAGCCGTTGGGCAAGAGCCTGGCTAGCCGTGATGACCGCGTCGATCTTCGAACGAATACCATCGGAATCGGCATTCTCGTCGGCCAACGTCGTCTTGAGTTCGTCAAGGGAGGCGTTGATGGATGTCTTCTCGTCGTCGAGTAGTTGTTCGTCCTGTTCTTCGAGCAATTTCTCAGTTTGGCGAACCATCTGCTCGCCCTGGTTACGAGTCTCCACGAGTTCGCGTCGTTTGGCGTCTTCCTCGGCGTGGATTTCAGCGTCTTTGACCATCTTGTCGATCTCGTCCGACGACAGGGCCGTGCCACCGGTAATGGTGACTTGCTGCTCGCGGCCCGTGCCGAGATCCTTGGCGGACACGGCGACGATGCCGTTGGCGTCGATATCGAAGGTCACTTCGACTTGGGGCATGCCGGCCGGGGCTGGTGGGATCCCGGTCAACGTGAACTTGCCGAGGCTTTTGTTGTCGGCGGCCATGGTCCGCTCGCCTTGCAGAACGTTGATCTCCACTTCCGGCTGGTTGTCAGCGGCGGTGGTGAATGTTTCAGACTTCCTCGTCGGGATGGTGGTATTTCGTTCGATCATCTTCGTCATGACCGCACCCCGGGTCTCGATCCCGAGCGTCAGTGGGGTCACGTCGAGGAGCAAGATGTCTTTGACGTCGCCTTTGAGTACGCCGGCCTGGATGGCCGCTCCGGCGGCGACGACTTCGTCCGGGTTGACGCCTTTCTGGGGGGCCTGGCCTGACAGTTCCTGCACGAGTTCGGTCACGGCCGGCATGCGGGTAGATCCACCCACGAGCACGACGTGGCCGATGTCCTTCATGGCAATGCCCGCATCCTTGACAGCCTGGAGCAATGGACCTTTGGTGCGTTCGAGGAGGTGCTCGGTGATCTTGCGGAATTCAGCCCGCGAGAGCTTTTTCTGAAGGTGGAGTGGCCCCGATGAGGTGGCCGTAATAAACGGAAGGTTGATCTCCGTTTCCGAAACCGATGACAATTCGATCTTGGCTTTCTCGGCGTCCTCCTTGAGGCGCTGAACGGCCATCTTGTCCTGGCTCAGATCAACTCCGTGCTCGTTCTTGAAGCCGGTCACGAGCCAATCGATGATTGCCTGGTCCCAGTCATCGCCACCGAGGTTGGTGTCGCCGGCCGTTGACTTGACCTCGAAGACTCCTTCGCCGATCTCAAGCACCGACACGTCGAACGTGCCACCACCGAGGTCAAAGACGAGCAGCGTCTCTTCGTTCTTGTCGAGGCCGTAGGCGAGGGCGGCTGAGGTGGGTTCGTTGACAATGCGCAAGACCTCAAGTCCGGCGATCTGGCCGGCTTCCTTGGTTGCCTGACGCTGCGCATCGCCGAAGTAGGCGGGCACGGTGATGACGGCTTGGGTTACTTCCTCGCCGAGGTAGGCCTCGGCGTCGCGCTTGAGCTTCATGAGAATGCGTGCCGAAATCTCCTGGGGCGTGTAGACCTTGCCGGCGACGGTGGTGGTCCAGTCGGTGCCCATTTGACGCTTGACTGAACGAATGGTTCCGTCGGAGTTGGTGATTGCCTGCCGCTTGGCGACCTCTCCAACCAGGACTTCGTCGTCCTTGAAGGCGACTACCGATGGGGTGGTGCGACCACCTTCGGCGTTGGGAATGATGGTTGGTTCGCCGCCGTCGAGGGTGGCGATGACGCTGTTTG
>Ga0326597_10002687_pt1 | contig 26294 bp, 18 predicted proteins | sample RVTome_12_FD_203789 | JGI IMG/M metagenome (GOLD analysis project Ga0326597, IMG submission 203789) | Soil microbial communities from uranium-contaminated site in the Upper Colorado River Basin, Wyoming, United States - RVT100D185 | ecosystem: Environmental > Terrestrial > Soil > Contaminated >... | reverse complement strand
ATCTCCGGGGGATCGGACGCGACCTGGAACAGATCCTCCGAGCCGCCCAACAGGATCGGGATGGCTTTCCCGGCCCCCCGCCCCTTCGCCCGGTAAAGCCGCCTGATAGCTTCGTCATCTTGGACGATCGCCCCCAGCCCGTAGACCGTATCCGTCGGATACACCACCAGCCTCCCGGCCCGCAAGATCTCGAGGGCCCGGACCAGGGCTCGGGGGTCGTCGATTTTGATCCGTTCGATTCCTGTCTCAGCCACCCCGGTCCAACCTGACCTCTAACACACGATCTCGGCCGGCCAAATCCGGGACGATTCGGATGGACGCCGGCGGGAAGATGGCGAGGGCCTGCGTCATCGCCATAGCCCCCTGCTCATCGCCGATCTCTAGAAAGGCCGCGCCGCGTGGACTGAGCTTCCCCGCAAGATCTTCTAGCAGTTGCTGGAGCGGGCCAAACCCGTCGGCGCCACCATCCAGGGCCAGCGCCGGCTCGTGCCTGGCAACCGCCAGATCTCGTAGGGATTCGGACGGGATATAGGGCAGATTGGCTAGGACCAGGTCGAGGGGTCCGGAGAGCGGCTCCACCAAATCGGCCTGCAGAAAACTGAGCTGACTCCGAACTCCGTGTCGGCGTGCGTTGTCTCCGGCGACCTCAAGAGCCTGGTCGGAAATATCCGTGGCGATCACCTGCAGCTCCGGCACCTCTGCTACCAGGGTCACGGCCACGCAGCCTGAGCCGGTGCCGACGTCGACCACCGTGTTCGGCCGATGCGCCGATCGGATGAGCTCGAGGGCCAACTCGACGAGCAGCTCCGTCTCCGGCCGTGGAATGAGAACGACCGGAGTCAGACGGAAGCGGCGGCCGAAGAACTCCCACCATCCCAGGATGTAGGCCAGCGGCTCACCGGCTGCCAGCCGGGTCAATGCCTGAGCAAAGGCCTGGCTCTCATGGCCTCCCAGGCAGAACTCTGGGTGGGCCATTACCCACGAGCGAGACTGGCCGAGCAGGTCTGCGAGCAGGAGCTGCGCGTCAAGTCTGGATGTTTGGCTGATTCCTTCCAGGGTCCGGCCCGCCTGGTCTTGCGCGGCGCCGATCGTCAACTCGGAGGCCAAGGGTCAAGCTTCTGCGGCTTGCAGGCGCTCGGCCTGCTCCCGGGTGGTCAGCTCGTCCACAAATGGATCGAGATCGCCGTCGAGCACAGCCGGTAGGTTGTGGATCGAAACCCCGATGCGGTGATCGGTCACGCGTGATTGCGGGAAGTTGTACGTCCGGATCTTTTCCGACCGCTCAGCGGTCCCGACCTGAGAGCGTCGCGTGGCGTCCTCTTCGGCCTGCTGCTTCTCGACAGCCATCTGATATAGGCGCGCCCGCAGGATGCTCATGGCTCGTTGACGGTTCTGCAACTGCGAGCGTTCATCCTGGCACTGTACGACGATCCCTGTCGGCAGATGTGTCAGACGAACGGCCGTGGCGTTCTTCTGGACGTTCTGGCCCCCCGCGCCGGCAGATCGATACACGTCCATCCGGATGTCCTTCTCCGGAATGGAGACTTCGACTTCGTCGGCTTCGGCCAGCATGGCAACCGTCGCCGTCGAAGTATGGATGCGCCCTTGCGACTCCGTTGTCGGGACGCGTTGGACCCGGTGCACGCCGGACTCATACTTGAGTCTCGAGTAAGCCCCCTTCCCCTTCGCTTCAAAAATGATTTCTTTGAAGCCCCCGATCCCAGTCTCATGCTGGGAGAGTACCTCCACCTTCCACGAGTGCGCCTCAGCATAGCGGCTGTACATGCGGAACAGATCGGCCGCGAACAGAGCCGCCTCATCGCCTCCCGTTCCCGCTCGTATCTCGACGATCACACTTCGGCTGTCACGCGGGTCGCGTGGGAGGAGCATCGAACGCAGTTCCTCCTCCAACTCCTGGAGGGCCGGTTCGAGGCGCGCTACTTCGGCCTGCGCCAGATCGTGAATGCTCAGGTCATCACCGTCCAGGAGCAGGCGCGCTTGCTCGAGCTCCTCGTTTACGCTCTGATACCTGCGGTAAGCAGAAACGATCGACTCGAGTTCCGCCCGCTCCTGTGCCAGTTCGGCGACTCGCTGGTGATCGCCGGCCGCACGGGCGAGCTCGTCCTCGATTTCCTTGAACCGATTGTCAACAGCCGACAGTCTTTCGAGCATCCCGTCCACACACAATAAACTCCCACAGATTTGGTGGGAGGGTTGAATGGATTATATCATGCCGCCTCTTCTTCCTGCCTGAGGATCCAGATCGATCGCTGGCTCGCCGGTCTTCATCCCTGGCTGAGAGATAACTCACGGGGTGTAGGGGCGGCGGCTTCCGCCTCACCCCCTTTCCCCCTCTCCGCCTCGGAGCTCGAATGCGATCCTGGGCGTCGTGGCGGAGAGGGGGAGAGCGATGGGGGCAGCTCCGCTGCCCCCATCGCTCCGAAAAGGACTGCTGATGGCCGCAACGGGCCGGGGACGATGAGAGAAAAGGGCCTATGGGCAGCAACATGGGCATGGGAGATGCGCCACGGGAACCCTGGGCGGGCTTCAGACGTCTTGTTTATAGGACCGGCCACCGCCCCCAGAGGAGGACCCATGCGCCGCCTGCAAGCCTTCCTGCTCACATTTCTCCCCCTCCTGACCGCAGCTCTAACGGCCCTGCCGGCCGCGGCCGACGGGATTATCATCCCCGACCCGCCGATCTGCCTGGGCGAGGCCTGTCCGCGGCCCCTGCCGATGCAGCAGCTGGCTATCCGCTATCACAGGGTGCACGTGACGATCGAGAACCAGGTCGCCACGACCCACGTCGATCAGGTTTTTCGCAACGACAATGATTGGGCCGTCGAAGGAACCTACGTGTTCCCACTGCCGCTCGGAGCCGCCGTCAGCGGTTTCACCTTGTGGATCGACGGCGAGCCGGTAAAGGGCAAGTTGCTGACGCGTGAGGAAGCCCGCCGGACGTACGAAGAGATCGTCCGCACGCTGCGCGATCCGGCGCTCCTGGAGTACGTCGACCGGGGCGCCGTCCAGGCCTCGATATTTCCCATCCCTCCCGGCGGGGAGCGTCGGATCGAGCTCGAGTACACCCAGGTGCTTCAGGCCGACGCCGGCTTGATCCGCTATCGTTATCCACTCAACACGGAGAAGTTTTCGACGAAGCCGCTCGAAGAGGTCAGCGTGAGCGTGGAGGTCAGGTCGGCTCAGCCGGTCGCCGCGGTGTACTCCCCCTCCCATTCGGTTGCGATCGATCGCCAGGGCTCCACAAGATTCACTGCAAGCTACGAGGACTCTGACGTCACACCCGATCGAGATTTCGAACTGTATTACAGCGTGTCACAAGACGACATCGGTCTCAGCCTGCTCACCTATCGCGATCCAGAATCGGGAGATCCAGACGGCTACTTTCTGCTCCTTGCCGCACCGGGTCTTGAGACGGATCCTCAGCGGGTGATCGCCAAGGACGTGGTCTTCGTCCTGGATCAGTCCGGGAGCATGGAAGGCGAGAAATTCAGGCAGGCGCAGACGGCGCTCGCCTACGCGCTCGAGCACCTCAACCCCGGCGACCGGTTCAACGTCATCGCCTTCAGTTCTGGGACGCGGGCCTACGCGTCGGGGCTGCGTCAGGCGGAAGAGGTTCCTCAGGCTGTGCGCTGGCTTGAGGGGTTGTCTGCCCGCGGAGCGACGGACATCGATCGAGCGCTGCTGGAAGCGGTGAGCATGATGGACGACGAGCGGTCGGAGATCGTGATCTTCCTCACCGACGGCCTGCCGACAGAGGGCGTGACCGAAGCGGAGGACATTCTGAGTGACATCACCCGGGCCGCGCCATCGAACCTCCGGCTTTTCGCCTTCGGCGTCGGATACGATGTGGACACCTATCTGCTCGACTCGCTCGCCCAGGGCCATCACGGAACGACCTCATACGTAAGTCCGGCTCAGTCGATCGACGAAGTCATGTCTGGCTTCTACGACAAAGTCAGCCAGCCTTTGCTGATGGACATCGAGCTCGACTTTGGTGAGGCCTCGGCCTTCGACATCTTCCCTGATCCGCTTCCGGACATCTTCGCCGGCGGGCAGCTGGTCGTTGCCGGCCGGTATCGAAATCCGGGCGGCGAGGCCATTCGTCTCTCCGGTGAGATCAACGGCCTGCCAAAGCGCTTCACCTACGCGGACCAGCGCTTTCGCACTTCAGGCGGTCCGGACTTCCTGCCGCGGCTATGGGCCACCCGCAAGATCGGCTATCTGCTCAACCAGATCCGACTCAAGGGACCGGAGCAAGAGATCGTCGATCAGATCGTCAAGCTCAGCATCCGTTACGGCATCGTCACGCCTTATACCTCCTACCTAGTGACTGAACCTCAAATGCTCGGCGCAGACGCGCAGAGTCAAATCGCCGAGGAGGCCTACAAGCAGTTTGTCGCTTTGCCGACCCAGGTCAGCGGCCAGTCCGCCGTAGAACGCGCCGCCGCCGAGTCGGCGATGGGAGGGGCCGACATCCCGCTCGCGCCGCCTTCAATCTCGGCGGACATTGTGCGCGTCGCCGGCCCCAACACCTTCCGCCTGGTGGACGGCGTGTGGGTCGACACCCGCTTCGATCCCGGAAAAATGACCGTGACGAAGGTTCCATTCCTGTCCGAGGATTACTTCGCCCTGGCCGACGCCCGCCCGGCGCTCGCTCAGGCCTTCGCCCTTGGCCCAGAGGTGGTCGTCCTCGACGGGGAAACGGCTTACCAAGTGATCGGGGAGGGGGAGACCGGCGATCCAATCGTGGTTCCGCCGGCCGACACCGACGAAGCCAACACGGACATGCCGGAGATCGAACTCCGGCCGCCTGTCTCCTCAGATCCCGAGAGGGGGAGCGGGGTCGGGTTTCTTTGCCCAGGCGTCGGCTTCGCGGCCGTCCTTGTTTTCCTGCCGCTCGGTCTCCGTCGCCGGATGTAACCGGAACCTACTTAAGGGGAGGCAACACGGGGCGGCCGGTTGGCCGCCCCGGTCGTATTCAAGGGGCAGAATGGAGAGAGCTTTCGACCGAACGCGCCGCCGCCATGCTTTGTCGAGGATCAGAGGGCGAGCCTTTGTTCCGTCTTGCGGGCTCGGCGGTGAAACTGGCAACGGTTGAATCCACTCGCCGACCGATTGAGCTGCGGTCGGCGATCAAGATTGGGAATGAGGGCCGGTCGGGCTGGACTCGACTAGGTCTCGGGCGTATCGGATGCGGTCAGCGTCAACGTGGGTGTCTCGGTCGGGGCCGGGGTCGCAGTCTCCGTCACGGCCGAGGTCGGAGTCTTCGATGGCGTTGGCGTGAGACTGGGTGTCTCAGTGAGTGCGGGGATACTCAGGTTGAATTCCACAGTGGCCCACGGGCTGTAGTGACCGCCATTGTCTCTGGAGCGAGCCTTCAACCGGAACGTTCCTGGCCCGACGATACCACCGCCGAAGGGCCAGTTCCCATACGCGACGTTGAATCCGTTGCAGCTTCCACTCCCGCCGAAGGCACAGTACTTCGGGTTTGAATCGTTGTGCGTCATCACAACCAGACCGCCCATGTCGACCCACTCGATCTTGAACTCCACCCGGTCGAGGCCCGCCCCGTCATTGTCTGGGTATATGCCCACGAGAGCACACGTGGGGCTGACATTGTCGGGGTCATAGGCGAAGGCCTGGGCCGGGATCTCCTCGCCAAGAGTGAAGGTGGCACCATCGAGGGGCGAGAGAATCTGAACAACTGGATCCACGAGGCACTTTGTCGGCGTTGCACCAGAAGGCGTCAGCGTCTTGCTGGGGGTCTTGCTCGGCGTCTTGCTCGGCCCGCTCGGCGTATCCGACGGCTCCTTCGTCGGCGTGGGCGTCCTGGAGTTCGTCACCGTGGGTGTGACGGAAGCTGGTTGGGTGGCGGTGTCGGCGACGAATTCGGTAGGTGTACGGCTGGGCCGAGGGGTCGCACTCGGGACGACGGTCTTGGTCGGGGTGAACTCGCCCGGAAGCTGCCCTGGGGCCAGGGTCGCCGTCGGGACCGGCGAGCTCATCGCCAACTCAAACGCCTGTTGAGCGTCCTCGGCTTCATCCGGAGCCAGGCCGACGTCCCGCATCGTGTCTTCGACGATCGAGAACTTCAACGAACGGATCGGCCGACCCAGACGGTCAGGGCCGTAGTCGGCTGATATCTGCGAGCGAAGCTTGATTGGGAACGCCAGGGCGCTGGCCGCGGCCGAACTCAGCCTGAAAGCTGCGCATGACCACAAGAGCAAGAGGACGATCAGGACCGCCAGGGCGTTGACCAGCCAGCGGCGGCCGGCACTCCGGTTCATCGGTCCAACCTCAATCCAGAAAGGCCAACAGGGCGGCCAAGCGACCCGCCCATCGACCCTGCCTGAATTCTCCCTGCATTCCCGCCGGCTGACAGCCCGTCTCAAACCTGGGACTGCCTCTTTAGCTTACCGGCGGGGCAGCTCTCCGGCAAGCATACCTCCTTCCTACCTCCCCCTACACCCCTCCCAGACTCGGCCGATGATCCATGGCCACGCCTCCGATTGAAGGTTTCTTGAGGGGTTGAGCCCTATGCACTTGCTCCTGTCTGTCTGCCCAACGCAGGCCCGCAATCCTTGTTACTGGCTGTCCGAGACGGAGCAGCCTCCGTCGAATGTGACCGTCAGGTCATAGCCGGTCGTTTGAACGTTCGAGTCGAACTCGAATCTCAGTTCCTTTGACTGACCGGGGATCAGGTTCACTGCCAGAGAAGTGATGCTAGTCGGTGGCGCAGTGTCAAACGGGCTCGCAATGACACTACCATCCCATTTCACGTGCCTCAGTTTGACGTTGCTTGCAGGCCATGAGAGATCGATCATGTTCATCGTGATCGAGGTTGCGCCCCCGTTTGTGACCGTCCACCATACATCGTTGTCGTCGTTTGAGAACCCGGTAAGCGTAATCACTGAGCAGACCGGGGTTGGCGAAGCCGTCGCAGTCGGCGTCACGGTTTGCGTTGGGGTTACCGTCGGTGTTGGGGACGGCGGAGTCAGGTCAAGATGGAATGTGACGTAAACCCACTCACTGTAGCTCCCTTCATCGTCCTTGGCTCTGGCCTTCATTTTGTAGTCGCCAGATTCGATGGGGTTCGCCGTGCCGGGCCAATTCCCTGGCTCAACTGGTAGGGTCAGACAAGTGGCGGTGCCCGTAAACGCGCAATACTTCACGCCTAACTGATCCACGGTGTACACCACCCCTCCCCCGATCTTTTCGATCTTGAACTCCACCTTGCCCACGGGGCTGATCCCCGCGCCATTGTCCGCAGGGTAGACCCCTATTGCCGCACACGTGGGACTGATATTGTCGGGATCATAGGCAAAGACCTCCCCAGGAACCTGCATGCCATAGGTGTATATGGAGCCCTCCGGCGGTTCCCGGAACTGCACCACCGGGGTGGAGAGGCAAGGTGTGGGCGTCTTGGTCTTGGTCGGCGTCTTGCTGGGGCCGCTCGGTGTGTCCGACGGCTCTGCGGTTTCGGTGGGTGTCCTGCTCTTAGTAGGCGAAAGCGTAATGGCGGGTGTTGTTGTGGCAGTATCCGGGATCATCTCCGTCGGCGTCCGGGACGGGCTGCGGGTGTTCGTCGGAAGAGGAGTCCGCGTCGGTGTGATTGCGGGCGGGAGTTGACCCGGCGCCAGGGTCGCCGTCGGGACCGGCGAGCTCATCGCCAACTCAAACGCCTGTTGAGCGTCCTCGGCTTCATCCGGAGCCAGGCCGACGTCCCGCATTGTGTCTTCGACGATCGAGAACTTCAACGAACGGATCGGCCGACCCAGACGGTCAGGGCCGTAGTCGGCTGATATTTGGGAGCGAAGCTTGATGGGGAACGCCAGGGCGCTGGCCGCGGCCGAACTCAGCCTGAAAGCTGCGCATGACCACAAGAGCAAGAGGACGATCAGGACCGCCAGGGCGTTGACCAGCCAGCGGCGGCCGGCACTCCGGTTCATGGATCCAATCCCGACCCAGGAAGGCCAACAAGGCGGCCTGATGACCCGCCTTTCATCCTTCGCTGGATTATCCCCATTTCCCGCCGGCTGACAGTCCGTCACAAACCTGGGACTGCTTCTTTAGCTTACCGGCGGGGCAGCCGTCCGGCAAGCCTACCTCCTTCCTACCTCCCCCTACACCTCTCCCAGCCATGGTCGAGGGTCCTCCGTGGCCTCAATTCGCCACCAGTAGGGGAGCGTCAGCCCGCGTGAGTTCCTGAGAGCAACTTCTTAAGGGCAGGCGATGGAAAGCCAGTAGGTCTTCTGGTCCGAGTCGGTGTTCCCGCCGAGGTCGGAAGCTTCGCCTTTGATCTTGACCGTCTGAGCGTAGGTGATCCCGCTGAGCGTAATATCCGCCCGCCGATAATATCCCTCCCAGGCAGAACCGACCCAGCCCTCACTGATGACTTCGACGGGCAAAGGGCCGGACCAGCCGTTTTCGGAGCTCCAGATCCAGACGGAGACATCCCCGGCGCTCACGCCCTCCGAGACCGGCGGATCGTAAACATGGATCGTGGCGGTGATGGAATCGCACTGGTCGAGCGCGCCCGGCGCCGGATCCAGGGAAAGGCTCACAAGGGGGGCGATTGGCGTGGGCGTGTAGGTCGGCGTCGGGGTCAGTGTATCCGTCGGAGTCATTGTCGGCGTCGGCGTGTTCGACGGCGTCATGGTCGGCGTATTGGACGGCGTGAACGTGATGGTCGGCGTCGGCGTGTTTGAAGGTGTCGGCGTGATCGTCGGTGAGGGTGTGATGCTAGAGGTCTTGGTGATCGTCGGGGTTTTGCTCGGTTCTTTTGGTGTCTTAGACGGTATTGACGTCTCGGACGGCTTCTTCGTTGAGGTCGGCGTTCGTGTGATTGTCACTGTGACACTGGCCGATGTTGTGACGGAAGCCGTCGGGGACACGGAGCCGACCGCTGTCTCGGTAGCCGGAAACGGAGTTCTCGAGGGCGGTCGGGTGTCGGTTGGAACCCGAGTGTTCGTCGGCGTATAGGCCAGAGGCAGACTTCCCGGTGCCAGAGTCGCCGTCGCCACCGGGGTGGTCAGGGATTCTTCAAAGGCAGACTGGCGATTCTCAGCCACTTCGGGGGGAAGGCCACTGTCGCGCAACGCATCTTCGACGATCGAGAAGCGCAGGGAGCTGATCGGTCTCCCGAGCCTGTCAGGGCCGTAGTCGGCACCGATCTGCGATCTCAGCTTGATGGGGAACGCCAAGGCGCTGGCCGAGGCCGTGCCGAGACGCAACGCCGCGCACGACCAGAGGATAAGCAGCATGATGAGTACCAGCAAGGCGTTCATCAGCCATCGGCGGTTCGCAAGGCGATTCATACACCAACCTCACTGCCGGGGCCGTCCAGAAAGGCTCGCCGCCAATCTGGAAACCCCGTTCCATGCCCCTGTCGATCGGCCTCGAGGGGAATAAAGGTACTCGTGCGCGTCGAGGTACCTCGACCCGATCAGGCTGAGGCTATCGCAGGGAGCGTATCATTCTTCCTGAGGATTGAGCGGCGGCTGAAAGGGGACTGTAAGCTCAGCCGGGAAAGCGCCTGGCACCGCGATGATTGGCGAGCTGCCCTCTAGTAGGGCCGGAGTGATCAGCTAACGATCCGGATGAGGCGAGGCTCAGTAGTTCCATTGCCGCGTTGTATGTCCGCGGCAGGTCGGTAAGGTGTCTGCGGAGGCTGGTCGATTCAGAGACTATGGAGTCTGGAGGGCCGGATTTCAATCGCCCGAGAAACGGTTCAGCCTCGGAAGGGAACCTTCTCTTCCGAGCCATCATCGAGGGGCCGCACGCGCCTGCCGCGGATCTCAAACACGTTCACCGGCCGAACCTTGCCTTGGAGCTCGGCCCTTCCGTATTTGCCAACCTCGAAGTGGTGGAGTACAGCCTTGAGGTAGCTGTAGGTTTCCCCGCTGATCACCATCCCGCCTCTGCTCATATCGTGGGTGATTTCGTGGATGCGCTGAGCCGTGGTCACTGGATCACCGATGACGGTGTAATGCAGTCGTTGCCGACTGCCCAACCCGCCGGCGATCACACTGCCGGAGGCGACCCCGATCCCCAGTTCAAGCGCCGGCAGGCCGCGCTTGATCCGCTTTTGGTTCAAGTCGCGCATGAACTCGAGCATTTCGACGCCGGCATGGGTTGCCTTGAAGGCGCTCACCTGGGGCGGAAGTGGCTGCGGCAGAATGCCAAAGAACGCCATGAGCTCCTCACCGTCGAACTTGTCGAGCACCCCGCCGTAGCGCGTCACAATCGGGGACAAGCCCGAAAAATACTCGTTCAGTGTGACCATGACGTCCGCCGGTGAGATGTGCTCGGTCAGCTCGGAAAAACCGTGGAATGTCCCGCTCAAAATGCTGGCCTTGGCGGACCGACCGCGCATCATTACGCCGCTGTCGGTCAGGGTCCGGCGCAGCTCGTCACGCACCTCGGGCGTCACGGTCCGGTCCAAGAGTTCGTGGGCGATCGAGCCTTCCCGCAACCCTTCGACCATCCGATTGAAGGTCTTGGCCAGGAGCCCGATCTCATCCTCGCCAGTCTCCGGCACGTACGTGTTGAGATTCCCAACCGCAACCTGCGCCGAAGCATCGGCCATGGTCACCAGCGGTCGAGTGATCGATTCGGATATGACGACACCCGTGATGACGATCAGAAACATCGCCACGACGCCGAAACCGACAACCATCATACCGTTGGAGGTAATCGACGTCTGGAGAGGTATCTCCAGCAGGGACACGCCGAGGATGCCGAGTGTTTCAGTCTGTCCTCGAGCGACCAACGGTGCGAGCACCTCACGGTAGCGCGAGCCGGCAACCTGGATCGTACGGACCGGGCTGACGGTTTGACCGGGATCGAACACCGCCAGGACAAGCTCGGGGGGGATGGTTAGACTTTCGATGGCTTCGGGGTCGAGAGTGCCGCCCAGAAGCAGACCTTCGTTCGAGTCGTATACCGAGATGCTGGCGCCAGCCTGCTGCCGCATCTGATCGACCATGGTATCCAGGTAGGAACCGACAAGGACCGCCCCGTAGAGATGGCCGGCGGTGTCGACGACGGGCGCGGCCACAAAGAACGTCGGCAGCTTCTCGTCATCGAGCCGCATGCTTTCCAATCCGGCCTGTTTGTCGCCTATGTCAGGGTCGGTGTCGCCGCTGAGGGCCGCCTGGACGAAGGGCCACTCAGCGTAGTACGTCTCGTCCCGCAACGTCTCGTATTCACCAGGCGGGGCATCTGGTCGTCGGCGGGCAGCCAGGAGACTGACGCCCTTGGTGTCGACGATGGCCACCACATCGACGCCGGCGTTGACCACAACCGGCAGTGCCAGCGCCCGAAGTTGTTCAGAATCTGATGAATCAAGCGCCTGGACGATACCTTCAGTGTTGGCGATCAGGCGCTCCAGTTCGAGCAGACGGCTCTCCACCCGAACAACCGCGTCCGTCGCTTGTTGGCCGCTGGTCGCCAGCTGGCGCAAGAAACGGATCTCGACCGTTTCATTGAGCAGCCGATTAACGAAGAAGGTCGCTGCCAGTCCGATCGCCATTGCCAAGAAAATGAAGGGGATGACGATCTTCCAGCGCAGGCTGAAGCGTATCTTCGGCCGGTCTCTAAGATTGGATGCGCCCAATGCACAACCCGCTTCCGGCGGTGCCCAAAGGTCATCCCAGGAAGAATGAAAGGACGACCAAAAGCGTTATGAAACCTGCTGCGAGGATACCAATACGTCTCAGGTCTTTGACAATGTGACTGTAGTCCGGGTCGAATCCCCGCTGCCCCACTCCGGGGGCCGCTGCGGCCGGTGTCGTCTCCGCTGGCTCCGGTCGCGAAAGAGGCCTGGGTGGGAGCGGTCGCCGGACTGATTTCTTCTTGCGCTTACTCACTATCGAGCCTCCGTCAGTCGGGACGATTGAATTTGGGTGATGCCTAGATGGACCGAAGTCCGGCAGGTGACGGGTCGTGATCGACCTGTCGGATCCATCGCCGTCCCTGTGTGCCGGTTTCTAAGTTGCAGGGGGCAAGACAGCGTTCTGCCAAGGTATCCTCCCTTGCCATCTCTTCCGGGACTGGCGGACAGTGTTGGATCACCCTTCGGTCAACTCACCCTGAACGACGATTCTCTGGTTGTCGATCAGGTAAGGATAGCACGATATGAGCGTAATGGTTGGGCGCGGCGTGGCGTCCATCACCGAGACCTCCGTCGGCTGGACGATGCGAGTTTCCGTCACACGGTATATGAACTCGCGCGTGGCCGTCGAAACCCGGATCTCATCACCGGGTTGAAGCTGGTCCAGATCTCTGAACAGCTCGCCGAATATGTCATTGTGAGCGGAAAGGACCAGGTTCCCGACCTGGCCTGGATTGGCCGTTCCTACGTGCTGCGCGACGCCCTTCTTGAGCTGCTCCCAACCATCACCCTGGACGACCGGGGCCGGCGCGTTCCAAAGTGCAGGAATGAGGATGCTGTTGGCTTGTTCCGGACCCGAGGTGGGGATGGCGACGGCCGGGAGGGATTGGACCAATGGTCGGAGGTTAGAAGGTATCTCCGCGTCGTTCGGGCGCGCCCCTCCGGGCGACCCAGGAGGCGTGTGCCCAGATGGGAGCACGACCGCCGTGATGAGAGGCGTGGCTTCCGGTGTCGGGCCTTCAAGTGCGATTGCGACTTCCTGATTGAGTTGACGCAACGCTTTGAAGCCGCTCAACAGCACCAGGGCCAGACCCAATACGGCGCCCACCTCCAGGAAGAGCAGGACTCCCTCGAACGCGGCTGGGAACTTGCGCTTGCGGACCGGCAGGTCGAGCTCGTGCTCCGCCTCGTCCGGCTCGGCTCCGGGGCCGAAGTCATCAACGTGCGAAATCGCGACGGGATCGGGCTGCAATGGAAGGGCCCTGCCGCTTTGGCGGAAACGTTGCAGGCGCGCCTGCCTGGCCTCGAGCTTCTTGTGAGCCAGAACAGCTTCAAGCTCTTCTAGCGAAAGTTCATCGGCCGGCCTACGATCCTTTGCCATGACTCCACCAATTCAATCCATCGCGCGCAATGGAGTTCGCTTACTCCATGTTCGGCCGGGATTATACATGGATCGCGCTTTCCTGCACTTTGATCCATAGATCACAATGCACACACGAAAGATCCCGGCCGGGTGCCGCATGTCGGTACCCCTACCAATGGAGGCCTGGCTTCTCAGGCGACCCCTCTGACGCGTCGGATGGAGACAGGTGCATCCGGCCACGGGTCTATTTCGCCTATGACGGTATAATCAGTCCAGATATACCTATCGCCGAAACGGATCCTTGCTCCTCTCTGAGAATCGCCGGGAGGCAAACGCACAATGGTCGAAAGATCAGTTGAGGCCGCCTATCTATCGGCCTTTCAGGGCGCGCTGATCGTGCGCCATCCCGACCCGGGTTTGGTGACCGCCAAGGGCAAGGATCGCCTGGACCTGCTCCATCGGATGTCGACCAACGATGTGGCCGGGATGGCGGTCAGAATAATCCGCCGATCTGTTCTTACTAACCCGATCGGGCGGATCATTGATGCCATCCGGATCCTGTCGTTGGAGGATGAGGCCTTGCTTGTGACCAGCCCTGGCAGGTCGGAAGCGGTGCAGAAGTGGCTTCAGGGTTATATCTTCTTCCAAGACGACGTGCAATTAACGGCCGGAGCTAAGAACTGGAGCGAGTGGGGTGTCTACGGACCGTCTTCGGCAGACGCGCTTGCAGTCCTTCTCGCGGACCTTCCTCTCCCGGAGGGCGAGTCCATCGCCCATATCGAAGGTTCGTTCGGCTGGCGTGTGACGCGCCCCGCCGGGGGTGGATACCACCTCCTGCTCAGCCCCGATCTAACCGAGCGCGCTGGCGAAACGTGGCGCGGCCGCGGCGGCGAAGGAGTGGACGCCTCCGCCTACCAGATCTTGCGCATCGAAGCCGGTCTTCCGGAACCAGTTCAGGAGATCCGACAGGAATCAATTCCGCTCGAAGTAGGGTTGCGGGACGCGATCAGCTTCACCAAGGGTTGCTACATCGGGCAGGAGATCATCGCTCGATTGGACAGTCGCGGGCGTCAAGCGCGTACACTCATCGGTGTCCGGCTTTCGGACGGAGCCCGACCCGGCGACAGCGTGTATCAGGATGAGCGAGATGTGGGACAGCTCACCAGCGTGGCGCGCTCGCCCGGCCTGGGCTGGATCGCCCTGGCCAGCGTACGCCCGAATGTGCTGGAGAATGATGAAGGACGGGTTCGAATCGGGGTCGAGCGGTCCCGGGGCCAGGCCGTCCTGCTTCCGATCGTCGCCGCACCTGTTGCAGCCGGCCCGGCGACGGCGGGCGAACCAGCCAGGCAGGGTTGACCGCAAACTCCTACGCCTCCAGTTCGTGACGTAATCAGCCCTCTGACCTCGATCTCTCTCATTGGCCCCCTGTGGTCCTCGCCTCACGCCCGAACTCCCATCTATAATCAATCCGATCCTCATCTCTTGCTCGACTGCGAAGATAGCTGTCCGGTTCGAGCGGCACCCGCTATCTCCCGCGGCAGCTCTAATCCGCTGCGGGGATGCCGTTCCAGTCTCGTTCCATGGACCGGGGTTGCTCGAGACCTGGACGTATATGTGACTCAGGAGGAACCGGGATGACCAATCGCTATGCCATCCTCGGCTCTGGCCGTCAGGGGACGGCAGCCGCATTTGACCTGCATCGATTCGGAGAGGCGGAGGTGATCTTCATGACTGACGTCGCGCCCTCCCAGGCGAAGCGCGCCGCCGAACGGGTCAATCGACTGACGGGCGTCGATGTGGCTCAATCGATGGAGCTCGATGCGAACGACCCGGAGCGCGTCGCTGAGTTCATGCGTCGGAATGGCGTGGACGCGTTCCTATCCGCGGTCCCTTACTTCATGAACCTCGGTCTGACACACGCCGCCATCCAGGCCGGCTCGGGGATGACCGACCTCGGGGGGAACAGTAACGTCGTCTTCGATCAGTTGGATCGGACGGAGGAGGCCGCGGCTGCCGGTATATCGATTGTGCCGGACTGCGGACAGGTGCCCGGGATGGGAACATCGCTTGTCCTGTACGCGATGGAACAACTCGATGAGGCCACCGATGTTTACATGTGGGACTGCGGGCTGCCGCGCCGCTCCGAACCCCCATGGAATTACCGACTGACTTTCAACATCGAAGGCCTGACCAACGAGTACACTGGCGACTGTATTTTTGTTCGACGGGGTGAGCTCGCGCGGGTGCCTGCGTTAGAGGAGCTCGAAGAACTTGAGTTCCCGAATCCGATCGGCAAACTCGAGGCGTTCACGACCTCGGGAGGTCTGACGTCGGCGGCCCGGACTTTCGCCGGGCAACTGCAGACCCTCCAGAACAAGACCCTCCGCTATCCGGGTAACTATGCTCAACTGACAGTCATGCGTGAGCTGGGTCTGTTTGATCTCAAACCGATTGAAGTCGACGGGCACATGGTTGTCCCGCGGCATGTCTTGCACGCGTTGTGGGATCCCCAGATCCGGGCCGATGAGGAGACCCTCGATTTCATCCTGATCCGCGTTCTGGCGCGCGGTCTCAAAGACAGCCAACCAGCCGAAGCCCAGATCGATCTGGTCCACCATGCCGATCCTGAAACAGGTTTCACCGCCATGGAAGAGGGGACAGGCTGGCACGCCGCCATCATGACCGAGGCCATCGCCCGCGGCGAGATCGAGCCGGGGGTGATCCCAGTCGAACGCGCCATGACCGGAACGGAGTTCGTCCGCCAGGCTGCCCTGCGCGGCTTCCAGGTCGAGCGCCACTTGCGCTTCATCTCCGAGTAGCCCGTCGCATCCCAAGTCTTCAAGCACCCTGGGCGGAGGGCTGAGCGCAGCGACGCCCGCAGTCGAAGGAGCGGGGCTTGCAGGTCTCCCAACAATGTCCTTCGACGAGCTCAGGATGCTTTCGAGCGATGAAGGCTTTTGCTAATCCCGCGCGGCTCCACGGGGCCTCGAGACCCCTAGCACCCTGAGAGCTTGTGAATGAATTGCACTCCCCTCCTCAAGTTCGGCGAGTAGAAGTATCCTTGGAGGGTCAGGCCGGCTCGCCGAGAGAAAAGACGAGGTGGAACGAAATGGATGATACGTTGTTCCCACTTCCGCCTGCTGAAGAAGCAAGCCAGGCACCAGTGAAAGGGAAGCCGCGTCTGAAACGGGTTCAACGGCAGCAGATTGTCTTGCGCCCCCTCGACCTGGAGAGTACCCTGCCCAGCGATCATCCGGCTCGACTGGTGTGGGATCTCGTCCAAGGCCTGGACCTGTCGCCGCTGTATGCTGCCATCCGGGCGGTTGAAGGGCAAGCGGGTCAGAATGCGATTGACCCAGCCATTCTGGTGGCTCTGTGGCTGTTCGCTACCCTGCAAGGGGTAGGCAGTGCTCGCGCCCTCGACCGTTTGTGCCAGGAGCATGACGCCTATCGTTGGTTATGTGGTGGGGTGAGTGTCAACTACCATACCCTGGCCGACTTCCGGGTGGGTCATGGCGATTTCCTGGAGGGCTTGTTGACCCACGGCGTGGCCGCGTTGATCGCCGACGGCTTGGTGACGCTGCAACGGGTGGCTCAGGATGGCAAGCGCGTGCGCGCCAGCGCTGGCAGCAGCTCGTTCCGCAGGCGCAAGACCCTGGAGAAATGCTTGCAGGAAGCTCAGCGGCAGGTGAACACTTTGCGCAAGGAACTCGAAGACGACCCTGGCGCCACTTCTCGACGCCAGAAAGCCGCTCGAGAACGAGCCACCCGACAACGGGTCGAGCGGGTCGAGAAGGCCCTCCAGCGCATGGAGCAACTCGAAGCCAAGCAAGCCAAACGCAGCAAGAAGGAAAATCAAGCCCAACGCCAACGTGAGCCGCGGGCTTCCAGCACCGATGACGAAGCCGCCCTCATGAAAATGGCGGATGGCGGTTATCGTCCGGCTTACAATGCCCAGTTCGCTACGGATACCGCCAGCCAGGTGATCGTCGGGGTGGAGGTGCCCGACCAGGGCAATGACGGTGGCCTGATGGGACCGATGCGCAAGCAAATCGAGCGGCGCTATGGGCGATCTCCACAAGAATACCTGATCGACGGCGGCTTCGTGCACATACAAGACTTTGAACAGGCCGAAAAGCAACATACCCATGTGTATGCGCCGGTGCCCGCCTCGCGCCGGGAAGGCCAGGACCCCTATGAGCCGCGCCCGAGCGACAGTCCGGAAATCGCTGCCTGGCGTCAGCGCATGGCGACCGAACCGGCCAAAACCATCTACAAAGAGCGAGCCTCTACAGCGGAGTGGGTCAACGCCATCCAGCACAATCGGGGATTGGTGGCCTTCCGCGTGCGAGGCCGGGAGAAGGTCAAAGCCGTGGTGTTATGGTTTGCCATTCTCCACAATTTGCTGCGCGGATACGCGTTGCGCAAGGCGGCAGTGGCCGCTCCGGCAAGCTGAAGCACTGCCGAAAATCAGGCAGGAATGGCGCTCGCAGGTGCAAACGGCCTGTGGAGCCGATCCTGAAAGTGGCAAGCGCATCAGGTTGCCAAGGTGCAGGGCGCTCAACTCGCTCTTCGAGATCCTCATCTTCGTTTGCTTTTGTACTCTTCTTTCATTCGTTCACAAGCTCTGAGCGGAGGGCGGAGCGCAGCGACGCCCGCAGTCGAAGGGGCAGAGTGTGCGAGACCTCCCACAGCTTCCTTCGACAAGCTCAGGATGCACCCTTCGACATCGCTCCGCGGAGTTCATTCCGATCGATGTCGAGGGGCTCCCTGGCCTGCCTGTCCTGGCCGGTCAGGCCAGGGCGGCCTGCCTGCACCTGGCGCCCTGGCCTGACCGCCAGGACAGGCAGGCACAGGTGGGCAGGCAGGATGCTGTCGGGACACCACCCCCCTTCCTGCATCCTGAGCGGAGCGAAGCGAAGTCGAAGGACTTCCCGCTCATTCGGCTTCGTTCGGCCGTGAGCGTGCTCGTCCGCCGCGTGACCTGGGGTATACTCTTCCGACTGCCGACACGGCGGTGAGGCACTTGGGATGAGACTATGAAAGCCCCCGGTGCCATTGTTTCCCAAGTGTCCGCCAGATGACTAGATCGCCCAGGAAGCGGGTCAAACCTAAAGACATGATGTCCTACCGCCGCTGGCTCGGCCCGCTGACGCCGGTTCTTGCCGCATTGGCGGCTCTCCTGATCGGCGCGCTAATGCTCATGGCACTTGGCGCCAATCCCCTGGAAGCCTATGCGGCCATGGTCGATGGCGCGTTCGGGAGCGTGAATGCGTTTGCCGACACGATCGTCAAAGCCACACCCTTATTGTTTGTCGGCGCGGGCATCTGCATCTCTTTTCGAGGAGGTGTAATTAACATCGGCGGTGAGGGCCAATTGATCGTCGGCGCGCTGGCCGCCACCCTGGGGGCGCTGACCCTGGGACACTGGCCAGGCTGGGCGCTCATCCCCATCTGTCTGACCCTCGGGTTCCTGGCCGGCGCCTTATGGGGAGCCATCCCCGGAGCACTGAAGGCCTCGCTCAACGTAAACGAAATCCTGACGACGATCATGATGAACCAGATCGCCGTACAGGGGATGAATTTCCTCCTGCGCGGTCCAATGATGGACCCGATTCAGATCAAGCAAGGATCATTCATCCCGCAGACCGCGCGTTTTCCGATCACAGCCGACTTGCCGCGCCTTTCTCCCACCCGCCTGCACGCGGGCGTCTTCCTTGCCGTGGTCGTGGCTATCCTCGTCTGGGCTCTCCTCTGGAGGACCACGATCGGATTCAGGATCCGCGCCGTGGGCATGAACCCCAACGCTTCGCGTCGTGCTGGGATCCATGTCAGCCGGTATGCCATGCTCTCGCTGCTCCTCAGTGGAGCGCTGGCAGGATTGGGCGGCGCCACTCAGGTCCTGGGAGTCAACCACCGGATGTTCACCGACGGGTCGGCCGCAGGCTTCACTGGATCCGCCGGTTTCAACGGGATCGTCGCAGCCCTGTTCGGTCAGCTGCACCCACTTGGGACGATCCCGGCCTCGGTCCTCTTCGGGGCGATGCTTGTCGGGGCCAACAAGATGCAGCGGGCAGTCCAGGTCCCTTCGGCATTGATCACTGCGCTCAACGGACTGGTGGTTGTGTTCGTTGTGGGGAGTGAAATCTGGCGGCGGCGTCTGGCGAGCCAGCAAGAGGCTATCGAGCCGACGGCGGCGACACCCGTGGCGACACAAGAATCGAGCGTACCTTGATCAGCGACTTTTTCGCGCCTGCCGTATTGATCGGAATCATCACTTCCGGGATCCGGTTGGCGACGCCGTATCTCTACGCGACAGTTGGCGAGACCTTCGGTCAGCTGAGTGGAGTTCTCAATCTCGGCGTCGAAGGCATGATGCTCATGGGCGCCTTTGCAGGCTTTTACATGACATTCAAGACAGGTGATCCATGGCTCGGTCTTCTGGCGGCGATCCTTGTCGGCGCGCTGATGGGCCTGGCCATGGCATTCATTAGTGTGACCCTTCAAGCCGAACAGGGGATCAGCGGGATCGGGGTCTACTTGTTTGGGCTGGGAATGAGCGAATTGCTCTTTCAAAAGACCTTGGGTACTGTCGAGACCGTGAGCGGGTTCCCCGCCCTGCGGATACCATTTCTGGCCGACCTGCCCGTGATCGGAAACATCTTCTTCAACCACAACGTTCTTGTGTACGGTGCCTATCTTCTCGTCCCGCTATCATGGTTCATTTTGCATCGTACAACCTGGGGTTTGCAGGTCAAGGCCGTTGGCCAGAACCCCGCCGCGGCCGACTCGCTCGGTGTGAGCGTCGCACGGGTTCGGTACCTGACAGTGACGGTCGGCGGCGTTCTCTCGAGCGTCGCCGGGGCCTCGCTGTCGATCGCCTTGCTCAACGTATTCCAGCAGAATCTGACATCGGGCATGGGCTTCATCGCCGTCGCCCTCGTCTATTTCGGAGGTTGGAGCCCGCTCGGCGCGCTGGCCGGATCGCTTCTCTTCAGCACCGTCAATGCTCTGCAGAATTGGGTACAGGTTCTCGGTATCCCGGTGCCTTCGGATTTTGCCGTGATGATGCCGTACGTTCTGACCATCCTGATCCTGGTCATCGCCTTGCGCAAAGTGCGGCAGCCAGCCGCGCTCACGAAGCCCTTCGAGCGAGGCGAAGGATGATCCACGCCCGAGCCACGCGCACTCCGCTTGGATCTCCGACCCGGCCGCGACACACTGCGCTGGCCGGCTGGTCTGAGTCGTCGAGACATGCTATCGTCCCGTATGTAGGAAAGTATCCCGCCACTCTTCTTGATGGGAGGAGGTGATCGAACTGCGAATACGTTCATACGAGAAAGCTGCTTGAGACATCTAAAAAAACCTGGAGGAAACAAGAATGAGAAAGCTCTACGCTGTTCTGGCGATCGTGGTCCTTACCGCCCTGACTCTGGCCGCGTGTGCGCCCGCCGCCACTCCGTCTCCGACCGAGGCGCCGCCCCCGCCGGCAGAACCGACGGCGGCCCCGCCGACGGCAGCCCCAGCGCCGACTGAGGCCCCCCCGCCGGAGCCTTTCCGCGTGGCCGTCATCATGCCCAGCGCTATCAACGATGCCGCCTTCAGCCAGAGCATGTACGATGCGCTCCTGAAGATCCAATCCGAGATGGGCGCCGAGAACTTCGAAATCGCCTACTCGGAGAACATGTTCGTCATCGACGATGCCGCGGCCGCCGTCCGTGACTACGCCTCACAGGGCTACGATCTGGTGATCGCCCATGGCTCGCAGTACGGCAGCTCGCTGGTGGAAATCGCCCCCGAGTTCCCGGAGACGAGTTTCGCCCACGGCACGACCGTCGATACGATGACCGACAAGGGAATCAGCAACGTCTTCGCCTACGAAGCCCGCTCTGAAGAAGGTGGCTACGTGAACGGCGTCATCGCCGCCAAGCTCTCGAAGAGCGGCGTGGTCGGCGTGATCGGCCCCATCGAAACCGGGGACGCCAAGCTCTACGTCGAGGGCTTCACCGCCGGCGCGCAGGCGACCAACTCCGACGCCAGCGTCCCCGCCATCTGGACGGGGTCGTTCAGTGACACCGCTTTGGCGGCTCAGGCGGCGCAGACTCACATCGACGCCGGCGCCGATATCCTTACCGGTACTGCGCAGATGGTGACTGGCGCTATAGGCATCGCCAAGGAAAGTGGCGTGCTGTGGTTCGGAACCCAGTCCAACCAAACCTCGCTGGCGCCTGATATTGTCGTCGCCAGCCAGGTCTATCACTGGGAGGTCGTCCTCACCCAGATCATCGACAGCATCAAGAACGGTACGCTGGGTGGGACGGCGTTCGCTATCGATCTGGCGAACGGCGGTGAGGTGATCGAGTTCAACCCGGGCTATGCGGTCCCCCAGGATGTTCTCGACCTGGCGGATCAGACCGTCAAGGGTATCGCCGACGGTTCAATCACGGTACCCTAACCGGCAGAGTGAGTGTAGTGTCAGAGCGGGAGGAGAGCAGAGCTCTCCTCCCGCTCCCCCCGAGAGTTCCTTTTGCCCCCATCCACGTCGTCTCGGATCAACCGGGTTGAGCTGAAAGGCATCGTCAAACGCTTCCCGGGCGTCGTTGCCAACAAGGGCGTGGACTTCGAGGTCCGCGCCGGCGAGATCCACGCGCTTCTGGGAGAGAACGGTGCCGGGAAGACGACGTTGATGCGCATCTTGTACGGGCTGTACCAGCCCGACGAAGGCCAGATCCTGATCGACGACAAGCCGGCTAGGATCAACTCCCCGACCGATTCGATCCGACTGGGGATCGGCATGATCCACCAGCACTTCATGCTCGTCCCAACGCTTTCTGTGGCGGCCAACGTCTCGCTTGGATTACGATCCCGGCGGGGTCTGCTACTCGACCTGGATGGCGTGGCCCGTCGCATCGAAGAGCTCTCCCGGGCGTACGGCCTGCACGTTGACCCGGAGGCCATCGTCTGGCAGCTTGCGGTAGGAGAACAGCAGCGGGTCGAAATCCTCAAGGCGCTGTATCGCGGGGCGGGTCTCTTGATCCTTGATGAGCCGACGGCAGTCCTGACGCCGCAGGAAGTCGACGAACTCTTCACAACGCTACGCCGAATGGCCGACGAAGGTCACGCCTTGATCTTCATCAGCCACAAGCTGCATGAGGTGCTTTCGATCAGCGACCGTATCACAGTTCTGCGAGACGGCCGAGTGGTCCGGACGTTGAAGACGGCCGACACCGATCGCCAGGAGCTGGCCCATCTCATGGTAGGTCGAGAGGTTTTACTGCGCGTCGAGCAGACCTCCGTCATACCGGGACCGGCACGCTTGTCGCTGCGCGATGTCTGGGCGGAAGGCGATCGAGGGCTACCCGCGTTGAAAGGCGTCAGCCTGGAAGTGCGCTCCGGCGAAATCTTGGGCGTCGCAGGCGTGTCGGGCAATGGCCAGCGGGAGCTGGCCGAAGCGATTTCCGGTCTGCGCCGCCCGACCCGCGGACAGATCATGATCGATGAGGCCGATGTGACCGGCTGGCAACCGGAGCCGTTGATCCGCCACGGGCTGGCCTACATCCCGGAAGAGCGTATGCGCGACGGGGTGATCCGAGAGCTGTCGGTCGAAGAGAATCTGATGGTCGAGGACCATGGGCGAGCGCCCTTCGCCCGCGGGATCTTCATGGACTTCCGGCGCATCGCCGAACACTGCGATGAACTTATCCGGGATTTCGAGATCAAGACGCCATCCCGACGCACACCGCTCCGGAACCTCTCCGGCGGCAACATCCAGAAGCTGATCATGGCCCGCGAGCTCTCGCGCGATCCGAAAGTCCTGATCGCGGCCCAGCCGACGCGGGGCGTCGATATCGGCAGCACCGAGTACATCCACCAGCGTCTGGTGGCCCAGCGCTCCAAAGGGACGGCGACATTGCTCATCTCGGAGGACTTGGACGAAATCCGCAACCTGTCCGATCGGATCGCCGTGATGTATGAGGGGAGAATCATGGGGATTGTCGATCGTGGCGGCGCGACCGTCGAACAGCTCGGCCTGATGATGGCCGGCGTCCCCGCCGAAGAGGCGCTGGCCTCGTAACGGTTCAGCCCCAGCCATGTGAGGGGAAGAACGTCAAAGTGGGGCATCGGTCCAGCAATGCTGGACCGATGCCCCACTTTGACATCAAATCCAGCTGTGGCCGGAGGTGGTGAGAAAGCTACGGGCCCGCCTCGTACTTCGCCAGCTCCTCTTTGAACACCGGCCACCCCTGCTTCGGTGTACCGTCATATTGCCTGAGGCCCAGCGTGCAAAGATAGTCGACGAATTGGCCCCATGCGTCACCAAGCGACTCGGGGTCGGTCCCGGGCGGCAGGAAACTGAGGCCTCCTTCCTCACAGATCGATTGCTCACCATCATGAAACCCGAACCACAAGTGCCAGCCGAATGACCCGCGCCTCTCCGCCAAGGTGGCGAAGGTGGCCCGAATGTACTCGGCCTGGCTTCCTTCGCTTCCGCCAAGCGAGCGCGCGGTCGCCCATCCGTTCTCGACGACGATGAAAGGCATATCCCCCGAGCGCTCGATCATTCGATCAAGCACCCCGGCGAAGACGCTCGTATCACCGTCATAGCGGAAGCCCGGCGAGTGCGGGTAGTAGGTGTATGCCAAGAAATCGCCGATCTTGAACGTGTCGATCATGTCCAGTCGTCCGCTGGCCATCAATTCGTGGAATGCCAGGACCGTCCCCACCGCAAGGTCGGGTCGGACGACATGAACCGCATCACGCGCCTCTCGCACGAGGTCGAGGAAGGGCTGCAGTTCATCCGGATGATCCTGGAAGTAGATGTTGACTTCATTGCCGAGCTCGAGATAGTCGAGCTGTTCGCCATAGCGTTCCGCCACGGCCGCGGCGAAAGCTACCGCCCGCCGCTGGTACTCCGGATCGGAAAAGCTTCGGCCGACCAGATCTTCGGGTGCGTCGCCGGGGACACTGGTGTGGATGAATTCGATGACCAGGGACAAGCGCAACCCTTCCAGCGACATCGTATCCATGAGGACGTCGGAGAATGTCCAGTCGTAGACGCCCGGGTCTTTCTCCACGTTCGCCCAGGTCAGATAGGTGTGCGTCACCTGGACGCCCGCGTCGTACCCCTCAACGATGGTCTGCCTCAGGCTGTTGAAGCTGAAGTCGTTGTTGGGCGGTGTCAGGATCAGTCCAACCAATCCATTCCCGGCTTCAGCTTTGGCCGGCGCGTGCGAACAGTCTATGCTGTCCAGAACCGTCTGGAACGCGGGAAGGAAATTGGAAAAGTCACTCGCCGGTGCGCTGCCGGCGATCTGATAGGTCGCACCGTCACAGTAGATCAGGACGAAGCGCACCTCGAGTTCGGGTGAGTCACCGGCGCGCGCTTCGACCACGACGCTTCCGATGTCGCTGTCGTCGACGCGAATGTCATGGAAGTCTCCGTGATCGGGCAGCACCTCAGAAAGGTACCAGCCGAACGGTCGAGGCACGAGGGGTTGCCGGCCCACTGAGACCCCCCATCCAGATGGCGAGGCCATGGCGATCAGCGTGGTCTCGTCCGACGACGACACGCGGGGCCAATCCGGCAGGTCAATCTGGAAGGATCCATCGCTGAACTCCGTAGAACCGCGGTCCGTCCCCCGGACTTGAGGCGTGTCGGAGCCAGCCTGCCCGCGGCAGGCGAGGGTCGCGAGGAGCACCGACGAAATTGCCGCCAGGATGGTTGCAGACTTCACCTGCATGCTTGTCTCCCCAGTCTACCGATCGCCACCGAAGCGCTCAGTGCTTTCGCATCCACACTCAGGGAGACCCACGGCTTGGACGCGAGGGCGTTGCCACACCCAGCCGCAAGCGTGTCATCCTTCGTCCGTCGGACCGTCACCACGGCCGAACTGGATAAGCATCAGGCTTTCTCCAATTGCCTCATGCAACAAGGTTCGGATCCAGGACGTAGCCCCACCAGTCGTTCAAGAACCTGCCCGACGAACCAGTCTGGTGGGGAAAGTGCCGGAACCACCATAGGTGGTGCAGCCGGATGTCACCGCCGCCCCATTCGGATGCGTCGACAAGCCGGGGATCGCCGGCGAGATCAGGGAAGTCGTACCACGTGTCGCACCGGCTGAGCACTTTTCGCGGATTCCCCCAGTCGTAGTCCTTTAGGCTGTTGGGAGCGAAATGCACCGTCCCGACTTGGGCCCGGCCGGGTTTGCGGGCGTCGTAGCGGGTGAAACGTTCGAACAGGTCATCCTGCCCGGCGTCGGTGAAGACACGCTTGAGGATCGATTCGGCGCGATGGCCAAGATCCTCCAACATCTCTCCGACACCTCGTTCGTAGTTGAAGCCCATGATCACAAACCGTCGCTCCGCTGCCTGTGTCCCCTCCAGCGGCGGCGCATTGCACCAGAATGCACCCGGCCCTGCCATGATTGATTCATAGTAGCCGGCGTAGGGGAAGCCAAACAGCCAGACTTCGTCGATCTCGCGCTCGCGGATCCGTTTGAGGATGTCGAACTCCGACAGAAGGATGCTGTAATCGACCCCATCCGGCTGGTGAAATCCCTTGCCTCGGGTGCCCTCCAGGTAGCCTTCTGGCGTGTACGCGAAACCGTCCGCCTTGATCGGGAACTTATCGACCTCGATTCGCTCCGTAATCTGATATACAGCCCGCCCGTGGCTACAGTCGCGCACGTCGTCGACGAAGCGTGCGGCGAGCTCATCCGGATCGTTCCAGGCCATCACCTTGCTCAGCTTCTCTCCCCGACCCGGAATGCGCGGGTTGTGCACGATGGACAGTACACGCCGCGTGATGGGCCCAGCCGGCTGCACACTTGCTTTAGACTCGATCACTTCCGGTCCCACGAGGCCCTCGATACGCAATATCCGGACGTTCACAGACTAGCATAACGGCACGTTCTCGCGCCAGGCGGGGATGCCTTGAGCGCGCCTGGATACTCCAGTGAGCGTACCCTCTCTCCGTTGGAACCAGGTCAGTGAGAAGGCAGGGGGGGCGGCGAAGCCGACCCCCCTGCCTTCTCACTGACACTCTCCCCTCCCCCGTTGCCGAAGGCAATGGGGGAGGGGACGCAGGGGTGGGGGCTCCGGTAGGTCAGCTGCGACAGAAACCTCAACAGAGGACTTAATCTTGTCAACTATAAGCAAAGGATCGGAGCTGGCCGGCTCCGATCCTCACAATCCTCTTGATCTCGATCTGTGCGAGGCGATCCTGCGATCGCCCTGCCTCATGTAGCCGGGGCTTGTGCCATAGCCGGCGCCCGCGCCGGAGCCCGTATGACACCC
>Ga0326597_10002686_pt1 | contig 26306 bp, 19 predicted proteins | sample RVTome_12_FD_203789 | JGI IMG/M metagenome (GOLD analysis project Ga0326597, IMG submission 203789) | Soil microbial communities from uranium-contaminated site in the Upper Colorado River Basin, Wyoming, United States - RVT100D185 | ecosystem: Environmental > Terrestrial > Soil > Contaminated >... | reverse complement strand
CGGCGCTTGAGGGACCAGCGGGGGACCAGCCTGCGGACTTGCAAGATGGTGCGTTCGAGGTGCTGGCAGTGGAGCTCGAGCTCGCGGCGGCGGCGGTCGGCGAGGCGCCATTCCTCGCGGCAGGTCTGAAGGTCGGCGGGGTCGCCGTAGGGGGAGTGGACGGCGACTTCCAGCAGGTCGGAGAGCGGCGGGGAGGCCTTGCCGCAAGAGGCCGCGGCGGTCAAGGCATGCCGGCAGGCTTCCAGCGTGCCCTCGGCGGTGCGCCTCCACGAATAGGAGCCCGCGCGGGTCCGGCCGCGCTCGATTTGCTCCCGCACGAACGGGCCGCCTTCGAGCAGCGTGGACAGGTGGCTCGCGAGCTGTTCCGCCTGTCCGGCCTCGAACAACAGCGCGCCTTCGCCGCAGATCTCCGGAATCGACATCGACGCCGCCGCCACCACCGGGACGCCCAGCGCCATGGCCTCGAGCGGCGGCAGGCCGAAGCCCTCTTCGAGCGATGGATAGACGAGTCCCAGCGAACCTTGCAGCACCGCCTTGACGTCGTCGTCCGTCAAACCCGAGATCCAGCGCACGCGGTCGAAGATGCCCAGGCGGCGCTGCATCTGCTCGTGGGTCTCGCCGCCATCCTTGGCGTGCGGGAACACGCTCGAGCCGCAGCAGACCAGCCGGGCCCTCTCCGGCAACAAGGCCAGGGCCCGAAACAGCGTGGCGTGATCCTTGTGCGGATAATCCTTGCCGAGCGCCACGAAGTAGCTGCCCTCGAGCCGCAGGCGCGCGAGGCGCTCCCTCACGTCTTCCGCCGGCAGCGGGCGGTGCATGGTCGGGTCGGCGGCCAGCGGAGCGACGTCGATCCGCTCCGGATCGGCGGCCAGATCCGAGATCGCCTCCTGGCGCGAGGACTGGCTGAAACAGAGGATTCGATCGGCGCCCTTCAGCAAGGTCTTGACGAACTGGTCGTACCAGGCGTGCTCGGCCGGGCTCGGATGGTATTCCGGATGGCGATTGAGGATCGCGTCGTGCACCACGACGACAGCCGCCGGCGCGGCCGCCGGCAGGAACACGTCGCGCGGATTGCGGTCCGGAAAGTAGCTCAGCAGGTAGGCGTCCGGACGCTCGCTCGGGTCGAGCGCGAGCAGGATGCTCAGGATCTCCTCGGTGTGGGCCACCTCGACCAGCTCGACCTGCGCCGGCAGCTCGAGCTCCTCCCGGCGCGTGCCCCGGCAGACCAGCGCCCGCAGCCGCCTGACACCCTCGAGGCCGGCCAGCTCGCGCAGCAGATTGCGCTGCACCCGCTCGATTCCGGACAGGCCGCGGTGCAGCAGGCGGGCGTCGAACAACAGATCCATCAGTCTTGCGTTCCTTTCGCGGCCGGCCTGCTCAGTTCGACGGTGGTCGAGAAGTAGCCTCGCTCGACCCGGCGGGCATGGTATCCGTCGGCCACCACGTACAGACTCAGGCCATCGATGTCCGGATGGCTCATCCGGAAGCCGCCGAGCTTGTCCGTGCGCGCGCTGCGGTGGATCGGGCGCCCCTCGGCCAGGAACTCCGACATGTAGGCCGACAGCGTGATCTGCGCGCCCTGGATCGGTTCGCCGGTCTCCTTGTCCAGCACCACACCGGTCGTCTCGTGGCCGCAGAACGGGTAGAACGGCAGCTTGCCCACGCAGCAACCGGCCGGAAGCAAGAGCCACAGCGAGAGGACCGTGAGCCGGGTCAACACCGGCAGGTTGTCAAACGGATTGTGACTCGTCATCAGTGTGGACCAGGTCGACCGCCGCGTTCGCCATGGAGCGTAGCGCCCGCAAAGGCCGGCACAAAGCGCTCAATCGACGTAACGGCCGGCGATCTGCATGGCCTTGGCGCCGTACCCGCCGCCGAACAAGTTGAAGTGATTCAGGAGGTGGTAGAGCGAATAGAGTCCGAGCCGCTCCTGAAAACCCGGAGGCAGGGGCGAGACCTCTTCGTAGGCGCTCTGCGCCCTCAGGGATACGCCGCCGAACAGCGCCGCCAGGCCGAACTCGGCCTCGCGGTGGGCGAAGTGCGCGGCCGGATCGATCAACGCCGGGCCTCCTGTCGCCGACGCGAGCAGGTTTCCCGACCAGAGGTCGCCGTGAATCAACGCCGGAGGCTCGCCGCCGTCGAGCAGCTCCGGCAGTCGATCGAGGAGCCGCGTGAGCCTTGCGCAGTCCGCGGGCGGCAAGCCGTTCTCCCGGGCCAGCCGGAGCTGGTGGGAAAGGCGGTGCTCGCGATAGAACTCGACCCAATCCGCGTGCCAGGCGTTCGGTTGTGAGGTGGCGCCGCAGTAGCCGTCCCGCTGGAAACCGAAGCCCTGCTCGCAGGTGACCGCATGCAGGGCCGCGAGGCCGCGGCCGAGCCGTTCGTCGAAGTCCGCGGCGCGCGGGCCCGATTCGAGGTATTCGAGCGCCAGGAAGGAGCGCCCCGGCCCGGCGTCGTTCCAGCAGATCGGTTCTGGAATCACCAGTGACGTGCGCGCATCCCGCAGCGCCGTGAGTCCCAGCGCCTCGGCTTCGAATTGACCGGCGAGCGGACGGTCGTTCCACTTCACGAACAGCCGGCGGCCGGCCGCTTCGACCCGAGCGGTCTGATTGATGCAGCCGCCGCTCCCGGCCGGTTCGAACCGGAGTTTCCCCGGGTGCCGGCCGAGCGGCCCCGCGAGCGCATCCGCGAGCAGTGCTTCCCGATTCATGTGGGTCAGTTGGCCGGGGGGTTCGGGGGGGTCAGGCTCTCGAGCAGCGCCTTGCAGCAACGGTGGATCATGTCGAACGAGTCGTCGAAGCCGGTGCGCCCGCCGAAGTAGGGGTCGGGCACGTTTTGATCGCCCTCGGGCGAGGCCTCGGGATCGTAGGACCGCAACAGCCGCAGCTTGTGGCGCAGAGCGCGCGGGCAGATCTCGACCAGATCCCGCAGGTTCTCCGAGTCCATGGCCAGGATCAGATCGAAGTGATGGAAGTCGCGAGGTTCCACCTGGCGCGCGCGCTGGTCGTCGAGGCGGATGCCGCGCTTTCTGGCCACGTCACAGGAGCGCGGGTCGGGCGGCTGTTGCTGGTGATACCCGCCGGTTCCCGCCGAATCGACCGCGATGCTCCCGGCGAGCCCGGCTTCTTCGACGAGCCGGCGCAGGATGCCTTCCGCCAGCGGTGAGCGGCAGATGTTGCCGAGGCAGACGAACAGGACTCTGGTGACCATGGGGCGACCCGCCGTTGACTTGTGGACCCGCGCGAACTGGGGCATGATAGGCGTGCGAGGTCGATTTTCGAAACCGTCCGGTCTCGATTCCCCCCGATTCCAGTGGAGATCGCCATGAAGTCCTTCATCCGGTTCAGCTCCGTGGTTTCAGCAGGTTGGCTCGCCTGCGTTCCGCTGTGGGCGGGCGATCGCCTCGATCGAATCGTCTCGGCTGAGGGCAGCACCGGGCCGGAGGTGCGGCTCCATGATCGGGTGCGGCCGATCGAACGCGCAGCTCGGCCCGCGGGCGGCCGGCCCGAGGCGATCAGCGGGTTCCTGTCGACCGACTCCGAGCCCGAGGGAGACCTGCCCCGCGATCTGGCGTTTCTGCCGGACGGCAGCGCGGTGGTGATCGCGAATCGGGATACCGACACGGTGACCTTCTTCGACGTGGCTTCCCGGACGATCACCCACACGGTGGACGTGGGCGACTTTCCGGTCGACGTCGCCGTCACTCCCAATGGACAGTACGCCCTGGTGCCGTGCGTCTTCGACAACCTGGTGTATGTCATCGACGTGGGCACGCACGCGGTCGCCGCGCAGGTGGCGATCACCGGCGTCGAGCCGTACCGGGTCGAGGTCACCGGCGACGGACTGTTCGCGGTGGTGGGGGTGACGAACGACGCGGTCAGCTCGGCGTTCTCGGTAATCGACCTGAACCTCCTGACCGAGGTTCGCTCGATTCCCACCTCGCCGCAGGGCTCGTTGGGCTTCTTCTTCTCGCCCGAATCGGGCGCCTTCGGCAACCTCTTCACCCAGTTCGCGGTGGCCGCGGACCATCGGTCGGTGCTGCTTCCGGATCGGGGAAACAGCAAGGTCGAACGCTACGACCTGACGACCGGAGCGAACACCGCGACGATCAACACGGCCGCCACGCCGACGGCCGTGGACATCAGCGCGGACGGCACCCTGGCGGTGGTCAGCCACGAGGGCAGCGTTCAGCGCGTGTCGCTGATCGACCTGGGCAGCTCGACCGTGACCGGTTCGTTCGCCACGGGAGCGGATCTCTACAACCAGGTGGTCCGGATCACCCCGGACAAGAGCCACGCGATGGCGGCGATCCTGAACGGAGTGATCTTCATGGATCTGACCGCCGGAACCGTGGACGCGAGCCTGTCGACCGGAACGGTGGGAGCCATCGAGTTTTCGTTCGACGGCCAGTACGCCTACGTGTCCAACGCGAACTCGCGGATCATCGATCTGGCGACGCGCAGCATCGTCAGGACGATTCCGTTCCATCCCTGCGCGGAAGCGGCGGCCAGCCCGGTGGCTCACCGGGCGGTGGCGCTGAACAACCGGTTCTCGGAGGACGTGCTGCTGTTCAACATCAACGGCGCGTCGGGCTTCGCCGAGGGGCTGGCCGCCTCGGGCGAGCCGGACGAGGGGGACGCCACCCGCAGCCTGGCGATCACGCCGGATGGGCGGCGGGTCGTGGCGGCGAACAACCTGTCCCGCAACGCGGTCGTCCTCGACCTCGAGTCGGAGGCGACCGGCGGGTATCCGGCGGCCGGGTTCCGGCCGCTGGGAGTGGCGGTCAGTCCGGACGGGTTGACCGCGGTGGTGACCAACGGCGACGACGACACGGTCTCGATCATCGATCTCGCGACCGAGACGACCGTGGCCCAGCTTGCGGTCGCGTCGCGTCCGGCCGAGGTGCTGATCTCGCCCGACAGCCAGTGGGCCTACGTGACCACCGTGGCCGGGACCGATCGGCTGCATTTCATCCAGCTGAACGGCGCCGCCAGCAGCGTCGTCGGTTCGCTGGTCACCGGCCAGATGGGCTCGATCACCTACACCTACGGCGCATTCAGCGGCATGGCGCTCTCGGCCGACGGCTCCGTGCTGGTGGTGTGCATCAGCTTCGACGACCAGTTGATGGTGGTGGACACGGCCAGCCGGACCGAGATCGCGCGGCTCCCGACCGGCGATTTCCCGATCCGCGCCCGCTTCATCTCTGGCGGGCCCGGCGGGTCGTTCTGCTACGTCACCAATTCGTTCTCCGATGACGTGAGCGTGTTCTCGATCGATCTCGGCGCCCAGACGGCGGTCACGACCGTGGGCGGCATCGAGTTTCCGCTGACGATCACGCCGGATCCGGCCGGCGAATTCGTCTACGTCGGCAGCTTCGATTTCAACGCGCCCGGCCTGGCGGTGCTGGACGTGAACGCGGCCCACGCCAAGGTGGCGCAGGTGGGGCTCGGCTCGCGACCCCGGGCGGTCCACCATTCGGCCCAGACCGGGCGGCTCTACGTGGCCTTGACCGACGGAGACCTGGTGCGCGTCCAGGCGGCCGGAGCCGCGTCCGCGGTGATCGACAGTACACCACTGGCCGGATCTCCGGCGGACCTGGTGTTTTGCGAGTTCAACCGCACCGCCGTCTGTGCGGAGCCCGGCGAACGGGACGGCGTCGACCTGATCCGCTTCGACGACGAGTGTCCCGGCAGCATCGTCGCCTACGGCGCGGGTTGCGCCGGGAGCGGGGGGTTTGTGCCCGCGATCTCGCTCACCGGCTGCGCAGCTTCCGGCGGCCAGTTGTCGCTGCGCATCGAGCACTGCCTGGGCGGTTCCACCGCGGTGCTCCTGTTCGGCACCAGCCAGGCCGCGCTGCCGCTGAATGGCTGCCTGCTGAACGTCTGGCCGATCCTGCCGATCTTCCCCGCGCTGCCGCTCGATGGAGCCGGTCCAGGCCAGGGCCAGGCGACGCTGAATCTCACCATTCCGGCCACGATGGCCGGCGTGACCGTGACCACCCAGGCTTTCGGCATCGACCCGGGCGTCGCCCGCGGCTGGTCGAACAGCAACGGCATCGAACTCGTGATCCCCTGACACCCGGTTCGATGTGCCCCTGGCACATCGAACCGGGTGTGTTTTGGCCGCCTGGGCCGATCAATCCAGGATGATCGTCGAGGAGCCTTCGTCAGGTTGGGTCGGGGTCATGGTGACCTTGACCTTCTCGTTGTTGGCTGCGAAGCCCTGGATCTCGGTTTCGTAGGCGCCCAGTTGATTGAGCGGAACGCCGGTGAGCTGAATGCCGCCGTCGGGCAGATCCTGCTGGAAGCCGCCGCCGGTCAAGTCGAGCGTGTTGCCGGAAGGCGTGCGGAAGATCAGGCTCATCGGCCCGGTGAAGTTATTCTTCGGCGTGAAGAGGGCGTCGAGCGTGGCGCCCGGCAGGGCCAGCACTTCCACCAGCGCCACGCCGGTAGTCGGATCCGGCTTGACCTTCTTCTTGGTGAACGGCTTGGCCGCATTCGGCAGCTTCATCTTCGTTTCGACCTCGAACTGGCTGGTTCCGGAAATCCGGATCAGACGCAGCAGATAGGTGCCGGTGGTGCGGAGCTTGACCTTGGTCTTGTTGGTCTTGTTGCCCGAATGATCCACGGTGGCCGACTTGACGACCTCGCCTGACGGATCGATCACCAGGACGAGATTGACCATGTCGACGTTGGTCTGCGGGAATTTCAGCTTCAACTTGCTGCCGTCGAGCGCGTCGAAGACCGCATCCAGGGCCTGACCGGGCCCCTCATCGAAGTTCGCGAGCAGCGTATCGCCCGGAACGAAGATGACCTGCTTTTCCAGCAGACGGATGTGGCGCGAGTTGGCGCCGACGCAGGGGAGCGAAACGAAGCGGCTGGCGGGCATCCAGGGCGTAGTGACCGGATCATTCAAGAGCCGCGTGCGCCAGTGGAAGGAACCCTCGGGCCAGTCCTCGGTGGTGATCAGCGTCTCCAGGCCGCCCAGTCCGGTGTCGGCCAGCGGCCCGGAGGTGAACGTAGCGGGATCGATCGCGGGTCCACCGAACGGCACGCCGTACGGCCGCGTTTCGACCTGGACCCTCGCCATGGTCCGCCCGAACGGCCCGCGCGCGAGAACCCGAACGTGGATCTCGTCATCGTTCGAGCCGTTGCCGGCGGCGACCGGCTTCGCATTGGTTCCCTGGCGCGGGACCAATCCGCGACCGGCCGCTCCGTTGCCCGGGAAGTAGTGGACCACGCCGGAGTTCGCTCCCGGCCCGCCGTCCTGGAACTGGGCGCCGATCGCCAGGTCGGCATAGCCGTCGCCATCGCCGTCGCCGAACGCCATTCCGCATCCGAAGCGGCCCGAGGCCACGCCGCCGGCCTTGGTCCAGACCGGGCTGCCCAGGCCGTCCGGGCCGCCCAGATAGAAATCGGCGATGCCCTCATCGGCCAGGGTGTCGGTCGCCATGACCGAGCTGATCACCACGTCGGAGAAGCCATCGCCATTGGCGTCGCAGCCGCCGACCATCACCAGGCCGAACAGCGCGTTCGCCTGTGTCCGCATGTCGGTCCAAACCGGAACCACCTCGAGGCCCGCCGCGGCCCCCCGGAAGAGCCAGGCCGTGCCGCCTCCGCCGAGCGCCGGCGCGGCGGCCAGCAGGTCGTCGAAGCCATCCCCGTCGACGTCGCCGGCCCGGGCCACCAGGCCCAGCAAGGCCGATGCACCACCGCCGAGGAACGTCCAGTCCGGGGACAACGATGGACCGGTGGGCGATCCGAGGTAGACCACGACGCGGCCCTCGTCCATGAACGAGCCGTCGAAACCCGGTTCGCTGATCCCGATGTCGTCGAAGCCGTCGCCGTTCACGTCGCCGAGCCCGGCCAGCGAGATGCCGAACAGGCCCGGGAAACCGACGCCCACCACGCCTTCCATGCTCCAGGCCGGATTCTCGGCCAGCCCGTTCTTCGATCCGAAGTACAGTTCGACGGCGTCGACCTGCGGATCGACGGTTCCGCGCCGCACCAGCACGTCATCGAACCCATCGCCGTTGACGTCCCTGGCGCCTTCGACCGTCTTGCCGACGCCGCCCGCGGAGGCGTCGCCGGCGATCGTCCAGGCCGGCTGCGAGGAACTCGTCAGCGGACCCAGGAAGACCCGCGCGGCGCCCGCGTTCGGGGCGCCGATGCTGGAGCCCGGAGAACCGACCAGAATGTCGTCGAAGCCGTCGCCGTTCACGTCGCCCGCGGCCGCGACCGACTTGCCGAAGGCGGCGTCCTGCTCGTTCCCTTCCAGCTCGACGTCCGGCGCGAGCGAATTCGGACCTGCCGGGCCGCCATAGAAGAACAGGATGCGGCCCTCGCCCGTTTCGCCGTTCTCGAAATTGGGAGAGCCCATCAGCCAGTCGGTCCGTCCGTCGGCGTTGACGTCGCCGGCCGCGGTGATCCGCGCGCCGAACCGCTCATTGACCTGCGAGCCCAGGAACGTCATCTCGGGCGTCAGCTTGAACAGCGCCGAGCCGCCGTTGAAGACCTTCGCGTTCCCTTCGTCGACCTGGCCGTTGTCGAACAGCGGAGAGCCGATCAGCAGGTCCGAGAAACCGTCGCCGTTGACGTCGCCCGCGGTGGCCACGGCCTCACCGAACGACGGCTCGGCGTCGACCCGGCTCCAGAGCGGAGTCGTCTCGAGCCCGGTTGGACCGCCCTGATAGGCGAATGCGCGTCCCGAGTTCTGGGTGCCGACGAGCAGGTCGCCGTACCCGTCGCCGTTCAGGTCGCCCGCCGGCGCCACCTGTTGCGCGAAGTTCACCGCCGCGACCGAAAGCGTCAGGTCCGGCGTCAGCGCCGGTCCGACGACCTTGCCGTGATAGATATTGACGGTGTCGATCCCCGGCAGGGCCACCGCGACGTCGGCGAACCCGTCGCCGTTGACGTCGCCGGCCGTGGAGAGCGATGCACCCAGTTCGTCGTTGGGATTGCCGGTGGGCGTCCAGTTGGTGGTCATGCTGGCGGGCGTCGCCGAGCCGAGATACAACGAGGCGCGTCCCGCGAAACTCGAATCGACCAGGCGGGAGCCGACCAGGAAGTCGGACAGACCGTCGCCGTCGACGTCGCCCGCGAGCGCGACCGAGTGTCCGAACTGTTCGTTGGTCTCGGCGCCGGTCGCTTCGAAGACAGCGACCGTCGCGAGTCCCGACAACGAGCCGAGGTAGAGCTGCACGCGTCCTTGCGACGAGAGCGTGTCGGTGTCGAACGGCCTTCCGATCAGGATGTCGGAGAAGCCGTCACCGTTCACGTCCCCGGCCGTGGAGATCGCCTGTCCGAGCACGTCGCCGGAGTTGACGCCCTCCAGGAACCAGTCCTCGGTGAGACTGAGTCCGAGCGGCGATCCATGAAACACCATGACCCGACCCGCGTCGCCGTTCCAGCCGGGAGCACCGACGATCACATCGCCGAATCCGTCGCCGTTGACGTCGCCGGCGGCGGCCACCGTGCCGCGCATTTCGCCCGCGGTCTCGCCCTGGGTGATCCAGGCGGGATTCAGGTCGGCTCCATCCGGTCCGCCGAGGAACAGGAAGGCGCGTCCCTCGTTGCTGGCGGCGGTCAGACTGAAACCAGGCGACCCGACCAGGAAGTCCGAAAATCCATCCCCGTTCACATCGCCGGCGGTCTGGACCGACGATCCGAATTTCGCAAAAGCGGTCCCGCCCTCTTGGATCCAGTCATGGTCCGTGGAGACGCCTCCATAGATCATCGGGGCGAAAGTGAGGACCGTGATGGCAGTGCAGACTGATCGCAACATCATTGACTTCTCCTTGTGGTTCATCGTTGCAACTGGGCAACAGGCTTGACGCTCCCCGCTCACGACGAGTTCACCGGATTTCCCGCACGGAGTTAGAATAGTCGAAGATTGAGAGCTCGCCACCAAATGGGTGCAATCTATCTTTGCGACAGCCGTGAACCGGGCGATTGGGGGAAGGAGCAGCCTATCTGGAAGTCGCTATCCGAATCCGCGCGATTCGGAAGCAGGGGGCTATCCGCCGCGCGTGTGCATTTCCAGACGGGGATCGTCTCGTAGATCGACGCGCTCGTGCGGCGACTTGCGGCCGATCAGTTCCAACCGATCCTCGGCTCCCTGATCGCTGCGGTTTTGCCATCCGCCGGCGATCAGGCGCTTGAGCTCGGCCGCCGGCGCCCCTTCCCGGAAGGGCGTCTTCAAGTCGATTCCCCGGGCCGCGTAGAGACACAGATACCAGGTGCCGTCGGCCGTCAGGCGGGAGCGATCACAGGCCGCGCAGAACGGTGCGGTGGTGGAGGCGATCACACCGAAGACCGTGCCGTCCGGCAGGCGATATCGGTTCGCGGGGGCCGCCGCTTCCTCGGGAGAACCAGGTTCGATCGGCGTGGCGGGACCGGCGTCGCGCTCGATCGCCTCCAGGATCTGCCGCTTGCCGAAGACCTGATCCGGGGTCCATCCGGTCGCGCCGCCCACGTCCATGTACTCGATGAAGCGAACTTCGGCGCCGACCTGGCGGCCGTAGGCGAGAAGATCGTGGATCTCGTCCTCGTTCGTACCGCGCATGAGGACGGTATCGATGCGCGTGCCTCGAAAGCCGACCCGCGCCAGCGTCTCGATGCCGGACAGCGTGCGGTGCAGCCCGTCGTGCCGGCTGAGTTTCAGGAAGCGATCCGGCCGCAAGGTATCGAGACTCACGGTGACCCGGTGCAGGCCGGCCTGCTTCAGCTCGGCGGCGGCCGCCTCGAGAAGTTGGCCGTTCGTCGTCAGGGCCAGGTCCTGGATGCGTTCGCGTTGGGCCAGTTGGGCCACGAGCCGAGGCAGGTCCTTGCGCAGGAGCGGTTCGCCGCCGGTCAACCGGACTTTGTTCACGCCCAGGTCGAGGAACAGGTCGACCAGTGCGCTCATCTCGCCGAAGTGCAGCAGGTCGCTCCGGGGCAGCCAGGTGTATTGCTCCTCCGGCATGCAATACTGGCAGCGCAGATTGCACCGGTCGGTGACCGACAGGCGCAGGTTCCGGATCGGGCGTCCCCGTATGTCCTTCAGCGCAAATACCACGGCAGTTCCGGTCTACTCGAAGCCGAGCTGGAGCTTGGCGGCTTCGGACATCATGTCCTTGTCCCAGGTCGGCTCCCAGACGATCTCGACCTCGCAGTCCGTGATCCCCTCGACGTCGCCGACCTTCGACTTGACGTCGGCGGGGATCATCTCGGCGGCGGGACAGTGCGGCGAGGTCAGCGTCATCGTGATGAGCGCCTTCCCATCGCCATCCACGTCGACCTTGTAGACCAGACCCAGGTCATAGATGTTGACCGGGATTTCGGGGTCGAACACGGTCCGAAGCGCCGCGATGACGGGCTCGTGCTGCGCCTCCTCGGCCGGTTGCCCCAGGGGACTCCCCGCGCCGGATTCACCGGATTCAGGTGTGCTGAACTCATTGGATTCATCGTGTTCGGTCATCGTCTTTGTCCTATTCGGTCGAGACAGGTTCGTCCTTCGCGTCGAGAGCGGCTTTCAAGGTGTGCCAGGCCAGCGTCGCGCACTTGACTCGGTTGGGAAACTCCTTGACGCCGGCGAACACGGACAGCTTGCCGAGATCCGCCGGATCCAGCTGGTCCAAACGGCCGGACGGCCGTTCGCCGGTGATCAACTCGTGGAACTTGTCGAACAGCTCCCTGGCCTCGGCCTCGGTCTTGCCCTTCAGGATCTGGGTCATCATCGATGTCGAGGCGGTCGAGATCGCGCAGCCCGAACCCTGGAAGCTCGCCTCGCGGACGATTCCGCCGGCATCCACCTGCAGATAGAGCTGCAGCTGATCGCCGCACAACGGATTGTAACCGCGCGCCTGCCGGTTGGCCGATTCGTCCTTGCGGAAGTTGCGCGGGCGCTTGCCGTGATCCAGGATGACCTCTTGATACAGGTCGCGCAGGTCGGACATCAGCCGAACACCTCGATCACCTTCCGCAGGCCGGCCGCCAGTCGATCCAGATCGTCCCGCGTATTGTACAGCGAAAGCGAGGCCCGGACGGTGGCCGGCACCCCGAAGCGCTCCATCACCGGCTGGGTGCAGTGATGCCCGGTGCGCACGGCGACGCCTTCCAGGTCGAGGATCGTGCCCACGTCGTGGGGATGGGCCCCGTCGACCACGAACGACAGCACGCTGGAGCGGTGGCGGGCGGTGCCGATCAACCGGATCCCGGGCAGCTCCTGGAGCAGCTCCGTGCCGTATTCGAGCAGGTCCTGTTCGTGCCGCTGGATCGACGCGAGGTCGTGCTGCTCGAGATAGTCGATCGCCGCCTCCAGACCGATCGGCCCGGAAATGTCGGGAGTCCCCGCCTCCAGCCGGTAGGGCAGCACGTTGTACTTGGTCTCCTCGAACGTGACCGACAGGATCATGTCGCCCCCGCCCTGGTAGGGCGGCAGGCTCTCCAGCAGCTCACGCTTGCCGTACAGCACGCCGATTCCGGTGGGGCCGTACATCTTGTGGGCGGAGAGGGCATAGAAGTCGGCGTCCAGCGCGCGCACGTCGACCGGGTGATGCGACACCGCTTGCGCCCCGTCCAGCAGGACCTTGGCGCCGGCCCGGTGGGCGAGTTCCACGATCTCGGCCACCGGGTTCACGGTGCCGAGCGAGTTCGACTGGTGCACGATCGCGACCAGCCGGGTGCGCTCGGAGAGCAACCGCTCGAACTCTTCCAGGATCAGCTCGCCGCGGTCGTTGATCGGCGCGACCTTCAGCACCGTCCCGGCCCGCTGCGAGAGCATCTGCCAGGGCACGATGTTGGAGTGGTGCTCCATCGTGCTGATCAGGATCTCGTCGCCAGGCGCGAGCTGCTGGCCGAACGAGGAGGCCACGAGGTTGATCGCCTCGGTGGCGCCGCGCAGGAAGATGATCTCGGCGTCCTCGGCGGCGTTCAGGAAGCGCCGCACCCGCCCCCGCGCGTTCTCGAAGGCGCGCGTGGCTCGATTGGAAAGCTCGTGCACCCCGCGGTGGATGTTGGCGTTGTCGCGGCGGTAGTAATCGGAGATCGCGCGGATCACCGATTCGGGCTTCTGCGTCGTGGCGGCGTTGTCGAGATAGACCAGCGGCTGGCCGTGGACCCGCTGATCGAGGATCGGAAAGTCCCGCCGGGCCGCCTCGACGTCGTAGGCCGGCGGCGCCCCCGGTGCCCCCGGCGCCATGGTTTCATTGCTTGCGTTCATGAAAGCCGCTCCTGTTCCGCGCCGTCGCCGATCAGCCGGGCCGCCAGCCGTTCCCTGAGTTCGACGATCGGCAACTCGGCGATGATCTCGTTCGCGAAGGCATAGGTCAAAAGCTCCTGGGCCCGCTCCTTCGAAAGGCCCCGGGACCGCAGGTAGAAGAGCATGTCTTCGTCCAGCCGCCCGATCGTGGAACCGTGGCGGCACTGGACGTCGTCGGCGTGGATCTCGAGCTGAGGCGTGCTGTCGGCGCGGGCCTCGGTCGAGAGCAACAGGTTCTTGTTCGACTGTTGGGCGTTGATCTTCTGGGCCTGCTCGCGGACCAGGATTCGCCCGAAGAAGACGCCGCGGGAGGATCCGTCCAGGATGCCCTTGTAGAGTTCACGGCTGGTCGTTTGGCCCCGGGCGTGATCGATGACCGTGTGGTTGTCGGCGTGCGTCCGTCCAGAGAGCCGGTAGAGGCCCGCCATGTAGACGTCGGCGCCGGCTCCGTCCAGCACGACCCGGAGGTCGTCGCGCAGGAGCCGGCCGTCGAGTTGAATGACGCACGAGGCATAGCGGGCGTCCCGGTCGACGCGAACGCGGTTCTGCGCCACCTGGCAGCCTTCCCGGCCTTCCTCCAGGAGTCTCGCGTGATGGAGCACCGCTCCTTGCCCGACTTCGACGTCGCGGACGAGATTGTTGAAGTAAGGCGCCGGCTCCGTCGAGATGAACTGTTCCAGCAGCGTGGCCCGGGCGCCGGGCTCGAGGGTCAGCCGAACGCGCGACTGCGCCATGAACGGCGCGCCGCCGCCTTTCGAGAAGTACAGCAGTTCGATCGGGAGGACCAGTTCCACGTCCCGGCCCACGACGATCTCGAAATGCTGCTCGAGAAACGCGGTGTTCAGCGCCGTGAAGGCGTTCTCGAATCTCTCGAGCCTGGGGGGCGCTTCCACGCCGCGGTCGTCGTCCGGATCGAGCGCGCGGATCGAGAGTCCTTCGGGCAGCCCGGTGATCGCCGAGAGGGTTTCGCTGAAGCGGCCGTTGACGAAGACCAGCCGGTGACTTTGAGCAAGGCTCGCCGCCTGGACCGCCGCGGCGAGCGCGCCGTCTTCGGGGGCGGCGGGCGGAAGCTCGAAGGCCGTGTTCCGAAGCGGTTTCAGGTCGGTGTACTTCCAGTCCTCGTCCTTGCGCGTCGGAAAGCCCTGACCCAGGAAGCGCAGCAGGGCCGCGGCGCGCCGCTCGCCCGCCGGGCTTTGGCCGTGCCCGAACCGCTCGGAAAGGAATCGCTGGTGGAGCTGCTGGAGGCGTTCCTCGCTCCCCGCCGGGGCTGCCGTCGCCGCTTGCTTCTCGATCATCTTGCCGCTCGCCCTCATGACGCGTTTTCGGCCGTCTGTTCGCGGACCCAGGTGTAACCCTGCTCTTCCAGCTTGAGCGCCAGATCCTTGCCGCCCGATTTCAGGATGCGGCCGCCGGCCAGCACGTGGACCCGGTCCGGCACGATGTACTCGAGCAGCCGCTGGTAATGGGTGATCAACAGGATACCCCGATTCTTGCTGCGCATGGCGTTCACGCCGCGGGCCACGACCTTGAGCGCGTCGATGTCGAGGCCGGAGTCGGTTTCGTCGAGGATCGCCAGTTTCGGCTCCAGCACCGCCATCTGGAAGATCTCGTTGCGCTTCTTCTCGCCGCCCGAGAACCCGGAGTTGACCGGGCGCTTGAGCAGCGTCTCGTCGATGTCGACCACCTTGGACTTCTCCTTGACCAGGGCCAGGAAGTCCATGGCGTCCAGCTCCTCTTTGCCCCGGTGGGTGCGGATGGTGTTCAGCGCCGTGCGCAGGAACATCATGTTGCTGATGCCGACGATCTCGACCGGATACTGGAAGGCCAGGAAGATCCCTTCCCGCGCGCGCAGCTCCGGCTCCATCTCCAACAGGTCCTGGCCGAAGTAGGTCACGCGGCCCTCGATGACCTCATACCCCTCGCGGCCGGCGAGCAGATTGGCCAGCGTGCTCTTGCCCGAGCCGTTCGGGCCCATGATGGCGTGCACCTCGCCCGGCTTGACCTCCAGGTCGATGCCGTTCAGGATCTGTTTGCCGCCGATCACCCGGGCGTGCAGATTCTCGATCTTCAACATGTGTTTGTCGTTCCTTCAGCCCACGCTGCCTTCGAGCTTGACGCCGAGCAGTTTCTGGGCCTCCACCGCGAACTCCATCGGCAATTCGGCGAAGACCTCCTTGCAGAAGCCGTTCACGATCATGGAGATGGCGTCCTCGGCGCTGATGCCGCGTTGCTGGCAGTAGAAGATCTGGTCCTCGCCGATCTTCGACGTCGAAGCCTCGTGCTCGAGCTGGGCGGTGGGGTTCCTGTTCTCGATGTAGGGGAAGGTGTGCGCTCCGCACTGATCTCCGATCAGCAGCGAGTCGCACTGGGAGTAGTTGCGGGCGTTGTCGGCGGTCTTGCCGATCCGCACCAGGCCCCGGTAGGCGTTCTGGCCGTGCCCGGCGGAGATGCCCTTCGACACGATCGTGCTGCGGGTGTTCTTGCCGACGTGGATCATCTTGGTGCCGGTGTCGGCCTGCATGTAGTTGTTGGTGAGCGCGACGGAATAGAACTCGCCCACCGAGTCGTCGCCCAGCAGCACGCAGCTCGGGTACTTCCAGGTGATCGCGGAACCGGTCTCGACCTGGGTCCAGGAGATGTGCGAGCGCGCACCTGCGCACTTGCCGCGCTTGGTGACGAAGTTGTAGATGCCGCCCTTGCCGTGCTCATCGCCGGGATACCAGTTCTGCACCGTGGAGTACTTGATCCTTGCGTCATCCAGGGCCACCAGCTCGACCACCGCCGCATGCAGCTGATTCTCGTCGCGCATCGGCGCGGTGCACCCCTCGAGGTACGAAACGTAGGCGCCTTCCTCGGCAATGATCAGCGTGCGCTCGAACTGTCCAGTGTTGGAAGCGTTGATGCGGAAGTAGGTCGACAGCTCCATCGGACAACGCACGCCCTTGGGCACGTAGACGAACGAACCATCGGAGAAGACCGCCGAGTTCAACGTGGCGAAGTAGTTGTCGGTGTAGGGCACCACCGAGCCCAGGTACCGCTGGACCAGTTCCGGGTGATCCTTGACCGCCTCCGAGAACGAACAGAAGATGATGCCGAGCTCGCCCAGCTTGTGCTTGAAGGTCGTGGCGACCGAGACCGAGTCGAGCACCGCGTCGACCGCCACGCCGGAGAGTTGCTCCTGCTCCCTCAGCGGGATGCCGAGCTTCTCGTATTCCTTCAGGATCTCCGGATCGACCTCATCCAGGCTCTTCGGCTTCGAGGCGGAAGAAGGCGCCGAGTAGTAGCACGCGGCCTGGTAATCGATCGGCGGATAGTGCACGTGCTGCCAGGTCGGCTCGGTCATGGTCAGCCAGTGGCGAAACGCCTTGAGCCGCCATTCCAGCAGCCACTTCGGCTCGTTCTTCTTCAGCGAGATGAAGTGGACCGTCGACTCGTCCAGGCCGATCGGCGCGGAGTCGGCCGCGAAATCAGTGGCCCAGCCGTACTTGTATTCGGCGTTGGCGATCGAATCGAGACTCTTCGAAAAGGGGGTGGTGTTCATCTCTCTCGGTCTCCCGGATCCCCGCGTCTATCCGTGGATTTCGTGGCTGTGGATCTCGCGGTGGATCTCGTGGAAGGGGTGGATGTCTGGTGAGCGGGATCGCCCTTGGCGGTCACGATGAGTTCGAGCGGCCCCGCCATCTGCGCCAGCGTGATCTGGCCGAGCGCCTTCAGCACGGCCTGGTTGATGGTCTGCCAGTTCGTCTTGACCGCGCACAGCGCGGAGATGTCACAGGAAAACGGTTCGCTGCTGGCGCAGTCGGTGATGTGGATGGGACCCTCCAGGGCTCCGATGATCTCGGCCACCGAGATTTCAGCGGGCGGCCGGGCCAGCTGGTAGCCGCCGTGCACTCCCCGGTGGGAACTCAAGAGCCCCTCCCGGGCCAGCCCCTTGAGGATCTTGGCCACCATCGGGGCCGGCAACTGGACCTTTTCCGCCAGATCTCTGGCATTGTAGGTCCCGTTCCCCTCGCTCTGCGCGAAGCAGGTCAAGAGCACGATGCCGTAGTCGGCCTGGCGGGTCATCCGAAGCATGAGGTGTGTCTGTAAGCGTCTTTCTCTCAACGACTTGAAGGATGAGTGCGGGGCTCATCGGGACGGGCTCTGCCGAACCCCGATCGCACCCTTGGAGTTATCGCTCAGAGCGGGCCGGGACGCAAGATCGAAACCGAACCTTTTTAGTCCTTTATCTATCCGCCGAAGCTCTGATGAAACTCCGGGGCGCGCCGGCCATGACCTGTCACTTCACTGCTGGAGATGCAGCCGCCAACTCCGCTCCGCCTGGAGCACGCCGGCCGGGTCCGAGAGCACCCAGGGGACCTTGGCGCCGCGGGGTCTTGCGGTGTCGGTCACCCGGCAGACGACGAGGTAGCGGCCCGGGTCGAAATCCCGCGGATCGACCTCGAAGGAAACCGACCGCTGGCCCGTGCGGTGACTGCGCTGGCGGGGTCGTTCCTCGATCGGCCGCAGCGGGCCGCGGACGCGGCGGTCCTTCGAACTGCGATCCAGGTCGAGCTCGGAAAAAGGCGGCGCTTGCTCTTCCGGGAGCACCCACCAGCAGACGAGCAGGCCGTGGCTCGCGGGCGTCAGGATTTCGACCTGGAACTCGACCGGCTCGAGCTCGCGGACCGAGCGGGTCATGTCGATCGTGATCGGATCCGAACTCGCGTCATGCGGCGCCGGCCGGCAGCCCTCGATCGGATCGACCAGACGGTAGATCTCCAGCACGATCGCCTCGCGGCAGATCGGGCAGAAGTCCACGCCCACGTCCATGATGCAGTTGTTGGTCGGCTTCCAGGCGCCCTGCGGCCGTCCGGCGGCGCCCTGGTAGATGCCGACGCCGGAGACGCGCCGCTCGAGCCAGTGTTTCCAGGGCACCTGATCGGGATCCTCGGTGCGGGCCACGTTCGGGCCATTCTCGACCTGGCCGCGATGGCCGGTGTTGCTCGAGTACTCATCCATCAGGCTGGCGAAGGCGTGTCCCCACTCATGGATCATGGTCTTGGGCGAGCGGCCTCCGACGCTGGCGACTCCGCCGCCTCCGGTGCCGAGATTGCCGTTCTTCACGAAGGCGATGGCGAGCTGGTCATGCTCCGGCAGCTCGGCCAGCATCGCGTGCACCCGTTGCCGGCTGACCGCCACCTGGCCCTGGATTCCGCCGGAGAGACGAGCATCCAGCGCCGTGTCGTAAGTGCGGTTGTGCCCGTCGACCCCGGACTCGGCGCTGTGGAGGTTGGCCCGGATGAAGTTGTGGTAGGCGAAATACTCCTCGAAGACTTCCGAACGCGGGAAGTTCCTGAGCACGACCTTCGAGAGCGTGTCGAAGTCGTCCTGTTGATCGAGCGTGAAGCCTTCGCCCATGACCACGACGTCGACGCGATTCCTCGAGGGTCCGTGACGCAGCAGATCCGAGGCGCACAGGAAGCCGCTCTCGCCCGCCCGGCTCGCCGCCCGCTGACCCGCGGGCGTGTCTGCGTACTCCTTCGAAAGCAGTTTGAACGTGTTCCAGGCCTTCCGGTACTGGCCCCGCTTGGCGCCCTCTTCCGCCTTCTCGAGGAGTTCCCGGGCCTCGGCCTCGCGGCCCTCTTCGCCGGGCCGGCCGGCGGCCTTGCAGGACCCGGCCCCAGCCAGCAACAGTGCGACCAGCAACGGCCCGACCAGCAACGGAAGGATGAACGCCCGGATCGGCATCGGTCACTTTCCCATGTCGCCGGAATCGTCGCCGGAATCGCCGCCAGAATCGACTCGGTCCTCGTGCGGGGCGATGGTCTGGATCACCACGGCGTCGAGCAGGATCCGGGCCGGCGATTCGGTGATCGCCGTCTCGTGCTCCACGACCAGCCGGAGGTTTGCCGGCAGCCACCCGCCCTCGCGCCGTTCCAGCTCGCGGCGCAGGCTGTGGTAGGAGACCCGCTGATCTTCGACCTCGATGTTGACCTCGCGGTTCTGTTCCTCGAGCCCCAGGACGATCTCACGGGCGGCGGCGTCGCCGTCCCGCTCCGCCTTGACCAGGGTTTCATGCACCGTCTCGCAGATCCAGACATATTCATCGAGAGACATCTCGCGCGCGATCAGACCGTCGTTCAGCAAGGCCGGCACGTCCCGGAAGGCGCTCAGGGTCTTGTTCATCAGGCCGAGGCCTTCCCGGAAGGCCTCGATCATGCCCAGGTCCTGTCCGCCCTCCAGCCGATCCATCGAGGCCAGGAATTCCGCGATCGGTTGCCGGGCCTGATCGCGGACGTCCAAAAAGATCGCAACCCGCGCCTCCAGGAGCAAACCGTCCTCGGGCAATTCGAACGGCCAGCGCTCGTTGGTCTGGTGGAGCTGCTGCATCTCCTGATCGACCTCGGCGATCAGACCGCGGGTCTTGAAGGCCACGTATCCGCCGCAGCCCACGCCCAGCACGATCAGGAAGATCACGAACACCGCGAAGGCGATGAGACAGCCTTTCATGCGAACTCCTTCGCCGACCGCTCGGGGTCGGCTCGACGCTTCGAATTGGACGCTCTCAACCCTTCACGCAGATGACCTGCTTCAGCTCGTGGACGACTTCCACGAGATCTCGCTGAGCTTCCATGACCTGGTCGATCGGCTTGTACGCCATCGGCGTCTCGTCGAGCACGGCCGGGTCCTTGCGGCATTCTACTCCCTGGGTGGCCTGGATGTGGTCCTCCACGCGAAACCGTTTGCGGGCCTCGGTGCGCGACATGATCCGGCCGGCGCCGTGGCTGCAGCTCTCGAAACTGTCGGGGTTCCCGAGCCCGCGCACGATGTAGGATCGCGCGCCCATGCTGCCGGGGATGATCCCGAGTTCACCCCGCCCGGCTCGAACCGCGCCCTTGCGGGTCACGTACACGTCCTCGCCGAAGTGATGCTCGAGGGCCACGTAGTTGTGGTGGCAATTCACCGCCACCTCGCCGGCTTGGAACTCGGGCAGCTGCTTCGAGGCGACAAGCGCCGCGAGGATCTGCGCCATCATCAGCCGCCGGTTCGTCAGGGCGAACTCCTGGGCCCAGCCGACCGCCTCCACGTAGTCGTCGAACAGTTCGGAGCCCTCCCGGATGTACGCCAGGTCGGCGTCCGGCAGGTTCGCGATCTGGCGCGCCATGTCCTGCTTCGCGCGGCTGATGAAGTAGGTCCCGATCCGGTTGCCGACTCCGCGCGACCCGGAGTGTAAGAGCACCCAGACCTGCTGCGCCTCGTCGAGACAGAGCTCGATGAAGTGGTTGCCGGTGCCGAGCGTTCCGAGGTGCGTGATCGTGTTGGCGGTCCCCACCCGCGGATGGAGCTCCACGATCTTGCGGAAGGTCCGCTCGAGGCGCCGCCACTGCTCCTGCTGGGCTGGCGGAGGGTCGCCCCAGGCGCCCCGGTCGCCGCGCCGCCCGCCTCCGGTGCGCCCGTGCGGCACGGCCTTCTCGATGCGCGCGCGCAGGCCGCCCAGCTGGTCGGGCAGGTCTTTTGCAAAGAGCGTGGTCCGGACCGCCATCATGCCGCAGCCGATGTCCACGCCGACCGCCGCCGGGATGATCGCCCGCAGCGTCGGGATCACGCTGCCCACCGTGGCGCCGATGCCGTAGTGGACGTCCGGCATGGCCGCCACCCAACCATGAACGATCGGGAGCCTGGCCGCGTTTCGAAGCTGTTCCAGGGCGCGTTCATCGACGGGCACGCCCCGCACCCAGGCCTTGATCAGGCCTCCTTGCCCTGCGTCGAGGATCTCGAAGTTCTGCGCGCTGCTCATTTCGCGTTCCAGTTTGGCACTCTCGCTCGGGCCTGATAGCATTTCCCGCTCCGACAGGAGGATCTTCATGCGATGGACACACGGGCGCTGGGTGCGGATCGGGCTGATGCTGGCGGCCCTGTGCGTCCCGGGCTGTTTCAGGAACGAGGCGCGGCCTGTTCCGAACGTGATCCTGATCACTCTCGATACGTTCCGCGTGGATCACCTGAGCAGCTATGGGCAAAGGCGCGCGCAGACGCCCGAGCTGGACCAGCTTGCCGCCGAGGGCGTGTTGTTCGAACGCGCCCAAGCCACGGCGGCGGTCACGCCGGTCGCCCATGCGTCGATCCTGACCGGGTTGAACCAGTACCGCCACGGCCTGCGGGTGCTGTCGGCACTCAGTGGATTCCGCCTGCCGGCGGACGTGCCGAGCGTGGCGAGCATCCTGAAGCGCGGCGGCTACCGCACCGCGGCGGTTCACTCCGCCTTTCCGGTGTCGGCCTACTTCGGGCTGGATCAGGGTTTCGATCTGTTCGAGAGTTTCGATGCCGAACTCAAGGTCGAACTGGCCGAGGATGGTTCGGCCGACGCCACCGGAGGCGGCCGGAGTTCGTGGGAAGTAAAGAAGTACCAGCGCCGCTCGGATGAGACGACCGGGCTGGTGCTCGACTACCTCGGGGGCGCGGTCGATTCGGGGGAGCCGTTCTTTCTCTGGATCCACTACTGGGATCCGCACGATCCGCAGCTTTTGCCGCCTTTGGACTTTCCCGCCATGCCCGATGACCTGGCGGCCCTGGCGGCAATAGATCCGGACGAGCAGCGGCGCCTTCTGTACGCGGCGGAAGTGTCGTACCAGGATCAGCAGATCGGACGGGTGCTTGCCTACCTGAAGAGCAGCGGACTCGCCGGGAACAGCCTGGTGATCGTCACCGCCGATCATGGCGAGGGGCTGTTGGAGCACGGCTGGAGTTCCCATCGGATCCTCTATGAGGAGCAGATCCACGTGCCGCTGATCGTGCGGCCGCCGTCGGGAACGGGCGGCCGCCGGATCGATGAATGGGTCGGGGTGGTCGACATCGCGCCGACGATCCTGGACTATGCCGGCCTGCTGGAAAGCTCCGGCGGCGACCTCGACGGAAAGAGCCTGCGGCCGTTGATCGAAGCGGCGGCGGAAGACCCGGCCGGGCGGGACGGCGCGCGGCGGATCTTCTACGCGGATCAACTGAATGCTTATGACTTCAACGCGAAGATGCTGCGCCGCCGGCCGCAAGCCGACTTCCTGTATTCCGTGACGCGGGACCCCTTCAAACTGATCTACCGCCCGAGCTTCTTCGACCAGTCGGAGCTCTACGACCTGCGGGCGGACCCGGCCGAGGCGCACAATCTCTGGACCGAACGACTCGACGTGCGACGGGACCTGCTGCAGGAACTGGCGCGCATCAACTCCTGGCGCACGAGCCGTTTCCCGGAGGTCGAGCAATTCGGTGGGGCGGACCGGGAGGGCGCCCGGACGGCGCTGTCGGAACTTGGCTATCTGGCCGGCGAGGCCGAGGACGCGCCCGCCGACCCGGTCTGGGCCTGGACCTGCATCGACCACCCGGACCTGCTCCTGGACCGCCGCGGGCGCTGCCCCGCGGAGGGCTGCAATCTGTTGCTGCTGCTGCGGGCCCGGCCCGAGTAGATGCGACGGATGAACAAAACGGCGTCGCGCGCCGGCTGGCTCTTCTTCGTGACGCTTCCGCCCTTCGGCTGGCTGGTGGGCCGTTTCGAACACCTGATCGACGACGCCTTCATTTCGTTCCGCTATGCGCACAACTGGGCCGCGGGACACGGGCTCAGCTACAACCCGGGGGTGGGAGAGCCGGTGGAGGGGTTCTCGAACTTCCTCTGGGTGGCGCTGCTGGCGGGTTTCGAGCGGCTGGGGGCGGTACCCGAGCAGGTGGCCAACATCGTGTCGGTGGCCTGCGGGGCGCTCTTGCTCTGGTTGTTCCACCGATCAGCGGTCCGGGATTTCGGGTTTGGCGCGCGGAGCGCGTTGCTCGGCACGTTGTTCCTGGCCTGCTTTCCGCCGTTCGCCGTCTGGTGTACCGGCGGGTTGGAAACGGCGGCCTTTTCGCTGGCGCTGTTCGCGAGCTGGCGTGAGCTCTGCCGGCCGCCGCCGGCGCGGCCGCTCCTGGCGGGTTTCCTGGCGCTGTGCGTGGCGGGGTTGCGTCCCGAGGGAGCGATCTGGGCGCTGGGACTCGTGCTCGCCTCGGGTGTGGCGCTCCAGTTTTCGCCGGACTGGCGCGGGCGATTGAAGCTCTACCTGCCCGCGGTGCTGGCCGGCATCGCGCTGCTGCTGCTTTGCCGGCAGCTCTATTTCGGCGAATGGGTCGCCAACACGACCCGGGCCAAGGGGTCGCTCGGCGGCGAGGTGTGGCTGCGCGGTCTGAAGGACCTGGCGAGCTACTTCCTGATCTTCCTGTCGCCCCTCCTGGTGCTGATGCTGCTGCCGCGGGCCCTCACGCATGGTTCGAAGCTCCTGTTGCGCTCAGCGCTGCTGATGCTTCTGGCCGGGATGCTCAGCAACGTGGCGGTGGGTGGGGACTGGATGGCGTTCTTCCGTTTCCTGGCGCCGTTGACGCCGTTTCTGGCGCTGCTGCTCGCGGGCGGATTGGAGCGCCTGCCGCGGGCTTTGTCGGTTTGCACCGGCCTGCTGGCGATCGGGTTGAGTCTGCTGCCGGCGTTCGAACTGCATCTGGTTCCCGCGAGCGTGCGGGAACGGGTCTACTTCCGGACCTTCCTGAAGAAGGGGTACGAGACCGAACTGGGGCGCTTCGAGACGAGCCGGCGAAACCTGGCGCTGTACGAGGGTATCGGCCGGGCGCTTTCGCGCGTGGCGGGCCCGGGGGATTCCCTAGTGATGGGACCGATTGGAGCGATCGGGTACTACTCGGGCGTGATCATTCACGATCGCAACGGGCTGGTCGACCGGGAGGTGGCGCGGAGGCCTTCGAGCGGGACGCGCAGCGCGGGGCATGACAAGCGCGTGCCGCGGAGCTTCTTCGCCGATCGGCGGCCGACCTGGTACGAAATGACGTTCTTGCCGGCTCCATTGGATGAGTGGCCTTTGTCGGTGCATGCGCGAATGCTGTTCGAGCGGGTGACGGCGGTGGATCCGGAAGAGCGGGCGCTGCTCGGGCTCTGCTATCCGGAGCGGATCGAGGTGCCGGGCGGTGCGTTGTTCGGGCTGCGCGCGACGGATTCCGAGGCAGAGGCCCGCGCGGCATGGAACGCGCTCGGGATCCAATGAGCACTCCACGTCGCACTATTTCCTCCGGTACCGATTTCCCGGAGGATGTTGCCGCACCATTTCCTCCGGTATCGTTTTCCCGGAGGATGTTGCCGCACCATTTCCGTTCGTACCCGGTTTGGTTTGCCAGGTTTGATTTGCCACGTCAGGGGCCGAGCTGGTGGCGCAGCTCTTTCAATCCAGGGAAGTTGGGGGACTGTCGTGAGAGCTGGTGCAGGTGGCGGCGTGCGTCGGCTGGACGGCCCTCGGCGAGGGCCAGGTGGGCGAGTTCGAAGAGGATCTCGGGTGCGGCCGGTTCCAGTTCGCGGGCGCGTTCGAGGTGCCGGCGGGATTGGTCGAAGGCGGTGAGGGCGCGCGCGCGGTGGAGTTCTGCGCGGTCGACCTCGGAGTTGGCCTCGGCTTGCGCCGCCGCTGCTCGATGCCGGGCTCCACGGGACATTTCGATCACGCCCAGATTCAGATGGGCGCGGGAGTTCTCTTCGCGAATCGCGAGCGCCTCGAGGTAGAGCTGCTCCGCCTTCAGGATGTCTCCGGCGCGACTGTAGACGTTGCCCAGGTTGACGTTCAGGAGCGAACCGGGGGTGCCTTCCGCCGCGCGGAAGAGGCGATCGTCGGTGCTCCAATCGCGATTGCGCTCGATCGTCAGGAAGGCGTAGCCGCCGATCAAGAGCAGGCCGGCAATCGTCGCGATCGCCTGCGCCGCCGGCCGGCGGGCTTTGGCGATCAGCCAGCCGATCAGGAGCGCGATCGAGAGCGAGGGGATGAACAGGAAGCGCTCCGCCATCAGGCTGAAGGTCGGCACGATGTTCATGACCGGCAGGAGCGCCAGATAGAAGAACAGGATCGCGAACGTCGCGAGCGGTTGGCGCCGCCGCCACCACAACGCCAGCGCGAGCGTGACCAGCACGAACAGGAGCGCCGGCAAAACGGCCGGCGAGAGCGGCGAATCCTGGTACGGCAGGACTCCGTTGTAGTGGTAGAGCAACCCGGTGGGCACGATCAGCAGGCGGGCGTAGACCGGGATCGTCTGCAGCATGGTGGCGAGCACCGTCAGGGGCGGCTGGCCGAAGAAATACTGGCCCGCCTCGGGAACGGTGATGCCGGAGAGCGCCCCCTGGCGCGCGAGCAGGAACAACAGCGTCAGCCCGATCAGGCCGGCGTAGATAAGGTAGCGCGTCCCCGGCGCGAGGCGCCGGCCCGGCCGCAGCAGATCGAGCAGGATCAACGCCGCCGGCAGCGTGACCGCCATTTCCTTCGACAGCAGGGCCAGCCCGTAGCTTCCGAACAACAGCCACAGCCAGCCGAAAGACGGCCTGCGGGTGTGCCGCAGGTAGGCCAGGAGCGCCATGAAGTAGAACAGTCCGGCCAGGCTGTCGGTGCGCCCGCTGATCCAGGCCACCGATTCGGTGTGAATCGGATGCGCGGCGAACACCAGCGCGGCCAGGAGCGCTGCGCGTGTCGATTCCAAGAGCAGCGTGAGCAAGGCCAGCAGCACCAGGCAGACCGCCACGTGGATCAGCACGTTGGTCAAGTGGTAGCTCTTCGGATCCATCCCGCCGAACAGAAGCCGGCCGGTCATCCGATCGAAGGCGTAGGTCAAGGCGACCAGCGGCCGATAGTAGCGGCCCATGGTCTTGAAGTAGCCCTCCTCGCCGGTGAAGTGGCCCGGCAGCCGGTCGAGGTCGTAGCTCGCCGGATCGCCGAGCAGGAGCGGCTTGTCGTCGAACACGAACTGATGGGACAACGAGTTCGCGTAGCACAGAAACGCGACCGCGGCCACGATCACGTATGCGCGCCAGTTCGCCGGGAGACCAGGGCTCATCATCGCCGGCCATCCTATGAAACGTCCCCCTGGAAACGCACCAGCGCGGCTCGCAGTGCGCGGTTTTTCGGTACGCTGAGGCTTTCCGGTCTTCCAGAGATTCCAGATGCGATCGACTTCAGAACCCGGCTTCGTGTTGCTGCTGCTGTCGCTGCTGCTCGGCTGCGGCGGTTGTTCGAAGCCGCGGGCCTCAGGAC
>Ga0326597_10002685_pt1 | contig 26316 bp, 21 predicted proteins | sample RVTome_12_FD_203789 | JGI IMG/M metagenome (GOLD analysis project Ga0326597, IMG submission 203789) | Soil microbial communities from uranium-contaminated site in the Upper Colorado River Basin, Wyoming, United States - RVT100D185 | ecosystem: Environmental > Terrestrial > Soil > Contaminated >... | reverse complement strand
GGGGACGAACGGGTAATTCTGAAATCACTCTGGATCGGCTCCCTGCCCAAATTGCCGCCTGATCCCTCCAACAAGGTAGGCGACGACTCGAGGGCCGCCGATTTTGGTCACTTACTGTTTTTCGACAAGCGACTGAGCGGTGACGGCACGGTCGCCTGCGCCAGTTGCCACCTGCCCGCGCTGGCCTTTACCGATGGCCGCAGATTGTCCAAGGGAATGGGCGAAACAACACGCAACGCCCCCACTATTGTCGGCGCCGCGTATAACGCCTGGTTTTTTTGGGACGGCCGCAAGGACAGTCTGTGGTCCCAGGCCCTGGGCCCCTTCGAAAACCCGGTTGAACACGGCACGTCGCGGCAAGCGGTAGTGGAGGTAGTGCGCCGCGATCCCGACTATCGCCGCCGCTACGAGGAATTGTTCGGACCCCTGCCTGGTAGCGGCGATAAGACCGGTAAACGCAACGACGACATCACGCGTGCGTTCTCCAATCTTGGCAAATCCATCGCTGCGTATGAGCGGAAGCTTCTGCCCGGCCCGGCAAAATTCGACCGTTACGTGGAAGCGATCCTGGCCAACCGGAAGCCCGCGCCGGAGGATCAATTGAATCCGGTGGAATACAGCGGACTAAAAGCCTTCATCGCCGAAAACCAGGGGCAGTGCATCCATTGTCATAACGGCCCCTTGTTTTCCGATCAGAATTTTCACAACATCGCTTCACAAGAAGGCGGCCGACACAAGATCGATGAGGGTCGGGCAGCAGGCATTCCACAGCTCCTGGCCGACGCTACAAACTGCATCGGCCCCTATAGCGATGCGCCCGAAAAAACCTGCGCCGACTTGACATTCATGCGCACGAAAGAACCCCGACTGCTGGGGGCGTTCAAGACGCCGACACTGCGTTTTCTGCCCCGTACCGGTCCCTATATGCACGCGGGCCAGAAGCATTCCCTGGACGATGTCATGTGGCATTATCGGGACGCACTGGGGGCCGGAAACGGAACATCGGAATTGCGGCGCCTGGATCTCACCGGCGGTCAATTCGCCACGATCGAAGCTTTTCTGAAAACCCTGGATGGCCCGATCAACGCCCCTGCGCGCTACCTGAAAGCGCCCGAATAATCCCCCGACTTGAGCCGGGCCGGTTCAAGCACGGCATTGGGGTGTACGCGCAAGCGGTTCCAACTTCGCGGCCGGATTGATTCGCTCATCCGCCGGCGGACACACAGCGCGGAGTAAGGATGCGCCGGATTACGCGGCGATGGCGCGGCGCAGCAGGTTCAGCCCGATAATCAGCAGCAGCACCAGCACGCCGCGCCGGAATGTCTGTGGATCGATATAGCGGCGCAGCGCCTGGCCGGCGATCTGCCCCGCGCTGACAGGAACAATGGCGAACAGTGCGGCGATCCAGCCTTGCGGCGTCAGCGTACTGAACCAGGCGGTCACGAGCGCCAGCGTTATGCCGCCGGTGAAGAACAGCAGTCCGATCGCGGCGATGAACTCGTCGGGCTTCAGCCGCAGCGACAGCATGAAAACAGCCAGTACCGGCGCGAACACGCTCGACAGCCCGCCGATGAGTCCAGCCGCAAGACCGACGGGAATGGCCAGCCCTTTTTCCATGCCCTCGGGCAGACGCAAGCCGGGGCGATACAGCGACAGCGCGGCGAAGACCACGACTATGGCGCCGAGCAGCGCGAACAGCAGCTCCGGGTCACTGAGCGACAGGACCATGCCGCCGATGAGGACTCCCGGCGGAATGGAAACCAGCAGCGTCCGGAACCGCCTGGCCGAGACGAACAGAAGTCCGCCGGAGACCGCCTGCCAGCCGTTGGAAATGACAATGGGAACCGACATCAACCCGACTGCCGTAGGCACGTCGGTGACCATGGCGATGATCGGCGTCGCAATCAGCGGCAGCGCGATCCCGGTGGCGCCCTTGGATAGCCCGCCGGCGAAAAGGGCCAAAGTGGCGATCGCCATGGTGGTCGGCGTCCATTCCATCGCCCTATGGCCTCTCGCGCTGGAACACAATGCGCTGGAACGGCAGCACCGCGATGCCGCGCCGCTGGCAGGCCTCGACGTCCAGGTTGCGCAGGTCGGTGCGGAAATTCTGCACGATCCTGAGCTTGGGCGCCGTATCCAGGTGGGCGTCGCGCACCTCGAAATCCTCGCTCACCACTTATCCCCGCACGCAAGTCGAACCTGCGCCCCGTTTTCAAAATCTCCGATCGCTGTCAGCTTTCGCACTGCCAATCGCGCCATCCCGATACCAGCGGAAAATAAAGCCCCAGCCTGGCCGGTTCTTCTTCCCCCAACGCACGTGCATAGCGCGCCAGTTGCGCCGCATAGCGCGCGCGCTCGCGGTCCAGAAAGGCCTCCAGTCCGGCGCCCTCGTGACCGCTGGTCTTGTAGTCCACGATCCAGCGCCGGCCGTCCGAATCCGTAAACGTGCGGTCGATGACCAGGTTGCGGCGCTCGCCATCGACGACGGCGGTGATCCGGTATTCGTTGCGCGCGCCGCCCTGGGTTCCGAGCAGCCATTTGCCGCGCGGATCGTCGAGCGAATGGGCGAGCGCCCGGGCGACCCGCTCGACCGCGGGGGCGAGTTCGGGCTCCTGCACGCCGCGCGCGGCCAGCTGGTCGCGGAACGCGTCACGCATTTTCTCCACGCGCGTCCTGCTCCAGCCTTTCATTTCGTCCTCGGCGATGCGCTGCAACCAGCGATGCACCACGCTGCCGACGTGGCGCGCGGTTTCGCCGGCCCAGGAGAATTCGATCTCGTCCTGTGCGCGCGCGCTGTCCAAAGGTGCGGGCCATTGCGCCGCGGGCGGGGCTTCGGGAAAGATCCAGTCCGCGGGCAGACGCCGCAGATCCTGGTCGATTGGCGCTTCTTCCACGCCGCCCCCCCTGCCACCCGATGCGGGGGCAGTGTTGCGTGCCGATGCGGCGAATTCGGGTTCGACCGCGGGCCAGAGCTTGGCCAGCAGCGAGGCCGCACTCGGAGGCTTCAGGTCGGGCTCGTCTTCGCCGGTCCAGGCCAGGCGCGTATCGCCGAGCAGGTGCAGGTGCTTCTTCGCGCGCGTGGCCGCGACATAGAGCAGGCGCCCCGTTTCGTGGCTTTCCTTCTCCGCGTCCAGGCAGACCAGATAATCGTAGATCCTGTCGGCGTCCGTGCCGGTTTCCTTGATCGGAGCGAGCAGCAGGCTGGATTCGCGCTTGCGCAGGCATGACGAATCCGACCGCTGCCCGGTTCCCGCGGCGGCCGAGGGCGAGGCGCGCGCGGAGGTGGGAAGCTCGGTCCAGAGAAACAGGCTCGGGTTGCGCCTGCGGGGGACGCGACCCAGTCCGGGAAGTATGACCGTGTCGAACTCCAAGCCCTTGGCCTTGTGAATGGTCATGATCTGCACCGCGGTCTGTGGATCGGCCCGCAGATCAGGCAGCGCGTAGAGCTTGGCGAGGCCTTGTTCGAAGGCCGCCAGATCGGCGATCTCGCCCGCCTCCTCGGCGGTCTCGAGGTAATCGAGATAGATCCCGGCGTCTTCCAGGTCGGTGTCGCCCTCGACGCATGCGGGGCCGCCCAGCGCGAACCACGCGGACTCGACGCGCTCGCGCAGCGAGCCACGCAATCGGTTGGACATCGCGCGGGCGAGGATATCGCGCAGGCGCGTCGCGCGTGCACGACCGTCGGCGCACAAATGCGCGAGCCGGTTCTGGTCGTGGAGCAGTTCCCAGACTGTCCGGTTGTCGGCAGTGCGATTTTCGGCGGCGCGGTCCGCGGTGTGGTCGGTGGCGCGCTTGTCGGTGGTGTGGTCGGCGGCGGTCGCATGGTTGGATTTGACAATGGAATCGGACTCCAAGCCGCTTGGGACAAGCAGCTCGCCGAACAAATCCTTCTGAATTCCGGTCTGCTCTCTCCTCCCCGTATCGGCGCAGTCGGGAATGTTTACCAGCGCGTGCAGATCCGCGAGCGTGAGCCCGCACCAGGGGGCGCGCAGCACCGCCAGCCAGGCGATGCGATCGGCCGGGTGCGAGAGCGCGCGCGTCACCGCAAGCAGGTCCTGCACCACCTGGCGCCGGCCCAGATGCTCGATCTCGATGGCGCGAAACCGCAATCCGCGCGCCTTGAGCCGCGGCACGATTCTCTCCAGATGGCTGCGGTTGCGCACCAGGATGGCGACCGAGCCTTCGGGGTCGGCAGCCTGCGCGAGTTCGATGAGCGCGGCCACGCGCTCGGCTTCACCGTGCGCGTCGCCGTTGAAAAAAGCGTGCACGCCGAGCGCGTCGTCCTGGGCCGGGTGCACCGGGTCCGAAGGCGAGTAGGGCACCGCGCCCGCGGCGGCGTTTTCCGAGCGCGGCATGAGATCGGCGAAGGCGCGGTTGACCCAGTCGACGATGCCCGCCTGCGAGCGGAAATTGGCCGATAGCGTGAGCGGCGCCAGCCGAATCGGGCCGATGCCATCGCTGCGCGCTTTCAGGAACAGGCCCACCTCGGCCTCGCGGAAGCGGTAGATCGACTGCATGGGGTCACCGACGACGAACAGCGTACGCCCGGCGTCCTGCTCCCCGCTCTGGCCACCTCCGTCATCCGGTGCCCAGCCCGCAGTGAGTTTCTCCAGCAGTTCGAACTGCGAAAACGACGTGTCCTGGAATTCGTCCACCAGAATGTGGCGTATGCGGTAGTCCAGCGCGAGCATCAGATCGCTGGGCGCTTCGGGCTCTCCCAGCGCGGCCAGCGCGCCTTGTGAGATCTCGACGAAATCGGCCTCGCCGCGCGTGGCGAATACCAGCTTCAGTTCGGCCACTGCCCGCGGCAGCAGACGCATGATGGCCCCGAGCGCCTCCCACTGCGCGTCGCTGTAGCGCGCCGGAGGCAGTCCTCGCAGCGCCTGCAGCGCGGCGCGCAGATCGTCGCTCGCGGCCATGCGCCCGATCCATGCTGCGTGGCGCTGCTTGCATTCCCTAGCCAGGGCTTTGGCCTCCTTGTCGGCGCCGGCGGGAAACCCCAAGTTCACGTTGGCCGTCTTGCGCCACTCGCCGGCCGCGGTCAGCAGCAGTTCGGCCAGGCCCAGCCACGCGTACAAATCGCCTTCGCCCGCACCCGGCAGCGCGGCAATATCTGCGCATTCCCGGAGCGGCGATCGCTTGCTCTCGGCCGCCAGATTGTCAGCGCCATAGGCGGCCAGCACGAGCAGCTCAGCCGCCTCGTGCGTGGGAACAAGCAGGCGCGCCTGCGCCATCGCCGCGCCTCGCACGACCGCAAACGCGGCCTCGAGTGAGGCGCGGTCATCCGCACTGCGCAGGTTTCTCAACCAGTGATCCCGCTTTTGCAGCATGCCTGCAATGAGTTCCTGCGCCGCTGGCGCGTTGTTGTCCAGGTGAGCGAGCAGCCGTTCCAGGTCCGCGGCGGCGGCGTTGCCCGGGTCCCTGTCCTCCAGCAGCGCGAGCGTGGCGCGCGCGGCCTCGCGGTACAGATCGAGCGCGTCCTCGATGCTTTGCGGCTGCGCGCCGAATGCCGCCAGCACCGGCATCTGGCGCGTGAGCGAAGCGCACAGAGCGTCGATGGTCTGGATACGCAGCCGCGCCGCGCTCTGCTCCAGCCGCCACCCCAGAGCGCGGTCGCGCTCGATCACCGCGCGCGCGTGCTGCCAGGTGAGCGCGCGGTGCGGCTCGCGCGGCGCCTCCCCGGTGCGCGCCCAGGCGAGGGCTTCGAGCACGCGCATGCGCATCTGCGCCGCTGCCCGGCGGGTGAAGGTGATGGCAGCGATCTCCTCCGGAGCGTTCACCCGCGCAAGCAGCACGAGATAGCGCTGGATCAGCAGTTCGGTCTTGCCCGAACCGGCCGGTGCCTGGACGATGAACGAGCGCCGCGGATCCAGCGCGCGGCGGCGCTGGTCGAGGTCGGCGATGTCGGGGTGTCCGCTCATCCGGCTTTGCGTCCTTCGCGCGCGGCGAGAATGAATGCGCAACGCGGCGTTCGCGGCCGTTCGGCCGCTCGGACAAGACCAGGGGCATGCCACGCAGCGAGCCATCGGCGCGGCCGGGCGTAGAATTCGTGCGCGATCATGGCACGGAGGCACACATGACCATCCAACTCTACGAACTGGCGGCGGCCGAAGAGGACCGGCGCTTCTCCCCCTATTGCTGGCGCATCAGGATGGCGCTCGCGCACAAGGGGCTCGCCGTCGAGACGCTTCCCTGGCGCTACACCGACAAGGAGGCGATCGCGTTTTCCGGCTCGGGCACGGTGCCGGTGATCGTGGACGGCGCTCGCAGCGTGAGCGACAGCTGGGCGATTGCGCAATACCTGGACGAGGCCTACCCGGACCGGCCGGGCCTGCTCGGGGGCGAAGACGCGCGCTCGCTCGCATTCTTCTTCAAGCACTGGTGCGAGCGCACGCTCCACGGCCCCATACTGCGCGTGGTGATCATGGACCTCTATAACAGCCTGCACGAGCGCGACCGGCCGTATTTCCGCGCATCGCGCGAGCAGCGACTGGGCAAGACGCTGGAGGAAGTCGGTGCCGGCCAGGCCGGTGCAGTGGCTGCACTGCGATCCGCGCTGGACCCGCTGCGGCCGGTGCTCGCCGAACAACCTTTCGTGTCGGGACGCGCGCCGGGATTCGCCGATTACATCCTGTTCGGCGCGTTCCAGTGGCCGCGCACGGTCTCGCCGGTGAAGCTGCTCGCGCCCGAGGATCCGGTGTACGCCTGGCGCGAGCGCCTGCTCGACATGCACGATGCGCTCGGGCGCAAGGCGAAGGGCTATCCCTGCTGAGGCTGTCCCTGCCGAGGCGCTCCGGTCCGCAGCGGCTGAATTGTTATTTTTGACAATACAATCGGCCTGAAAGAGGTTCTGCGAGCCGTGTCCACTGACACAATGTTCATGAATTTCGCTCACGCCTCGTCCCCGGTGGAAACCGCGCGCTCGTCGATGCGGCACAGGGGCTTGAGCTCGCAATAACGGCATGTCTGCTCGCCGCGCTTGGGCTGGACGCGGGCTTCGCCGGCGGAAAATTCCCTCCCGAGCGCATCGAGCTCGTAGCGCCACCCCTCGAGCAGTTCCTCCCAGGAGGCGTAGTCCCGGGCCGCCTGCAGCCGCAGTCCGGCGAGCGGCCTGACCCCCGGAATCAGGCCCTCGTCCCGCGCGACGCCCTTGAATTCCAATTCCCCGGCACGCACGCACGCGAACGCCACGGCGCACATTGCCTCCTCCCGCCCGGCGCTGCGGCTCACCGCGTAAAGAGGCAGTTGCGGATCGTCGGGGCGCGGACCGAGCCAGTCGCCGATGCTCGCCTCGCCGGTCTTGTAGTCGATGACCGCGAGGGCGCCCGGCCCTGCCGCCCCCGCTCCCCCTGCCTCCCCCGCTCCCACGATCCGGTCCACGCGGTCGAGCCGGGCGTTCACCGTGAGGCCGCCGTAACTCACCACGCACTCGTGCTCGACGGCGGCGACTTCGAACTCGGTTCGCCCGCGCTCGATCTCCAGCCATGCGCTGCCCAGTCTGGCCAGACGCGCCTGCTCCAGTTCGGCGTAGCGGCCTTCGATCGCCTCGGGGCGGCGCGCGCGCAGGCGCTCGATCGCGTGTGCGGCGGCGAGCGCGAGCAGCGCCTCCAGATCGGTCTGCGACGCGGCCTGGAGCCGCGCCTTGGAGCGCAGTTCCTGCCAGACCTTTGCCAGCATCGCATGCAGCAGCGTGCCGCGCTCGGAGGCATCGAGTCCCGAGGGCGGCGCTTCCAGCCCTTGGGCCCGCAGGCGGTGCAGGGCGAAGGCGCGGAAGGGACACGCGGCCTGATCGCGGAACACGCCGGTTCCGCCCGCATGGGTCACGGGCAGGGTCGCGTGCGCGTTCCCGGAGGCCTTCGCCGACAGGTTCAGGGCCGGCCCCTTCGCATCGACCGAGCGCTCCTCGCCGCGCGCGCGCCGGATCGCTTCGCGCAGGGACTCGCAGGCCGGCGGCGCGATGTCCTGCCACGTCGATTCGGGCACGTCCCGCACCAGGGGACTGGGCGCCAGGTCGCGGTCCTGTTCGCGCAAGGGGTAGGAAAAAATCACCTCGGCGGCGGCGTTGCACCAGCCCCGGGTGATGCGCGCGTCCAGATCGAGCGAGGCCGCCGCAGAGGCCTCGGGCACGCCGGCCGCGCGCTGCAGCGCCACCGGGATGAAGGGATTGGGCCGCGCCGGGATCGGCCAGGCCTCGTCGGTGAGACCCATCACCCAAAGGTGGTCGAATTCCAGACCCGCGGATTCGAGCACGCCGAGCACCTGGATGGGCACCTGCGGCGCCTCGGGCTGGAACAGCGTATCCGCGGCGATACGCGCAAGGCGCGCGCAGGCCTCGCCAAAGCGCATGCGCGGCGCAACCCGGTCCAGCGCGGCGAAGCCGGCGATCGCGGCGTGAAATTTCTTCAGCAACTGATACTCGATCGAGTCGAGCGTTCGCTCGCCCGGGAAACCGGCCGCATCAAGCAACAGCGCGATGATCTTCGCCCACTCGCCCGGCTGCTTCGCGGCGTGCAGGTGTTCCTTTGCCAATTTCGACAGCTCTGCGAGCCGCTGGGAAAGGATCGGGCAGGCAGGCACGCTGCCGGCGGCGGCCGTGAGCTTCGCAATCGCGCGGCGCAGCCGCTCCAGGCCGGTTTTCGCACCGGCGATCCGGCGCAGTGCAGCATCCAGCCGCGCGCGCTGCGCCAGTTCCGTTTCCGCCCCGGCGATGAACGGTGAGCGCAGCAGCCGGCTCGCCTGCTCGAACTCGATCTCCTCGCGCGCGAACGCGAGCATCCGCAGCGCCGCAGCCACCAGAGCATACGACGCGAGCGGCTCGCCCAGGGAAAGGTTGAACGGCAACGAGCGTTGCCCGGCGACCGGCAAACCGTGGGCGGGCTCCATCGCCCGCGTAAAAATACGCTGCACCAGCGTACGCGACCGGGCCAGGTCCGGCACGACGACGCCGATGCGCGCGCGCGGATCGGCTTCGAGCCGCGCGCGCGCCCAGTTCGCCGCAGCGCCGATCTCGTCGGTCGCGGATGCAAATGCCACGCGTCGCGCGCGCGCCCCGGGCGCCGCGTGCACTTCGGGACCGCAGGTGAGGATCTCCACGCCCGCCTGCGCCAGCGCGGCAATAAATTCGCGTTGCTGCGCACTGACGATGTCGAAGCCGTAGACGACCAGCGTTGCGGGTTTGCCGAGCGCCGGGTGCGCCAGATGCGGCGCGAGGACATCGGCGAGGCGTGCGCGCTCGCAGTGCCGGTCGCGCTGCGTCACCCCCTCATAGCGCCACGCCCAGTCGGCGAAGGCCCTGGCGTCGTCGTTGGCCGGATAGCCCTTTAGCTTGGGTATCAGGCGCCACGCGTTCGCCAGTTGCCAGGCCTCGCGCGCCAGCGCCGCGGCGCCCGGCGCCCACAGCAGCGCGCCTCCCGCCTCCGATGCGCGCACGATGTCTTCCCACAGCGCGTGCTCCTGCGCCGGGGTGAGCAGAATCGGCACTCGCGTATCCGGATCGCCGTAGAGCGCGTCTTCGTAGAGCCGCTCGACCAACGCCGAGAGCGGCAGAATGTCGGCCGCCTCCCAGACGACAAGCCCCGCGGCGGTCTGCTGCGCGTCGAAATCGCGCCGCAGCGCCGCGGCGAGGCGCAGGTTGGGCGTGACCACGCTCGTGCGCACCGCGTGGCCTTGCGCGAGACGGCCCAGCAGTGCGGGCTTCGCAATTTGGGGAAACTCGGCGACGCGGGTCATGGGCGTACTTTAACGCGCTTCGGCCGCGATGGCGGGCCGGTGCCGGGTTGGATCGCCGGGAGCGCGTGCGGCCCGCGCTCGCCCCGCCGGCTGCCCGAGCGCGCCACGCGCGGCAATGCGGGGAATCTAAACCCGCTTTCTTCAATCCCGCCTTTGCAGGATCATTCTCCGATTCATCCGCGCCGCTTCATTGACGTGTGGCGCCCCGGCCCGCTTCGCGCAAGCACGTTCACCCGCCGGGTCCGGCATAGGCTCCCGCGGTGTGCGCAAACATTGCCTTTACGATCTTCAGCTTCGAGATGTCCGCCGTGGCGTCCATGTGCAGGAAGATCGCGGCGTCGCGCAGGAGTTTCTCGATACCGAAATCGAGCATGCATCCGTTGCCCCCGTGCAGTTCCAGCGCGTGCTGGGCCACTTTGAAAATCTCTTCCGATGCGAACACCTTGACCATGTTGCACAACTGGTCCGCGTCAGCGACCCCATTGTCCACCGCGCGCGAGGCCTCGCCCAGCAGCGCGCGCACGGCGGCCAGCTTGGTTGCCATTTCGGCGATACGCAACGCTACCGCCTGATGCTTGATCAGGATGCTGCCGCCCTGCACGTAGTTCTGCACGTAGTCGGCGGTGCGCTCGAAGGCCGCCACCCCCACGCCCAGGTTCTTCGCCGCCTGGATGATTTTGCCCGGGCGGAAGTAGAGTCCGGCCTTGCCCAGCGCGTCGCCCTGGACCAACAGGTGGTCGCCGGGCACGCGCATGTCTTCGAATACCAGCTCGCCGTTGTTCATGAAGCGGCAGCCCATGGTCTCGTTGCAGCGGGTGATGGTCAGGCCCGGCGTGCCGCGCGGCACCAGGAAGCTCGAGGTGCCCTGCAGCATGCCGACTTGCGGATTGGTGTTGGCATAGACGACGTACAGGCCCGCGTCGTAGCCGTTGCTGATGAACTGCTTGCGGCCGTTGATCACCCATTCGTCGCCGCTCTTCACAGCCCGGGTCTGCATTGCAGCCTCGGGCACGTTGTAGGGCAGCCATCGATCCGAAGCGCCGCGCGGCTCGGTGAGGCAATGCGCGAGCAGAAAACCGGGATCGGCGACCAGGCGGGGAAACCATTGCTGCTGCAGATGCGGGGGTGCAAAGTTGCGCAACAGCACGGATACCTTCCAGTTCTGCACCAGCTTGTCGGCGAGCCCGGAGTCGCCGCGCGCGATCTCCTCGGCGATGACGGCGAAGGTACGCACCTCGGATGCAGGGTCAAGCTGTATGCCGCCGAACTCCTCCGGGACGCCGAGCGTGCGGATGCCGATGCCGTCGGCCGCCTGCAGGATTTCCGGCGGCAGCCGCGCATCGGGGTCCATCAGCCATTCGCGCTGCCAGTTCTTGCGGATGAACGGCGTGACGAAATTATCGACGAAAGCGCGACAGCTCTCGCGCATCATCCGCTGCTCTTCGGAAAGTCCGCGGTCGGTAGTGTTCATGCTCGCCCCCTCGCCAGGCCGGCTGAACCGGAAATACGGAGGCCGGCTTTGCCTTTTTCTTATAACTCGCGTCTCAAGAACGCGATCTCCCCGCAAAGCCGGACGGTGCGCCGCAATCGTCTAGTGTGCACCGGTATCCCGGACAGTCAGCGCGTGCGCGAGACGATGGCGATGCCGCGGCAGGACACACGCCATTGCCCATCGACTGTCGATCATCGCCCGCGTCGGCATTGCGCGCATCGACAATTCGAACCGGTCGCAACGCGCGCCGCACGGCGGTTCAGCGCTCCAGCAACTTCTTCTTGTCCTTCACTTTCGCCCACTCGTCCGCATCGCCTGGCGCCTCCTTGCGCTCGATGATCTGCTTCCATGTCTTCGCCAGCTCGGCGTTGACGGCGATGAAATCGCGCTGCTCGGCGGGCACGTCGTCCTCGGCGAAAATCGCCTCCACCGGGCACTCGGCGACGCAGAGCGTGCAGTCGATGCACTCCTCCGGATCGATGACGAGCATGTTCTGGCCTTCGTGAAAGCAGTCGACGGGGCACACATCGACGCAATCGGTGTACTTGCACTTGATGCAGCTTTCGGTGACAACGTATGCCATGACGGGTCGGCCTCGCGCGGGTGATGAGCAAGGAATGCAGCAGATCCGGCTGGAAATCGCCGGGGTGCAAACTGCCGCGAAATTCTAGCACGCCCGACCACCGGCATCGGTGGTCGGGCGTGAACGGCTGACGCTGTACGCGAACGGACCCACACCCTAATCTTGCCTGCGCCGCACGAGAAGGCGCTTTTTTTGCTAGCATTCTAAAATAACTTCAAGTAACGGCCCGGCACGTGGATCTGCGCGGCCTCCGCCGCACATCCCAATGCGTCTGACATCGAGGATTTCATGAGTGACTTTATTCAACACGTGACCGAGGACAACTTCGAACCCAGCGTCCTGAAATCGGACGTTCCGGTGCTGGTCGATTACTGGGCCGAATGGTGCGGCCCGTGCAAGGCGATCGCCCCCCTGCTCGAGGATCTCGCCAAGGATTACGGCGGCAAGCTCAAGATCGCCAAGGTCAACGTGGATGAAAACCAGCAACTTGCCCGCAAATACAACATCAAGGCCATCCCGACCCTGATGCTGTTCAAGGACGGCAACGTCCAGGCGAGCAAGCTCGGCATGATGTCCAAACCGCAACTCACCGCATTTCTTGACAGCAACATCTGAACCCTTTACCCTTGTTCTCAGAACCGGTGGCTTAGCGGTTTCCTGCCACCGCTGCCGATAGCCCAGCGCTTCCGGGCAGTCGCTTCGAAGCGGCTTTTCCTTCCTGTTTAGTTTCCCCCGGGTCTTCTGTGGACCGGGCTCATCCCGCAAAAGCCCATATGCAATTATCCGAGCTGAAAACCCTCCACGTCAGCCAGCTTCTGGAAATGGCGGTGGCCAACGAAATCGACAATGCCAACCGGCTGCGCAAGCAGGAACTGATCTTCGCCCTGCTCAAGAACCGCGCCAAGAAAGGCGAATCGATATTCGGTGACGGCACGCTGGAAGTGCTCCCCGACGGTTTCGGCTTCCTGCGGTCCCCCGACACTTCCTACCTCGCCTCGACCGACGACATTTACGTCAGCCCCTCCCAGATCCGCCGTTTCAACCTCCATACCGGCGACTCGATCGACGGGGAGATTCGTACGCCCAAGGACGGCGAGCGCTATTTCGCGCTGGTCAAGGTCGACAGGGTCAACAGCGAGGCGCCCGAGGCCTCCAAACACAAGATCCTGTTCGAGAACCTCACGCCCCTGCATCCGGACGAGCACTTCAGGCTGGAGCGCGACATCAAGAGTGAGGAGAACATCACCAGTCGCATCATCGACATCATCGCTCCGATCGGCAAGGGGCAGCGCGGCCTGATCGTGTCCCCGCCCAAGGCCGGCAAGACGGTGCTGATGCAACAGCTGGCGCACGCCATCATCGCCAATTACCCCGAATGCGTTTTGATCGTGCTATTGATCGACGAGCGGCCCGAGGAAGTGACTGAGATGACCCGCACCGTGCGCGGCGAGGTCGTCGCCTCCACCTTCGACGAGCCGGCATCGCGCCACGTGCAGGTCGCCGAAATGGTCATCGAAAAGGCCAAGCGCCTGGTCGAACACAAAATGGACGTCGTGATCCTGCTCGATTCGATAACGCGCCTTGCGCGCGCCTATAACACGGTGGTGCCCGCTTCAGGCAAGGTACTCACCGGCGGCGTCGATGCCAATGCGCTGCAGCGCCCCAAGCGTTTCTTCGGCGCGGCAAGGAACATCGAGGAAGGCGGCTCGCTCACGATACTTGCCACAGCGCTGATCGATACCGGATCGCGCATGGACGACGTGATCTACGAAGAGTTCAAGGGTACGGGCAACATGGAAATCCATCTTGACAGCCGCATGTACGAGAAACGGATTTTCCCGGCCATCAACGTCAACCGCTCCGGAACGCGCCGTGAGGAGTTGCTCATTAAGCCTGAAATACTGCAGAAGGTGTGGGTGCTGAGAAAACTTCTTTACCCCATGGACGATTTGGAGGCCGCCGAATTTCTGGTCGACAAGATCCGGGCGACGAAATCGAATGGGGATTTCTTCGATTCGATGCGCAGACAGTAAGCGTCGCGGCTAACCCGCTGATATTCAACGCGGATGTTTCGCCCTGATGTTTCGCCCTGATTGCGCTACCGCGCCGATATTGGCATAATATGCGGCTTTCCGCGCTTGCTTGGCGGCGCATCGCGAGGACTAGAGATCATGAAGACCAATATCCACCCTGAATACCGTGAAGTCGAAGTGACCTGCAGTTGCGGCACCAAGTTCACCACGCGCTCGACGCTCGGAAAACCGCTGAAGGTCGAGGTCTGCTCGTCATGCCACCCGTTCTATACCGGCAAGCAGAAAATCGTCGATACCGCGGGCCGCGTCGAGAAGTTCCGCAAGAAGTACGCCGGAAACAAGGCCGCCGCCAAGCCGGCCACGGCGTGAGACTTGCGGCGAATGCAATAAAGGGCAGCTTCGGCTGCCTTTTTGTTTTGTGCGGTGAACGAGTGCTGCGGGAGCAAGCTGCGGCGAGCGCCGGGCGCACCCATTCACTGTTCACGCCCCATTGAGGCCCGTCCCCGATGCCCACTTCCCGATGCCCCTTCCCGACGCGCATGGGGCCGGCCGGCTCCCGGCCGATCCGTGACGAAAATTGAATGACCGAATTCGCACGCCGCCTATTGGCCGTACGCCTGGCGATGCCGCCCGCGCCCGCCATACTGCTTGCCATTGCGCTGGCGTTTATCCTGCCCGGTCTTCTGGGCCACGAACCATGGAAAACCGAGGATGCGATCGGCACCGGCATCGTTCACCAGATGCTGAACAACGGCCAATGGCTGATACCCAACCTCGCGGGCGAACCGTTCCTCGAGGACGGTCCGCTCTACTACTGGATCGCGGCCGGCATGGCATGGATCGGATCACCGCTACTCGAACTGCACAACGGTGCGCGCCTCGCGAGCGGTATGCTGTTGCTGCTCGCGCTGGCGTTTATCCGCCTTGCGACGCGCGAGTTCTTCGGCAGGCACGAAGGCGACGCTGCGGCGCTGATACTGCTCGGCTCGCTGGGACTTCTCGTGCATGCGCACGAGAATCTTGCCGAAATTGGCGTGCTCGCGGCGCACGCGCTCGGGCTGTTCGCGCTTGCGCTGGCGCACCGCCGACACGTCCTGGCCGGGGTCCTTTTGGGCGCGGCGTGGGGAACGGCTCTGCTGTGCAAGGGAATGGGGGCGGCGCTGATTCCGGCGCTGACGGCGGTCCTCATGCCCCTCGCCTGCCGCCACTGGCGCACGCGCGCGTATGCCGCAACGTTCGCGATTGCGGCGGCGGTCGGCGCCGCCGTGTGTGGCGCCTGGCTCGTCCCGACCTCTCTGCACGCGCCTGCTGTCCTGGAGGCATGGATCGCATACCCGATGGAGACGTTGCTCGCGCCCACCGGATCGATACTCGCCGACTACGGCGTCACGATCTCCTGGGCAGCATGGCCGGCGTGGCCGATCGCGCTCTGGGCCCTGTGGCAGGGGCGCCGGCGCCTCGCTGACCCCGGCGCCGCCTGCGTGCTGGTCGCGCTTGTCGCCGCCGCCGCGATCGTTGCGATGACCCCTGGTAATCGCGAAGTCAACGCTCTGCCGCTGCTGCTGCCGCTTTCGTTAATGGCGGGCGCCGGCGTACCCCTGCTGCGGCGTGGAGCGGCCAGTGCGCTGGCATGGTTCGGCGCCATGACATTCAGTTTTTTCGCGGGGCTGGTATGGCTGGGTTGGGTCGCGATGATGACCGGCGTCCCGGAGCAGATTGCGCGCAACTTTGCCAAGCTGGAGCCCGGACACGTGCCTCAGTTCCAGTGGGGCGAATTCATGGTCGCGGTAGCGTTCACGCTTGCGTGGATCTTCGTCCTGCTGCGCAGCGAGCGTTCACCGTTTCGCAGCGTCACCGTCTGGGCAGCCGGCGTGGCGCTGCTCTGGAGCCTGATCACCACGCTGTGGATAGACTGGATCGACTATGGAAAGACGTACAGGCCGGTCGCACTCGCGCTCAAGGCAGCGATCCCGGCCGGCGCGCACTGCATCGAATCGCGCAGCCTGGGTGAGGCGCAAAGGGCTGCTTTCGACTACCATGCCGGCGTCGTCACCCGCCGGGCTGAAGTGCATTCCTCGAGCGTGCAGGACCGTACCCTCTGCCCCATTCTGCTGGTGCAGGCGCGCCCGGATGACGAGGACCGCCTGGGCAATTCGGGATGGAGGCGGATCTGGGAAGGCAACCGCCCTCGCGACAAAGAACGGTACCGGCTCTACGCGCGCCAGCAATGAACCCCCTCGCCACGATGCACGCGGGCGCAGCGGGGATTACCTTGCCCCCTGTGCCCTCGCGTTACAAATCGTCTGGCCGGTCTTGCGGACCGCGGCTCGGCTGACTTCGCCCGCCCCCCGGGGTCGGGGCATAATTCCAGCTCCGCGACCAATCTTGCCGGAGATATTCATGAACCAACCTCGCGAACTGAATAGCACGCTCGTCGAGGCGCTGCGCGCGCTGCTCGCAGACCGGATCACCACCTCGCGCGGCATACGCGAACACCATGGCAGGGACGAGTCCACCTACCCGTCGGCGCCGCCCGATGCGGTCGTGTTCCCGCACTCCACCGAAGAGGTGCGCGATATCGTCAAATTATGCCGCCTGCACAGCACGCCCATGGTGCCCTACGGCGTAGGAAGTTCGCTGGAAGGCCATACCCTGGCGATTCATGGCGGCATTTGCGTCGATCTGTCGCAGATGAACCAGATTCTTGCGGTGCGCGAGGCCGACCTGGACTGCACCGTGCAGGCCGGCGTCACGCGCAAACAGCTCAACGAACACATCCGCCACTCGGGTCTCATGTTCCCCCTGGACCCGGGCGCCGACGCGTCGCTGGGCGGTATGGCCGCCACGCGCGCCTCGGGCACCAACGCGGTGCGCTACGGCACCATGCGCGAGAACGTGATCGCCCTCACAGTAGTGCTCGCCGACGGCCGCGTCGTCAAGACCGCGCGCCGCTCGCGCAAGTCATCGGCCGGTTACGACTTGACGCGCCTGTTCGTCGGATCGGAAGGCACGCTGGGCGTCATCACCGAGGTCACGCTGCGGCTGTATGCCATCCCGGAGGCCATGTCGGCCGCAACCTGTTCGTTCAAGGAGATCGGAGCGGCCGTGGATACGGTGATCCAGACGCTTCAGTCCGGCATTCCAATCGCGCGCTGCGAGGCGCTGTGCGCAACCACCATGCACGCCATCAATGCCTATTCCAAGACCCACTATCCGGAGCAAGCGATGCTGTTCCTGGAATTCCACGGCACCCAGGCGAGCGTCGAGGAGCAGGCCCGGTTGGTGCAGGAGATCGCGAACGCCAACGGCGGCATGACGTTCCAGTGGGCGACCCGGGCGGAGGAAAGAAACAAGCTCTGGCAGGCGCGCCACGATGCGTATTTCGCGTGCCTGCAACTGCGCCACGGCACGCGCTCGATTTCCACCGACGTGTGCGTGCCGATCTCGCGGCTGACCGAGTGCATCGTCGAAACCACCCGGGACATCGATGCAGCCTCGATGCCCATACCCCTCTTCGGGCACGTCGGCGACGGCAATTTCCATTGCGTGATCCTGGTGCGCCCGGACGACGAGGCCGACCTTGCAGAGGCAAAGGCCTTCAACGAACGGCTGGTGAATCGCGCCCTGGACATGGAAGGCACGTGCACGGGCGAGATCGGTGTGGGCATCGGCAAGATGAAATGGATGAACAAGGAGCACGGCGATGCACTGGATCTCATGCGCTCGATAAAAAGCGCTTTCGATCCGGGCAACTTGATGAATCCGGGCAAGATACTGCCGGAGGCATGAAATGAACACGCCACGAGAACTCGCACCCGGACTTCTGGAGCGGCTCGAGAACCTGCTCGGCGAGCGTGCGTCCGCCGCCCGGGGCATACGCGAACACCATGGAAAGGACGAGTCCTACTATCCCTACGCCCCGCCGGATGCGGTCGTATTTCCACACACCACCGAGGAGGTTTGCGACATCGTCAACGTCTGCCGCCTGCACGGGACGCCGATTATCCCCTACGGCGTGGGCACGTCCCTCGAGGGCCACGTGCTCGCCATACGCGGGGGCGTATGCATGGACCTGTCCCGGATGAACAGCATTTTGGCCGTGCGCGAGGCCGATCTGGACTGTACCGTGCAGGCCGGTGTCACACGCAAGCAACTCAACGAACACATCCGCCATTCCGGGCTCATGTTCCCTATCGATCCGGGGGCGGACGCGACCCTGGGCGGCATGGCCGCCACGCGCGCCTCGGGCACCAACGCGGTGCGCTACGGCACCATGCGCGAGAACGTGATCGCCCTCACAGTGGTGCTCGCCGACGGCCGCGTAATAAAAACCGCGCGCCGCTCGCGCAAATCATCGGCCGGTTACGACTTGACGCGCCTGTTCGTCGGCTCCGAGGGAACGCTGGGCATCATCACCGAAGTCACCGTGCGCCTGTACGCGATCCCGGAAGCGATGTCGGCGGCCGTGTGCTCATTCAGGGACATCGCAGGTGCGGTCGACACAGTGATCCAGACGCTGCAGTCGGGCATCCCGATTGCGCGCTGTGAGGCGCTGTGCGCAACCACACTGCGCGCAATCAACGCCTATTCACGGTTGAATCACCCGGAGCAGCCGATGCTGCTTCTCGAATTCCATGGCACCCATAACAGTGTCGAGGAGCAGGCCCGGATGGTGCAGGAGATCGCGCGCGCAAACGGCGGCATGGAATTCCAATGGGCGACCCGGGCCGAGGACAGAAACAAGCTCTGGCAGGCGCGCCACGACGCCTATTTCGCCTGCCTGCAGCTGCGCGCGGGAACGCGCTGCGTATCCACCGACGTGTGCGTGCCGATCTCGCGGCTGACCGAGTGCATCGTCGAGACCACCCGTGACATTGACCGTGCCTCGATGCCCATACCCCTTTTCGGGCACGTCGGCGACGGAAATTTCCATTGCGTGATCCTCGTGCGGCCGGACGACGAGGCCGACCTCGCCGAAGCCAAGGCCTTCAACGAGCGGCTGGTGAATCGCGCCCTGGACATGGAAGGCACCTGCACCGGGGAGCATGGAGTGGGCTTCGGCAAAATGAAATGGCTGGCCCAGGAACACGGCGAGGCTTTGAGCCTGATGGGCGCCGTAAAACGCGCGTTCGACCCGGATAACCTGATGAATCCCGGAAAGGTGGTCTCGTTATAGAAGCTCGCAGGCCTTCGAAATGTGTCGCGACCAGGTCCGGATGAAAAGCGCTGCGCAGCGAGTCCCGGGACAGTACCAAAAAATACCGCGAAGGCCGACCGATCAAGCAACGCGGCAGTGGAACCGCACAACCGTCTTTCGACGGCCTGTCAAAGCCTGATGAAATTCTCGCGGTAATACTTCATTTCCTCGATCGACTCGTAGACGTCGGCAAGCGCCTCATGCTTGCCGTTCTTGACTACACCGCGGGCGAGCGACGGCTTCCAGCGCCGGACCAGTTCCTTGAGCGTGCTCACGTCCAGATTGCGGTAGTGAAAGTAGGCCTCGGCCTTGGGCATCCAGCGCGCAAGGAAGCGCCTATCCTGGCAGATCGAGTTGCCGCACATGGGCGAGGCGCGATTGGGCACATACTGCACCACAAAGTCCAGCATGAAACGCTCGGCCTCGGCCTCGGCAAGCGCAGAAGCCCTGACTTTTTCGATCAGACCCGAGCGGGCGTGTGTGCCCTTGTTCCAGTCGTCCATCGCGGCCAGCACCTCATCGCCTTGGTGAAGCACCAGTACGGGTGCTTCGGCGACCGTAACCAGCTGAGAATCGGTGATCACGACCGCGATCTCTATGATGCGATCCGAATCCGGATTCAAGCCCGTCATTTCCAAGTCGAGCCAGATGAGATTGTTCTGATCCTGAGCCATATCGCCGCAGTCTGCCGTACCGTCCGCGTGTAAAATGCCTGCCTGTAGAAGCTAATCTGATAGTGCTAATAGTGCTGATAGTGCCGAAACCGAGCAGACTGCCATTGTATTTTTCGATCTCCCGTCTTCAGGCTATGCAATCGCTACAGCACGAGCCCTTTAGGGACTGAAGATCCAGATTCATCGCCCGTATGGTTGACAGCAAACTCCCAAGCGTCCAATTGTCTCATACGCGCGGCCCACGGCTCCAGGAGCCCTGATGCATCCCTTCACGCTGGTATTTCTCATCGCCCTGGCCATTACCACGCTGGCGCAACTCTGGCTTGCCGCGCGGCACATTCGCCACGTCGGCGCCCATCGGGACGCGGTGCCAGTGGACTTCGCCGGGCGAATCACGCTCGCGGCGCACCAAAAGGCCGCAGACTATACGAGCGCGCGAACGCGGGTCGCAATGCTGGAAACGACGGTCGGCGCAGCGGTGCTGCTGGCCTTCACGCTGGGCGGCGGGCTGCAGGCAATCTCCTCGGCCTGGACACGGTTCCTCCACGCGGGCGACTACGCCCATGGCGTCGCCTTCATCGTTAGCGTGGCGGCGATCGGCGGCGTCCTCGACCTGCCGTTTGGGCTCTATCGTACATTCGTCATTGAATCCCGCTACGGGTTTAACCGCATGACACTGCGCTTGTATTTCGTCGACCTGGCAAAGCAGGCTCTGATCGGGCTGCTGCTCGGGGTGCCGCTGGTGTTCTGCGTGTTGTGGCTGATGGCGGTCACGGGCGAGGCCTGGTGGCTCTATGTCTGGTTCACCTGGATCGGGTTCAACCTGCTCGTGGTCACGATCTATCCGACCCTGATCGCGCCGCTGTTCAATCGCTTCCGCCCGCTTGAGGACGAGACACTGAAACACCGGATCGAGCACCTGCTCAAGCGCTGCGGGTTCCGTTCGCAGGGGTTGTTCGTCATGGACAGTTCGCGCCGCTCCAGCCATGGCAACGCCTATTTCACCGGCTTCGGCGCCGCAAAGCGCATTGTGCTGTTCGACTCGCTGATCGCCCGCCTTGCTCCCTCGGAAATCGAGGCGGTGCTTGCACACGAGCTCGGTCACTTCAGGCATAAGCACGTCTGGAAGCGCATGACGATGCTGTTCGGCATGAGTCTGGGTTTCCTGTGGCTGCTCGGATTCCTTATCGGCCAGGGCTGGTTCTACGCAGCACTGAACGTGCAGACTCAGAGCACCGCGATGGCGCTGGTGTTGTTCTTCATGGTGATTCCGGTGCTTTCGTTTCTGCTGCAGCCGCTTCTGAGTCTGTACTCGCGCCACCACGAATATGAGGCCGATGCCTATGCAGCGCAGCACGCCGCGGCGTCGGACCTGGTGCTGGCCCTGACAAAGCTCTACGGCGACAACGCGGCGACGCTCACGCCCGACCCGCTGCACTCGGCCGTATACGACTCGCACCCGCCGGCGTCGCTTCGAATCGCGCGTCTCCAGCCCGCGGGGAACTGAGCGGGTGCTGCGTCGCCTAACGTATTCGACCGCGTTGTCCCGGGCTCGGTTTGGCGCCCGCTGATCCTATATCCGGGGAGGTGGTCGCCGCGTACGGCAGGCAGTACCTGGTCGACTGCGCAAGCGGCGGATTGCTGCTCTGTGTTCCACGCGGCAAGAAAAGCCTGCTTGCGTGCGGCGATCGTGTTAGCGTCGCATCGACCGGGCCCGGCGGGGGCGTGATTGAGAACACGGCCGCCCGGTCCACCGAGCTGTTTCGCTCCGCCGCGCACCGCACCAAGCTCATAGCCGCCAATGCCACGCAGGTCGCGGTCATATGCGCCACCGACCCGAGCTTCAGCGACGAGTTGGTGACGCGCGTGCTCGTGGCCGCCGAGGATCAGGGCCTCAAGGCGCTGCTCGTACTGAACAAGTCGGATCTGACCAATCGGGTTGAGGCGGCGCACGAGCGCCTCGCCCCCTTCGCGCAGGCCGGCTACCCCGTGATTGTGATGAGTGCAAAGCAGGACACCGGCCCGCTGGCCAATGCACTATCGGGCGAGATCACGGTGCTGGTGGGCCAGTCCGGCATGGGCAAGTCGACACTGCTCAATGCGCTCGTGCCCGAAGCAAACCGAGCCACGCGCGAAATCTCGACGTTTCTTGCATCGGGCCGCCACACCACCAGTCACGCGCGGCTGTATCGAACCGACTCCGCTGCGATCATCGATTGTCCGGGGCTGCAGGAATTCGGCCTGGCGCATCTTGGCTGGAACGATATCGAAGCGGCATTTCCCGATTTCCGGCCGCATATCGGCCGCTGCCGCTTTCAGGATTGCCGCCATCGCAGCGAGCCCGGGTGCGCGATTCATTCCGCCTGTGCCAATGGCCGCATACATCCCCGGCGCATGGAACTTTTTCACAGGATCATCTCCGCCGAAAGCGCGCACACGGCCTCCAGATAGAATCATGCAACCCATGAAGGTCTTTTACGCCTCGCTCAAAGCGCACGAGATCCATCATCTGAAGAACCTGCTCGTATCGGCGGGGATCCGCTGCCGGATACGGAACGAAGGGCTTTCGACTCTGGCCGGCGAAGTGCCGTTCACCGAGTGCACCATGCAGCTCATCCTGGAGAACGAGGGCGACCACGGTCTGGCGACCGAGATACTGCGTGAGATGACCGCGGGCCGCCCGAAGGCCAAGGGAACCTGGAACTGCACCGGCTGCGGCGAGCGCCTCGGAGCACAGTTCACCGCGTGCTGGAATTGTGGCGCCGAGAAGTGACGCGGTCTTCGGCGCTACGGGCCGAAACCGTCCGCGTCAGAAGAATTCTCCCGCCCGACCCGGTTGCTGGGATCGTTTCAAATCGAGGAGATACCTCCCCTCAGGCTCTGCAGAACCCGCCCGCTGCAAAGTCTCCAAAGACTCTATTGCAACGGATCTTAACTCAAGGCGTTCGCAATTCCGAGCAAAAGGAGCAGGAGCAACCACACCACCAGCGCGCGCCACACCAGCCCGATCGTGCTTTCGAAAAACGCGGCGTCGGCCTCCTCGCCCATTCCCAATTGCGGACGATCCACCACTGTGCCCCGGATGACGATCGGATTGCCCAACTTCACGCCCATCGCGCCCGCGCCGGAGGCCAATAGAACCCCGAGCGCGGGGTCGGACCATCCGGCGCCCTGGGTGCGCCAGCAGTAGATTGCGTCCTCGAAGTCACCCACCACGGCGAAAGCCGCGGCAGTAAAGCGCACCGGGAGCCAATCGAGCGTCTCAAACGCCTGCGTGGCGAAGCGGCCGAACTGCACGAGGTCAGGCCCACCCCACCGCCGACGCAGAAAGTCGGATAACCGGTACAGAATCGCGCCTGACGGGCCGGGCAGGAGCACGAACCAGAACACCACCGCGAACACGTGGCGGTGTGAAGCGGTGAGCGCCTCCTCGATTGAAAGCCGCGCCACCTCTTCACGGGACAGGTTGACGCAGTCGTGACCGCGCCAGAGCGCAAGCAGTTCACGCGCGCGCGTCACGTCGTTCTGTTTGAGGGCGAGATGAATATCGTTAAAATAGTGGCTGAACTGCCGAAAACCCATGGTGAGATAAAGCACGAGCACGTTGAAGGCAAGTGCCAGCAGAGGACTCCAACTCACAAGCTGCGCGTGCACCAGCCAGACAAGGAGAAGCGGCGGAAGAACTGCGACCAGCCAAGCCACCATGCCCTGGCGGGCGTCGCCGGCATTGAACTGGCGCTCAAGAAAATTCGCGTAACGCGCAATCTGTGCGTACAGGTAGCGCTGATCGGAAAGCGGCCGCCACTGTTCGAGCAGCAACGCCGCGATCAATGAGAACAGGCCCATCAGTTACTCGGTTCGGGAGAGTGCGCAAATTGAACGACTGCACATGAAGATAGCACATATCGTGAACCGCGCTGACCCGGAGAAGTGATGCAGCAGTTCCAGATCACGCCCCCCTACGGCTATGATGAGATCGTGCCTCTGCAGACATCGCACAAGGTGCTTCTGACGCCCGGCAAAACCCCGGATTTCTGCCATTCGATCAATGCGCTTGCAGTGAGCTACACGGAGTTCATCGCCGCGAGCCGCGACTATCCCATCGTGTTCACCTCGGGCGACCGCGGCTCCACATTTGTCCCGGTTGTGGTGTTGGGGTTTGCCTCGAATCAGAACTTGTTCATTGCGGCGCAAGGCGAGTGGGACACGGCGAGCTATGTACCGGCATATGTACGCCGCTACCCGTTCTGCATCTCCAAAGTCTACGTGGACGGGGCGCCGCGCGGACAGCGGGTGGTTTGCGTCGCGAAGGCGCACCTGAACGATCAGGGCGCCTCACTATTTGAGGCGTCCGGAACGTCGACCGCGCAATGGACATCGATCGAGCAATTGCTCACCGAGTATGAGGCCGACCTCGATCTCACCGCGCAAATGTGCGCGAGTTTGGCGAAGCTTGGCCTGCTGTCCCCGTTCCAGTTTCAGGTCGTCGAATCGGCCGCGCCCCCACTCAAGCTTGAAGGCATGTATCGCATCGATGAGGCAAGGCTGCTCGCCCTGCAACCACTAAGCATGAAAGCGCTGGTCATGCGCGGGCTGATGGGGCGCATTTACGCCCATATTCATTCCCTGGAGAATTTCGCGCGGCTGTACCAGCGCTTCGTAGCCAGGCAGACGGGAAGCTAGCGTCGTAAGCAATAGATCCCGCCGATGTAACGCATCGGCTTCCCGCGGTTCCTGCGTGCGCGCCTTGCCGGCTCTTGCCCTGCGTCTTCGACGAACTGTTAGCTCGTGAGAAACGAATAAAAGTTCATGAGCATGCCCGCAGTCGCCCCCCATATGTAGTACTGCCCGTAAGGCAGTGCGTAATAATGCCGCTGGCGGCCCAGTTGTACGACGCTGTTGCGCTGGTGATTGGACGGATCGAGCACGATCCCGAGCGGCACTTCGAATATCTCGGCAACCTCGAATTTGTCGGGCGTCAATGCAAGCGGTGCCCGTACCAGGCCTACAACCGGCGTCACGCGATAGCCGGTAACGGTCACATATTCGCCCAGACAGCCCAGGATTTCGACCCGGTCTGCGGGAAGCCCGATTTCCTCCGCGGTTTCCCTCAACGCGGTCTGCTCGGCGGTTGCTTCATGTGGCTCGGTGCGCCCCCCGGGGAAACTGATCTGCCCCGCATGGTCGTAGAGGTGATCGGTGCGGCGCGTAAACAGTACCGAAAGGTCACCGCCGCGACAGATCACCGGAACGAGAACCGCCGCCGACCTGAGTACCTGGTCATCGCGAAGCAGCCGTCCGTCGCCCGTCAAGAAAGGCGTGACTACCCGAGACGCCGCGAAACGGCCGCGTAGCCATTCTTCTCCGAAATCCCGCTGAGCGTGTTCCATAGCCGCGCCAATCCGACCCGCATGCCGGGGCTTCGTTCCTCCTCCAGCGAATTGCCGGGTCAGGGAATCAAGACGGTAGAACCGGTGGTTTTACGGGCTTCAAGGTCGCGGTGCGCCTGCACCGTGTCGCGGAGCGGGTAACGCTGGTTGACTTCAACCTTGACCTTGCCCGCGAGCACGACCTCGAAAAGGTCCTGCGCGGTGGCGACGAGATCTTCGCGCTTTGCAGTGTAAGGTATAAGAGATGGACGTGTAATGAAGAGCGATCCTTTGAGGGCGGTCAGTTCGAACGGCGGCACCGGCCCCGAGGAATTGCCAAAACTTACCATCATGCCAAACGTCCGCAGGCAATCCAGCGACCCTTTAAAGGTATCTTTCCCCACCGAGTCGTACACCACGGGCACACCCGCGCCTTTGGTGATTTCCTTGACCCGCTCTACGAAATTCTCGCGGTTGTAATTCACCGTGTAGTGGCAGCCATGCGCCGAGGCGAGCGTCGCTTTCTCGTCGGAACCCACGGTGCCGATGACCGTGACCCCGAGGGCGCAAAGCCACTGGCAGGCGATCAACCCCACTCCGCCGGCGGCCGCATGCAACAGGACCGTGTCGCCAGCCTTCACCGCAAATGTTTGCATGATGAGGTAGCGCACCGTCATGCCCTGCAGCAACATCGCCGCACCCTGCTCGAAGGAAATCCCCTCGGGCAGGTTTACCAGCCGATGTGCGGGCATATTGCGGACCTCGGAGTACGCGCCGATGGGCGGGTTCGCGTAGGCGACCCGGTCCCCCGGCTTGACGTTCACAACCCCGGGGCCGACAGCCTCGACCACACCCGCGGCCTCCATTCCGAGGCCCGAAGGGTAGGTCATCGGGTAAAGTGCTGTGCGCTGATAGACATCCATGTAGTTGAGTCCGACCGCATGATGGCGCACACAAACTTCGCCCGGGCCCGGTGCGCCGACATCGACGTCCTCCCACTGCATCACCTCGGGCCCGCCGGCCTTGTAAACTCGTATTGCTTTAGGCATCGATACTCCCTGCTCGTCGAGGAAAGATTGTGAACTCGAATACGCCTGCCGAAGCGCAGGGGAAACCTACTTCTTGGTGGTTTCGTTCCGTTCGCTCGGCTGCGGGACCTGCGCCTGCTGCAATACATTCCACCAGGCGTCGGCGAACGCATTGCCGGTTGATGCCGGCGCGTTTGCATCCGTACCCGCT